>CEWR01057559.1_pt1 | contig 15635 bp, 6 predicted proteins | sample 356321 | NCBI WGS metagenome assembly CEWR01 (sample SAMEA2621551, study PRJEB7988) | marine metagenome | biome: marine biome (ENVO:00000447); feature: mesopelagic zone (ENVO:00000213); material: "saline water (ENVO:00002010), including plankton (ENVO:xxxxxxxx)" | depth 790 m
CAAATATCAGCGTCTACAGCTTTTGCTAATCGACGGAACTTTGCAATTCGGTCTCTATCTCCAGCATTAGCTGGATCGGCACCATCGTCTTGAGGAAAAACAGACCCAAAAAAAACATTATACGAAGCTACCCGTAACTTCACGTCACTCGTTTTTTCTAAGGGAGAAAAATCTCCTTCAATTTGACTCCACCCTAAAGTAGAAAATCCAACAATCAATAGAACACTAACAATTGTACATTTGGTAAGATTTGAAAATATTTTATACTGTTGGTACATGCTATTTTATTTGATGATGATCTTTTTTGTAAAAACCGTAGTATCAATTTTTATGACTGCTAAATAAATACCTGAATTTATAGTGTCTATAGGAATTTTAAGCTTGTGGGTTCCTGGATTTAATTCCTTGATATCATTTTTTTGCAAAATAACCTGTCCTTTCATATTCGTAAGTACAATGCTCACTGTTGCAGAATTAGAGATTGTAAAACTTACGTAAATTTCTGAATCTGCAGGATTTGGAGAAATCTTTAATGACTTTTCAATAACAATGTCGTTAATTCCTAAGCTATTTTCTCCAATAAGTTGAATACCGTCAAGCCTAGTTGTAACACTTCCTGATTTAAATCGATAAATTCTAAACCAATTGATGGCGCTTAAATCTGGATTACCGCTTTTATTTGCATTTTTAACATCTAACTGTATAAAATTCCATCCAATATTTAAACTACCTAAACTCCAGCTGTATTCATTCGTATCTGGAGCTCCTGAACTACCTATTTCTACTTGATTTGAAGATTGAAATTGAGATGGATCTGATACATAATACCAAAACTGCACTACTGTGCCAGATTCACTACCCATAGCATCATAAGGCACTGGAAATACCTTAGAATACTCATTTGTGCTTGAACCAGAAAACTCAAGTGCAGCGGTTCCTTGAGTTTTATCAACCGTATTAAGAGTTAACTGCGAATCTGAATTCCAACTTGTATTTGCATCACAATTGTCCATATAATTATTGGATGCAGATACCACAACCTGTTGTTTAGTAGTTATATCACCAAACCATTCTACGTTATCTTGAACCATACGCCATTGGAAATCAAAAGTACCAGGGGTTGTTGGTCCCGTAATATTAAAAGTAAATATTTTTTCTTCATCTGGCTTAATTTGATCAGCAGGATCTAATTCCACACGGGTCAATCCTAAATCCAAATTGTCGTCAAAACTCCCTAATTTATATAAACCTGATTGACTCCAAGTAGTCGTTCCTGTGTTTTTCATCGTTACACTTACACTACCTGTTTCTCCCTTTCCTAGCACATACGGTACAGATACTTGGCTAACAAAAGTTGCTTGATTTGGCGCATTGCTACCGCCAGCAGCACGAAAATTAAAACCAGTCCAGGACCAAGGTTTACGATCAGCGTCTGTCGTTTCAAATTCCTTACCATCTAAAGGAGAATAATACTTAAATGATGCAGACCCCGTTTGAGTGTCTAGTTCAACAGCACAATAATAATGGTCTCTTTCTGGTGTATGCCAGCACGTTTGCACACGTCCTATTTTGTGACCATCATCAGCTGTTAAAATTTCGTGCATAACCAAGTTATGGCCTAAAAAAAGAAACTCAACATTCGGTTTTTTCTTAACCATATTCCAAACAATATTGCCATCTCCAAGTCCTTGGGTATGATTAACAATAATTACTTTTTTATCGGGATGAGCGTCTATTAAACCTTCAGCCCAACTTATCTCATTATTGCCCGGAAACTGAACGATAGAAATTATTAGCCAATCTACATCTCCAAAATTAAAATGGTGTGCAAAATTTCGACCATTATCATAACTGCTTACAAAAGAGTTTCTATAGGTATCAAAAGGTGAATTTTTATTGTATCTATCAATAGGGAAGTAATCTGTGAATTGGTCTCCATTCTGCACATCATTGTTTCCAATGTTTAAAACAAAAGGGATATTTTCTTCTATCAATCGCCATCCTTGTTGCGCAACTTGCCAGCAGGCATCCTTGCCATCTTCTGTAATATCACCCATCTGAAGGATAATATCGGCATCCTTAGTATAAGCATCTGTTAAAGTTTTCTCCATGGTCGATATATATTTATCCGGAGTTTTATCTGTCATTTTTTGGGTATCACCCTGTAACAACATTTTAACATTTTGAGCCATACTCGGCACTGAAAAGCAAAATATTAAAATAATAGAAATGCTATACTTTAAATTTTTAATCATTTTTTTTTAATTAGGTAATAGAAAATTTAGTTTATTCTTTATTTAAAAGACATCGTTTATTTTACAATTATTCTTTTCGTAAACACGGTGTCATCAATTTTAATTCTAGCAAAATAAATTCCTGGATTTAATATATTCACTGGAACTTCAAGAGTATGATTTCCTGCACTTAATAAAAGTTCATGAATACGTTGTGAGACTAATTGTCCGTTTATATTCATTAGAGTAATACTTACCGACGCTGAATTGGACAAGGAGAAATTGACAGAAAAGGCTGTATCTGCAGGATTCGGAAAAAGAGTAAAAGACTTTTCAAAAAAAGTATCATTGGTTGTTAAATTATTTTCTCCTATAAGTTCAATCGCATCAATCCGTGTTGTTACAGAGCCATTCTTTTTTCTATAGAGTCTGAACCAGTTGATGGCACTCAAGTCGGGATTTCCAATCTTCACAGCATCTTTCGTATTTAACTGAATAAAATTCCAACCTGCATTTAAACCATCACTTAAATTCCAATTATACTCATTAGCATCTGGACCTCCCGAGCTACTTATTTCTACTTGATTCGTAGATATAAACTTTGAAGGATCTGACACATAGTACCAAAACTGCAGTACTGTTCCAGATTCGGTACCATTTGCATTGTAAGGTGTTGAAAATGACTTTTTAAATTCATCTGTACTTGAACCATTAGATTGAAGTGCTGCGTCCCCTTGAATTATATCAGTCTCTGCGAGTGTTAATGCACCCGGCTTCCAGCCCGTTTTAGAATCACAGTCGTCAAAAAAGTCTTCAGAACTCCCAAAAACAGCCGTTTTTGTTTCTGTACGATCTCCAAACCATTCCACACCTTCTTGAGTCATCTGCCATTCAAAAAAATAGGTACCCTTATCATCAGTTGCATCTACTTCAAAAGCAAACGTTTTTTCTTCAGTAGGTAAAATATTTTCACCTTCATTTAATGGCACTCGATTGATTCCCCAATTAGAATTATCTTGGGGGTTCCTGCTTCCCAGAAAATAATTCCCTATTGTCCAAGTTGTTGTCCCTGTGTTTTTCATTGTAAGGCTTATAGTTGCTTTTTGTCCAGCAATTAAAGTTGGAATATCCTGTGATATAAATTCTGCATGGTTGTATTCTCCAGAAACAGGGTATACATTTACTGTAGTAACACTGCTCGCATCTAAATCTACTTTGACATCAATTATTCGAAAGTCGTCACCGTCAAATTGCTGAGTAATCGTTCCATTATTTATGACATAATCATCTCCTTTTGGCATGACAAAACGAATACGACCATCTTCAATTTTAAAGCTAAACTTATTGTCAACTGTTGCTGAGTTATTGTTAAAACTACCATTGTTTAATTTTGAATAACTAAGTTTTATTTTTTGAGAGTTATAGTCTCTTTGGTTTTCTATTGCTTGGTGAGCCGCTTCAGGGTTTCCAACGGGTGTCCAAATTCCTGTTTCATCATCAATTTGATATAGGTTAAAAGGTGCATATTCTTGACCATCACGGGCAGTACCTGTTGTAAAAATCTTAGCTTCTTTATAGGTATAAGGATTTGTATGTGTACGATGTATATGACCTGCAAGAACCAATTTTGAAGTATAGTCAACATTATTGTCCTTAAGTCTATTATAGAACTGAGGCACGCCCTCTTGAGGTACATGATAAAAGGAGACACGTAACTTACCTGCACCAACAGTACCCTTGTCCAACCAATCAATAGCATCATTAATTTGCCAGAGATAATTAGGTGTGTTATTTGGCGCATGTTCTTCTCCTCCATCAGGACACCATGCATTATTTATGCCCATAAACCTCGTGTTGCCATACTTAAAATTATGATTCTGTACACCGTAGTTCTTATTCCAATGATTCTTTGTCAGGTTTTTAATCCAAGGACCACTAAGGTCATTCTCATCATATCCAGGCTCAAGGTAGTAGCTTTTTTGAGGCGCATCATGGTTTCCTGGTACGGTGAATACTGCAGCATGAAAATCATTCATTCCTTTATATTCAGAAGTACCATTCATATAATTAACAATCCTAGTATTTGTGCTTTTGGGATGATCATCGCTCACTCCAGAACCATTTGGGTAATGATTATCTCCTGTTTCTATGATCATTTCAGGATCAATAACATTGGCTACATCTATTATTGCGGAGACCTCTGGCAGAGAATAGTTCCCTCCACTTCTAGTTTGCCACCTGTGCACATCAGAAATGTGCAGCACATAAAACTTCTTTTTATATGCTGTGATCACTTTTACTGCTGCTAGCGAAGTTACCTCTCCTTGAGATGTTTTCAGCACAAGGTCGTATCTATCTGCCGGAGCATTTTCTGGTACAGTAACCGTGATTTTTTGATTATAGGTGTTTTCTGACCATTGATCATATTCCCAACTACCCACCGTTATGTTTTGCGAAACTGCAACCGTCTGGTAGGGGCCCACTAATTCTATTGAATTCACAGTTTGTCCACTATTTGCATTAAACCAAACTTCAAATATTTCTCCTGATTTAACAATTGCAGACGACGCACGCCATGGCTTCACAATTTGTTGACTCCAGACAGAAGTCGAAATGCTAGCTATAAATAGAAATAGAAACCCTATCACTTTTGTTTTTTGTTGTTTTAGATTTTTCATAACTTATTATTACTTAATTTATTATTATTTTTTTTGTATCCGTTCTATTTCCTATTTTAATTCTTGCGAAATAAATTCCTGGTTTTAGATCATCTAAGGCAACCTCAAATATATGCTTCCCTGAATCTAATTGACTTTTATGAATAGGCTGTGAAATTATTTGTCCGTTTATATTCATTAGTGTAATACTTACAGCTGATGGATTGGATATTGTAAAACTGACATACACTTCTGTATTCGCAGGATTTGGAAAAAGAGTAACTAATTTTTCATCAACGATTTCACTTATAGACAAACTATTTTCTCCTATGAGCTGAATAGCATCAATACGAGTTGTTACCCCTCCATCTTTTTTTCTATAGAGGCGAAACCAATTGATAGCGCTTAAATCTGGATTTCCAACCTTACCAGCATCAACGGTATTTAAAGTAATAAAATTCCAACCAGAAACTAACCCACTTAGTTTCCAATTGTATTCGTCAGTATCTGCCTTTCCTGAGCTTCCAATTTCTACTTGATTTGAATTTTGAAACTGCGAAGGGTCTGAAACATAATACCAGAATTGCAATACAGTTCCTGATTCTGTGCCATTTGCATTGTATGATGTTGCAAAAACTTTCTTAAATTCCTCAACAGAACTTCCTATATATTCGAGACAACCTATGCCTTGTACTTGATCATTATTGTTATGTATCAAGGCACTAGGAATCCAATCTAATTTTGAATCACAATCGTCTAAATAATCTCCAATTCCTCCAACAACAATTATTTGGTTGAGAGATGCAGTTCCAAAATATTCAATACTTTCTTGAATCATTTTCCATTGAAAATTATAATTTCCTGCAATGCTAGGAGCGGTAATTTCAAATTCAAAGTTTTTTTCAGATCCAGGAGTTATATTTTCTTGACTCTGAAGAGAAACTCTATTGCTACCCCAAAAAGTATTATCCAAAGGTTTTTCACTTCCTAATTTAAATCCTTTTGTTTGTGTCCATGTCGTTGTTCCTGTATTTTTCATAGTAATACCAACTGTGATGGATTCTCCAAGATTCATAGCAACTGGAACGTTTTGCATGGAAACAAATTCTGCTATATTTCCTGTTACATTCGGCAAAATAGGAATGGTACTTGTCAAAGGAATTGAACCATCAAGCATTTGTTGCGTTTGATCTGCTAATTGCAAATACCAGTCGCTAGGTAGTTTGATTCCGTCAACATCCAACGGAACTAATGTTGGACCTACTGGAAGATCGGCTTGGGTTTCTGCCAATTTAAACATAGCAGTCCCTTCATCAACTTCGTCAAACATGGCTACATAAATATATTTTGATCCTGCCTCAATTGCATTGTAAGCTTGACGCCAATAGAATTCACCTCCACTTCTTGGAATTTGATTATAAGGCCCATCATGGATATTTACCCATGAAAAGCCAGGCCATATAACGGGCATATAGTCTACACCATTCGAAGTGCACTCTTGCAAATCTGGAACAATAAAATTATTTTTCCAATTGTCAATCGCATTGGTGTTACTATATCTTCCCACAGTCCAAGGACTAATCATATCCAGTGAGTTGTACACATCAGACCATCCAGCCCCCTCTTCAGAAGATCCGCTCAATGTTCTCCAGCCATCAGGAACCCCGCCCATTACATACGCACGATATTTTGGATCAGCAGTATTATGAAAATAATTAATTATTGCTTCAAAAGTTGTTGTTGTTAATCCGCGATTTTTAAAACCTATACCCCAAATAGCAACCACAGGACGGCTATCTTCTTTTACATATCCCTGAGCGTTTAACATATCGTAGGTATCTACAAGATATTCCCAGTCTGATATCAATTTCGTATACAAATTTCCATCATCTGCCACACCAGATAAATCGTACATAACTGAAAAATGACGGTCATACTCTGCTGCCGAAGTAATGACATTTTGAAGAATATTATTCCGAGCTCTGAAAAAACGATTGTCTCTAAGTTCACCTAAAAAACGTTGTAAATGAACGCCATGAATGTTATAATCGCGCATCCATTGAAAATGTTTTCTTGTTGTACTTAAATCGTGTGATGAAAACAACATTGCATTAGAACCATTCACATAGTTCATTTCTGTATCATACGTATCGGAATATTCCGACATTTCGGGCCAATAATCGATACCTATTTCCGCAGCTGAAGGAATTCTGCCATTAAACCAGTGTCTCCATTCATCAGGTCCAGAACTATCACCATCAGCAAAAAACCAACCTTGATATCCCATCATTAACTTACTCGTCATTTGATCTTGAGACCAAACTGAAGTTAAAAAAAAGAAAGTTGCCAATATCGTTAGAATAGATATGTCATTTTTATAATTCCTTTTTCCTGTCATCTTTTTCTTATTACTCAACAATTAATTTTTCCGAATAAACCGATTCCCCTGATTTTACAGTCACGATGTACATAACAGATTTCAGCAAGTCATTTGTATGTATCTTAATACTCTGTTCATTGTGTGTTGTCATGCTCAAAACTGTTTGCCCTATGAGATTCGTGATGCGAACCTCAATGGTGCTCAATTCTTTAATACCGCTTAAGTCAATTGATAACAAATCCTTATATAAGGGATTTGGATACATCTTAAAATATTCTTTCTCAAAATCAAGGTCATCGATTGCTAAATTATCTTCTCCAATAAGTTGTATCGCATCAATTCTTGTCGTAACACTTTCAGATTTACGGCTATAAAGACGGAACCAATTGATTGCATTTAAATTCGGGTTTCCAATTTTATTTGCCTCACTCGTATTTAATACCACAAAATTCCAACCTGCACTTAAACTTAAATTCGCTAATTTCCAATTGTACTCATCTGTATCCGCTTTTCCACCACTACCAATTTCCAATTGATTAGATCCGTTCATTTTAGAAGGGTCAGAATGATAATACCAGAACTTTAGTACTGTTCCAGATTCACTTCCATTTACATCGTATGGTGTTGAAAACACTTTTTTAAACTCATCTGTAGAACCTCCACTAAATTCAATACAACCAGTCCCTTGCTTTTTATCTATCGTGTTTAACACCAAACCTGCTGATGATTTCCAGTTAATTTTCTCATCACAAACATCTAAATAGGTTCCTGGGTCTCCTATAACAAGCTGCTCAATATCAGATTTACCTCCAAACCATTCTTCCCCTTCCTGTATCATTTGCCATTGAAAATTGTAAGCACCATCAGAATTGGGAGCAACTATTTCAAACGTAAACGTCTTTTCTGCATTTGGCTCAACACTTTCATCTACTCCTAAATTGATACGATTGAGTCCCCATATGTTATTATCTACTGGGCTCTGACTTCCTAATTTAAAATTCCCTGCTTTGGTCCATGTTGATGTTCCCGTATTTTTCATGGTAATACTTACCGTAATGGGATTGTCTCCTTCCAGAGTTGGAACTACCTGAGAAATAAACGATGCATTATTACCTGTTGGTCCACCACCATTTAATAGATCTCTATGTTCCACACCATAGTGATGCACCGAGTTGTTTTTTGCTAACCATTCTAATAAACTTGCACGTAATTCTTCTGCTTTTACCTGATATTGTGCACGATCTGGATTGGTGCCCAGAAGGTTATTCGTTTCAAGTGGGTCGGTATTCAAATCATACATGGCATTGATTACAGTTGAAGTGACAGAATACGGAATCATAAGTTTCCAACCCTCCTGAACAATCATATAATTTGGATCTCTATCACCATTCCAGTCCCATTCGGTAACCGCATATCTTCCATGTTCTGTATCAGTTCCCTCAATCAAACCACGAAGACTTTTACCTTCAGATTCTTGTTCTGGAATTTCAAGATAGTCCAGTATTGTTGGGAATAAATCTACAAGAGATACATATCCGTCTACAGTTGTACCTGCTTGCACATCACCTGGAGCAGTTATTAGCAATGGAATGTGAGCAGATTCTTCATAAAACACATTCTTTTCTCGCATACCATGAGACCCTAACATTTCTCCATGGTCACTAGTAAAAATTATCAAGGTGTTCTCTGCTATTCCCAATTCGTCTAGCTTGTCCATAATTTTTCCAACCCAATCATCAACCTCAGCAATAAGACCATAATAATTAGAAATCATATATTTTATTTTGTCAGGATCAGCGTACTCCTTCTTGCTCATTCTTCCATTCGCATTCAAATAAGGTGAGTTTTGCATACCATCTGAAATACTTCCTGGAACCTCCATATCTTCAGTTGGATGCATACTATAATAAGGTTCAGGGACTACAATAGGTGAATGAGGAAAATGAAAAGAACAAGTAATACTGAACGTTTCATCCTTTAATCTTTCAATAGCTTCTAAAGTTTGTCTTCCTTGAAATGCTGTGAGCGTATAATTTACATCCAACATTAATTTTCCATGTTGGTCAGGTTGCGAATGCTTTCGGTTTTCATCAATCAGATCCTGATTAGATTTACCATAATATTTATCCATAGGATCGGCGATATAAGGCCATCTTGACATGCCATCTATAAATTCTCCAACTCCAGGTAAGGGAGGTGTTCCCAAAGTGTTCAATTCGTCCCTCCAAATATGACTTTGTCCACCGGAACCAAAAACAGATTTTCCATTTTTCGCTGTCAATACCGGGTTTTTATAAACAGTAGCATGAGAAGACAAAGTGTGCCATTTCCCATAATACTCACTGCGATAGCCATTTTCTGATAATACCTCATCAAAAGTCGGCATGGTCATTAAGCCCTCTTCCTGATAATCGTATGTTTTATTATTTGTATTAACTCCTGTCCCTTCTACTGTAAAGCCTGTAAGGATTGATGCACGTGTAGGCCCACAAACAGCCATTGGTGTGTATGCATTTTTAAAATACGCACCTTTTTGTGCCAAACGATCGAGATTTGGTGTTTTGAGCACTGTATTACCCGCAATACTCATAGCGTCGTAACGGTGTTGATCTGCAATGATAAATAAAAGATTTTTCTTTTGTGCTATAGCTATTTGAGACACTGAAAGACATAAAAGAATACTGAGATATACCAATCTTATGTTCCTTTTTTTGAATACTTTCTTCATTGTTCTATTATTTAAAATTTATTTCAAAACTTACAAGTTTATGATCACTAACAAAGACAATATGGCTACCCTCACTTGAATATAAATAGCATCCTTAAAATGTCAATTAGCTTTCTCATATTTATGAAATACCCACTACATCCTTTTATTATTTATTCAACTATTAATTTTGCTGAAGAAATCGATTTTCCAGATTTAACAGTAACAATATAGAATGGCGATTTGAGCAAACCTTTCGTATCTATTGTTATTTCTTCTTCTTTCTTCGTTTTATATTCATAAACTGTTTGACCAAGCAGGTTCGTTATTATCACCTCTACACTATTATTATTAGTTGGCAATATATTAATTATTAGAAGTTCATTTTTTAAAGGATTCGGATACATTTTAAATAGTTTTTCATTTGTAACCTTATTTATTCCTAAATTATTTTCTCCTATAAGCTGAATGCCATCAATACGTGTTGTTACAGAGCCGTTCTTTTTTCTATAGAGTCGAAACCAATTGATAGCACTCAAATTTGGATTTCCAGATTTGCCCGCATCTTTAGTGTTTAATTGTATAAAATTCCAACCCGTATTTAAATTACTGCCTAAATTCCAATTATATTCATCCGTATCTGGACCTCCAGAACTACTTATTTCTACTTGATTTGAAGATTGAAATTGAGAAGGATCCGACGCATAGTACCAAAACTGTAATACTGTTCCTGCTTCTGTACCATTGGCATCAAATGGAGTTGAGAATACTTTTTTAAATTCATCAGTACTCGAACCAGTATATTCAAGTGAGGCTGTTCCTTGTTTTTTATCAATAGTATTTAGAGTTAACGCCCCTGGTTTCCAATCTGTTTTTGAATCAGCATCATCTAAATAGGTTCCAGTACTGCCAAGTACAAGCTGTTGAATAGCTGATTTGCTACCAAACCATTGATTTCCATCCTTAATCATTTGCCATTGAAAATTGTAAATACCATCAGAATTAGGAACTACGACATCGAAAGTAAACGTTTTTTCAGCATTTGGAACAATGATTTCATCAGCACCTAAATTCACTCGACTGAGTCCCCAATTATTATTATCCTCTGGACTCTGGCTTCCTAATTTATAATCTCCGCCTGCGGTCCAATTGGTTGTTCCCGTATTTTTCATGGTAATACTTACCGTAATAGGAGTATCTCCTTCAAGTGATGGTACAACTTGAGAAACAAAAGACGCATCATTATCTAATAATTCGCCTCCATTTAATAAATTTCTCCGCGAGACATTATTGTAATGAGCTGAGTTATTATTTGCCAACCATTCTAATAAATCAGCACGTAATTCTTCAGCTTCTACCTGGTATTGTCCACGATCAGGGTTACTACCCAAAAGGTTATTCATTTCATGTGGATCCGTATTTAAATCGTACATGGTATTGATAATTGTTGAATTCGCTTTATTAGGAATTATAAGTTTCCAACCATCTTTTAAAATCATAAGGTTTGGAACCTTATCATTTCCCCATTCTGTAACGACATATTCACCATGTTCTGTATCGGTTCCGTCAATTAAACCACGAAGGCTTTTTCCTTCCGACTCTTCTTCGGGTACTTCTAAGTAATCTAAAATTGTTGAAAATAAATCTACATTTGAAACATATCCATTAACAGTTGTTTTTTCAGGCACTACTCCAGGAATCTTTATTAGCAAAGGGATATGTGCCGACTCTTCTAAAAACACATTCTTTTCACGCATACCATGTGCACCTAACATCTCTCCATGATCACTAGTAAAAATAACCATTGTATTTTCTGCCAAGCCAAGTGCATCTAATTTATCAAGTATCGCTCCAACCCAATCGTCTATTTCAGTAAGTAAACCGTAATACTCCGACATCATATACTTTAACTTTTCGGGGTCAGCATACTCTGTTTCCCTATGCCTACCGTTAGATTTAAAATAAGGTGAATTAGCCATATCGTCATTTATACTAACAGGCATAATATGTTCATCAACAGGATACATGTCAAAATATTTTGCCGTAGGCGTCATAGGTGTATGCGGAAAATGAAATGAAGCAGTTAAACTAAATGTTTTATTTTGTAACCTTTCCAATGCGGTAAGGATTTCTCCTGCGGTAAAAGCCGTAATTGAATGTTCACTTGGTAATTGCAAAACACCATGTTGTTCCGGCTGAGAATGCTTTATACCATCCGCTTGTAATTCTTCATGGCTCATACCATAATAGCTATCCAAAGGATTCGCTATATATGGCCATTTCGAAATATCTTCCACAAATTCGCCTGGTCCTGGAGCTGGTGTAGGGCCCGCTTCTGCTTTTAAATAATCCCAAAAGAAACGCACTTTACCTCCCCCTTCAAAAAGAGTTTTTCCATAAGAGCTCTCCTCGTTAGAGTTTTTATAAACATCTCCTTTTGAGGTTACTGCATGCCATTTACCATAATATTCACAGTCATAACCATTAGCATCCAATATTTCATCAAATGTTGGCATCGTCATAACAACTGATTCATCGGCATCGTCATAAGTTTGTCCATTTGACAACACTCCAGTAGATTCGATAGAATGCCCCGTAAGAATTGACGAACGTGCCGGACCACAAACAGCGCAAGGCGTATAAGCATTTTTAAAATAGGCTCCTTCATTTGCCAAGCGATCCAAATTTGGTGTCTTAAGCATCGTGTTACCTGCTACCCCCATTGCATCATAACGTTGTTGATCTGTTATAATAAACAAAAGGTTTTTCTTTTGTGCTTGAGCTACTTGAGCCACAGAGATACATAAGAATATACTGAGGTATGCCAATGGCATATTGAGTTTTTTGAGTACTGCTTTCATTATTTTTAATTTTATTAATTGAATTAGAAGTCTAAAAGTTAACGACCACTGAACAAAGAGAGTATGACTACTATCATCTTGAATTTCAATAGATATACTCATCATCTCATTAGCGTCTTTTTATTTATACAGAATCCTCTGTTAGCATTTATTACTTATTCGACAATTAATTTAGCCGAAGAAACCAAATTTCCAGATTTTACAGTAACAATATAGAACTGAGACTTTAGCAAACTGTTTGTATTGATTGTTATTGTTTTTTCATTCTGGGTTTTATATTCATAAACTGTTTGACCAAGCATATTCCTTATTATTGCCTCAACACTGTTATTTTTAAACGGTATTAAATTAATTGTCAGCAGCTCATTTTTTAAAGGATTCGGATACATTGTAAATAGTTTTTGATTCGTAACATTATCTATTCCTAAACTATTTTCTCCTATCAACTGAATGGCATCAATACGTGTTGTTACATAGCCGTTCTTTTTTCTATACAGTCGAAACCAATTAATGGCACTCAAATCTGGGTTCCCTCTTTTATTTGCATTGCTAGTACTTAACTGTATAAAATTCCATCCAACTTTTAAACCACTTATACTCCAACTGTATTCATCAACATCAGCTGCTCCCGAGCTACTTACTTCTACTTGGTTCGCAGTTTGAAATAGTGAAGGATCTGAAACATAATACCAAAATTGCAATACGGTTCCAGATTCAGAACCATTGGCATTGTAAGGTGTTGTAAAAACTTTATAATATTCAGGAGTATCAGAACCACTAAATTCAAGTGTCCCAGAACCTTGAATATTAGCAGTCGTATTCAATATCAACCCTCCAGGATTCCATCCTGTTTTTGAATCACATGTATCTAAATACCTGTTTGAAGCCAAAACTACTACTGTTTGTTTAGTACTCATTTCTCCAAGCCATTCAACATTTTCTTTTATCATACGCCATTGAAAACCATAAGCGTCTGGTGTATTAGGCCCTGTAATTGAAAAAGTAAAAGTCTTCTCTTCGTTTGGAAGAATTGCATCAGATGCATCTAATTCAACGCGGTTTAACCCTAAATACAAATCATCATCTACGCTACCTAACTTAAACATCTCTGACTTTGTCCAAGTAGATGTTCCCGTATTTTTCATTGTTACGCTTACAGTAGCAGTTTCTCCTTTTTCAAGAATTTTTGGTATTTCACTTTGACTTACAAAAGTTGCATTATTTGGAGAGTTAGGATTTTGTAAATAACGTCCTTTCAAAAAGTGAACGTCCGAACCTTTTCCTTCTCTTACTGTATATATATCAAGCCCATTCGTATCATAAGCAATAGCTTCTTCTCCAGCTCTACCTATAGGCATTGCAATTTTACTATAGGGTTTGTTAAAAGCTTCTTGCCAGGTCTCTCCTTCTTCACGAATAAACTCATAAGCAAAATCCTCATATGTTAAAACAACAGCCCTATGGCCGTTCTTAGAAATATCCATTGCAGTTGTACTTTCAGTGCTCAATGATGCTATTCGTTTGGCGTTAAGACTAACCGTTCCTGGAGCTACTGAAAGCGGTATTTCATACACATGTCGTTTATTGTTATCTTGTGATTTTCCAAATAAAATGATCTTTCCCTGAGCTACATCAACTGCAACTGATTCACAATTTTGTTTACCATTATCATATTGATACTTTATAGTTCTAACAATTGGATAAGAATTCCCACTAGTTTGTTGAGGATCATACATTGGTTCTTCAATGATATATAACCTATACTCTCCTCTTTTTCTTTGGTTATCTCCAAAATCTCCAATAATTAAATAGGCCTTTCCATTTAAAACAAATGATGACATATCCTCCCAGTCACTTGATGTAGCTCCCGAAATAACCCCCATTGAAAGTAGGTCTCCTTGCTTATTAATAAGAAAAAGGTTTGGGCCATCTCCTGAATCATTGTGAACCCAAAAAGCATCTTGAGTTGTATAAGAAAAAGCCATTCCACTAGCTTCATTTATTCTATCATCCTTAAATTTTCCTACCTTTTGAGGAACCTCGTAATTTACTTTTTGCACTTGCGCACTACTCAAAAAAGCAACACAAAAGAGTGTTATACAACTTAAATTTTTAATTATTTTATTCATTTTTTTTATTTAAATCCTGAAAACAAAACCCAGAATTGAATATCCAAGGGTGTTTAAACTTCATAGAAAACTGTATTCAACTACTAACTTTTTTAATAAAAATCTGAAAAACATATAGTTATATATACAAGACCACTCAAGAAATTTTCTTCTCATACTATGATTATTGTGTGAACAAAAATAACAGACAAGATTAAAAATTGATTAATAAGCTATTACATTACTATTAATAATCAATTAAAGTCTGATAAGATTTATGAAAATAGATGAAATTTACCTTTGTGAATTAAGAAAGCATAAGTCTACTTGAATTTTTACATATAAAAAAAATTAAATATTTAATGTATTTAGCTTTTCAATAATTTTTGACATAAAAAAAAGCAAAGACAGAAATATCTGTCCTTGCTTTTTAAAAGTTATTATCTGTTAAAATTAATCCGTTACAAGCACAGAAAACTCTTCAAATGTCATATCTGTATCAACAAACACAAGTGAATCATTCACTTGATAAGTATTCCCATTATCTTCATACGTATAATCCAGGTAGATAGTTCTGTGTTTCTTACCATTATAACCTTCTGATTCAGCATCATCTTTAGAATAATAGGTACCTGTTCCATTTGCAACAACAGTTGTCCCGTTTTTAGGAGAAACAACAACCGTTTTA
>CEWR01051950.1_pt1 | contig 15612 bp, 15 predicted proteins | sample 356321 | NCBI WGS metagenome assembly CEWR01 (sample SAMEA2621551, study PRJEB7988) | marine metagenome | biome: marine biome (ENVO:00000447); feature: mesopelagic zone (ENVO:00000213); material: "saline water (ENVO:00002010), including plankton (ENVO:xxxxxxxx)" | depth 790 m
TGGAGTTTTAGTAAAAAGTATTAAACCTAATTTTAAGACTTTAGGTCCTAAATATGGTAAAATAATGAAGCAAATTGCTGCTGTTGTTAATCAGTTTGGTGCAGATGAGATTACTGAGTTAGAAACAAATGGTTCTAAAAACTTAACTATTGAAGGACAGGATGTAGTATTAGAGTTGACTGATGTTGAAATTTCAACTGAAGATATTCCGGGTTGGTTAGTTCAGACAGAGGGCGTTTTAACCGTTGCTTTAGATATTGTATTGTCACCAGAATTGAAAGAGGAAGGGATGGCTAGAGAGTTTGTAAATCGTATTCAAAACCTAAGGAAAGAAAGCGGTTTAGAGGTAACTGATAAGATCCATATTAAAATCTTAAAACACAACGAAATAAATGAAGCAATTAATAAAAATAAAAATTATATTTGCTCAGAGACTTTAGCAGGGAAACTTGATTTAATGGATGAATTAATCAAAGACAAAGGAGTTGCAGTAGAGTTGGAGGACAACGTAAGTACAGTAATATCAATAGAAAAATTGAACTAAAAAATAAGAAAATGGCAGACGTAAGATATTCTGATAGCGACTTAGCAGAATTTAAAGCATTAATTGAGTCTAAAGTAGAAGCAGCAAAAATTGATTTAAATGATTTAAGAGGTTCTCTTTCTCATAAAGATGACAATGGAACTGATGATACTTCACATTCCTTTAAAATGATGGAAGAAGGAGCTGCGACTCTTTCGAGAGAAGAGGTTGCTCAATTAGCTGGGAGACAAGAAAAATTCTTAAAACATTTAGAGAATGCTTTAATTAGAATTTCTAACAAATCTTATGGGGTTTGTAGAGAAACTGGCAAATTAATTCGAAAAGAAAGATTGTTGGCTGTTCCTCATGCTACATTAAGTATTGAAGCGAAGAACGCTCAGGGTTAAAAGTTATTCAAAAATTATTTAATCGCTTCATTGTTTTACCTTGAAGCGATTTTTGTTATCTATGAAAAAATATATATCTATACTTTCTAAACCGCTTGTTGTCACTTTATTAGTGTTGATAATTGACCAATGGTCAAAACTATGGGTCAAAACTAGTATGAGTTTAGGAGATGAGTTTCCTGTTTTTGGAGATTGGTTTTATATTCATTTTATTGAAAATAACGGTATGGCCTTTGGGATGGAGCTAGGTGGGGACTGGGGGAAATTAGCATTAAGCTTATTTAGAATTTTAGCGATTATTGGAGGAGGGATTTATATTTTTAAGTATTTGCCAAAAGATTCTCATAATGGATTAAAAATTAGTTCTGCATTAATATTTGCAGGAGCTATTGGAAATATGATTGACAGTGGTATTTATGGTATAATTTTTAACGATAGCTTTAATCAGATTGCAACTTTTATGCCTGAAGCTGGAGGTTATGCTCCTTTTCTTTATGGTAGAGTAGTTGATATGTTATATTTTCCATTAATAGATGGTGTATTTCCAGAATGGATGCCAATTTGGGGTGGTGAATACTTTATGTTCTTTAGACCTGTTTTTAATATAGCGGATGTTTCAATTTCATGTGGTATTGGACTTATTTTCCTGATGAATTCTAAATTCTTTCCAAAGCCTTTGATGGTTGATGATAAACAAGAAGCGTCTTTGTAATAAGTTAAAAAAATATAGATGATAAAAAGCCCTTCAATTAATGTTGAAGGGCTTTTTATTTGGGATGAATAACTACCTTTGCACACTAATTTAGCAAAACGCTATATCTTCATATAGTAAGTGGAACTAACCTTATTGAAATACGATATCTAAAGAAATTAAAATGGAGAAGAAAGTAAGAGTAAGATTCGCCCCAAGTCCAACAGGTCCATTACATATTGGTGGAGTACGTACCGCATTATATAATTATTTGTTTGCCAAAAAGAACGGAGGCGATTTTTTATTGCGTTTAGAAGATACTGATCAAGCTCGTTATGTTAAAGGTGCTGAGGCTTATATATTGGAAGCTTTAAAGTGGTGTGGAATAAATCCTACAGAAGGAGTTGGAGTTGGAGGAGAATATGGTCCTTACAGACAATCAGAAAGAAAGGCTGAAGGAACTTATAAAAAATACGTAGATCAATTATTAGATGCAGGTAAAGCTTATTATGCATTTGATACTCCAGAAGAATTAGATGAAATGCGTGAGCGTTTAAAAGCTGCAGGTGGTTCCTCACAATCTTACGATTCAGCTTCTCGTAAATCAATGAAAAACTCATTGACTTTATCAGCAGAAGAAGTTCAACAGAAAATTGAAGAAGGAATACCCTATGTTGTTCGTGTTAAAATTCAAGCAAACGAAGAGGTTAAGTTTAAAGATTTAATTAGAGGTTGGGTTTCTGTAGATTCTTCTAATTTAGATGATAAAGTATTGTTTAAATCTGATGGTATGCCAACTTACCATATGGCAAATGTGGTGGATGATTACTTGATGAAGATTACTCATGTAATTAGAGGAGAGGAATGGTTGCCTTCTGGACCATTACACGTTTTATTATATGAATACTTAGGCTGGGAAAATGAAATGCCAGAATTTGCACATTTACCTCTAATTCTAAAACCAACCGGAAACGGAAAGTTGAGTAAAAGAGATGGTGATGCTGGAGGATTTCCTGTGTTTCCAATTGAATGGAAATCTCCAGAAGGAGAAATAGCATCTGGATATAGAGAGAGTGATTATTTTGCTGATGCACATATTAACATGTTAGCGTTTTTAGGTTGGAATCCTGGATCTGAACAAGAGTTGTTCTCTTTAGAAGAATTAGTTCAAGAATTCTCTTTAGAGCGTGTTGGGAAATCAGGAGCTAAGTTTGATCCAGATAAAACAAAGTGGTTTAATGAACAATATTTAAGAGCTAAATCTAACGAAGAATTGGCTCAAATCATTAAACCTTTAGCTGGAGATGTTTCTGATGAATTGTTAGCTGGAGTTTGTGGAATGATGAAAGAAAGAGTTTCTTTTACCACTGAGATATTAGAAAAAGGAAAATACTTTTTTGAAGCACCAACAGAGTATGATGCTAAAATGGTAAAGAAAAAATGGAAAGATGATTCTGCTCAAATAGTAGCGGATTTAATTACTGTTTTTTCGAATACTGAATTTAAAAGTGAAGCATTAGAAACTGCTTTTAAAACTTTTGTTGAAGAAAAAGAACTTGGTTTTGGAAAACCAATGATTGCAATAAGATTAGCAATAACTGGAGAGGGTGGAGGTCCTTCATTGTTTGATATAATGGAGTTGATTGGTGAAGAAGAATCTATTACAAGATTAAATGCAGGTATTAAAAATATTAAAAAAGAAGAAGTAGCCTAATGGAGAACCTGGAAGAAGAAAAGAGAGCACTTAATTTTATTGAGCAAATAGTTGAGGAAGATTTAAAAGAAGGTTATTCAACTGATAACTTAAAATTTAGATTTCCACCAGAGCCAAATGGATATTTACATATTGGTCATGCAAAAGCATTTTGTTTAAATTTTGGATTAGCAGAAAGATACAACTCTCCTGTTAACTTAAGATTTGATGATACTAATCCATCAAAAGAAGAGCAAGAATATGTTGACGCTATTAAGTTTGATTTAAACTGGATGGGTTTAAAGTGGGATGAAGAATGTTATTCTTCAGATTATTTTCAGCAACTATATGATTGGGCTATTTTGTTAATAGAAAATGGAAAAGCTTACATCGATTCTCAGTCTTCTGAGGATATGGCAACTCAAAAAGGAACACCTACGAAACCTGGGGTTAATGGTCCTTATAGAAATAGAAGTGTAGCTGAAAATTTAGACTTGTTTAATAAAATGAAACAAGGTGAATTTAAAGAAGGAGAACATATTTTAAGAGCTAAAATTGATATGGCTCATACCAATATGTTAATGAGAGATCCTATTATGTATAGAGTTATGCATAAAGATCATCATAGAACTGCTAGCGATTGGTGTATCTATCCAATGTATGATTGGACACATGGTGAGTCGGATTATATAGAGCAAATTTCACATTCATTATGTACCTTAGAATTTAAACCCCATAGAGAATTATATGATTGGTTTTTAGATCAAGTACATAGCAAAAATACAAGACCAAAGCAAAGAGAGTTTTCTCGTTTAAACTTAAACTATACTGTAATGAGTAAGCGAAAGCTTATGCAGTTGGTTGAAGAAAATATTGTAGATGGTTGGGATGATCCAAGAATGCCTACACTTTCTGGATTAAGAAGAAGAGGTTATACTCCTGCTTCTATCCATAAATTTATTGATACTGTTGGCGTTTCTAAAAGAGAGCAAATGATTGATTTTGCTTTATTAGAGTCTTGTATTCGTGGAGATTTAAATAAAACAACCAATAGAATAATGGCTGTTTTAGATCCTTTAAAATTGGTGATTACTAATTATGAAGGGGATGAGTCAGAAATAGTAATGGCCGATAACAATCCCGAGGATGAAAATTCTGGACAAAGAGAAATGGTTTTTTCTAAAGAAATTTATATCGAAAGGGCTGATTTTTTAGAAGAGTGTCCTAAAAAGGTTTTTAAATTAGGAATTGGAAAAGAAGTTAGGTTAAAGCACGGATACATTATTAATGGTGAAGAAGCTATTAAAGATGCTGACGGAAACATAGTTGAAGTAAGATGTACTTACGATGCAAAAAGTAAGAGTGGAAGTGATTCTGAAGAAAGTAAGCGCAAAGTAAAAGGAACATTACATTGGGTTTCAGCTTCTGATAATGTTAGCGCTCAGGTAAATGTTTACGATAGATTGTTTACAGTTGAAAATCCAGATGGAGATAAAGAAGTAGATTTTAAAGAATTTATTAATAACGATTCTCTATCAGTTTTAAACGATTGTAAAGTTGAGTTAGCGTTAAAAGATGCTAAACCACAAGAGCGTTACCAATTTCAACGTTTAGGTTATTTCTGTGTAGATGATAATTCTACAGCAGAGAATCTGATTTTTAACAGAACTGCTACATTAAAAGACTTTTCGGCAAAGAAAAAATGAGTTAAAAGTTCATAAAGTTGAAAGGATTAAGAAGTGACTATTTACTTTATAAACTTTTTATTTTCGACTTTTAACAAAAAAACTATGGGAAAAATATTTGTAGAAGGAATAAAGATTTATGCTTTTCATGGCTGCTTTAAAGAAGAGGCTGATATTGGTACAAATTTTCAGGTTGATGTTGTATTAGATGCCGATTTATCTAAGCCAGCAGAAACAGATAATATAATGGATGCTGTTAATTATCAAACAGTATTTACAGTTATCAAGGAGCAAATGGCTATTCGTTCTAATCTATTAGAGAATGTTGTTAAACGTATTTCTGAAACACTATTTAAAGAATTTCCAGAGGTAACCAAAATAAAACTAAAAGTAAGTAAGTTGAATGTTCCTTTAGGAGGGCATATTGATAATGTTGCCATTCAAATGGAAAAGGAAAGATAAGAGAGAGATAAAATGCTCAAAATGTGCTGCTGTTTTTTTTGTCAGCCCAATGCACAATTTTGGTGAGTTAACTACCGGTTGTCAAGGAGAATTTAAAGAGTTTAAAAGAGATTTATAAGGATTGTTGGTGTGAATTATGTGTTGTTGAGTTTTCTACAAGTGTTAAATAAATTTGTATTCCTTTTTTTTATCTAATTCCTTTTAATAAATGGCAATTTTTTTACTCTTGATATGTTTTTTTGGGTTGGTTTTACTCTTATTGTCTCTAGATAATACAAGGCTTTCTATAATAAAATCAATAGTATCATTTTCAGTATTAACATTAGTTGTAACAGAGTTTTTAAGTTTATTCACTTCTCTAAATTATTTCAGTTTAATATTAAGTTGGAGTGTCATAAATATTACACTAATTTATTTTATCTATAAAAAAGAATCTTACAAAAAAATTCCTTTTATAAAGATAAAATTTAAAAATGCGATTAATAATCTCTCTGGGTTTGAGAAATTTTTAATTGGTTTCACTGTTTTTATTCTTGCTGGAATTTTTTTACAAGGACTAATTTATCCAACTAACAATTGGGATTCGATGGCTTATCACATGGCAAGAATTATTCATTGGATTCAAAATGAAAGCTTATCAAACTTTAGAACACCAGTTTATGCCCAATTAATATCACCGCCTTTTGCTGAGGTGCTTATTTTAAATGTTAACCTCTTATTTGGAAATGATTATTTTTCTAATAGTGTACAATTATTATATTTAGTTGGATCTGGTGCTGGAATAAGTCTAATAGGCAGAGAGTTAGGGTTAAATAGACTTAGCCAAGTATTGTCTGTATTCATTTTGATATGTATTCCAGAAGTGGTGTTATTAGGTTCATCAACTCATGTTGAATTAGTGTTGTCGTTCTTTATGATTAGCTCAATATATTTTATGATTTTAACAATTAGACGTAACTCTTTTATTTGTTTCTTTTTTCTTGGTATTAGTCTTGGCCTTTCTGCAGCGACAAAGAGTACTGTTTATGTTTACATACTGCCTTTTTTAATAGGCTGGATAATAACATATTTTTATAAAGTGATTAGTAAGAAAGGTCAAATAAAATGGTCTTATTTTCTGGTTGTAATATTTTTTTTTGGATCAATAAATTCAGGTCATTATACACGGAATTATAAATTAACAAATTCAATTATTGGTTTTAATGAGGTATTTGATTCTTATTATGTAAATGAAGAACATTCATTTAAAATGATGGTATCGAGTGTGATTAAAAATATATCTAATCAATTCGGTATTCCGAAAATTGCACCAATAATTTATATAGCAGCTGAGAAAGCACATAACTTAATGAGTTTGGATGTGAATAATCCTAAAATATCATCACATAAGTTTGATATAGATCCATTGGCAACACATGAAAATAATGGGGCGAATCCTTTTTATATGATTCTGATACTATTAAGCTTATTGTATTTTTTGATATTTTTCAAAAGACAGAATAGACGAATCATTTTCTATGCTTTGGGAATTTCATTGTCTTTTCTATTGTTTTGTTTTTATCTAAAGTGGAGTCCTTTTGTAAAGTTACATGTGCCCTTTTTGGTGCTGTATTCACTTGTTCTAGCTCATTTTATAATTTCTGTATTTAAATTCAAATTAATTAGATTAATTGTGATCTCAGGGTTCGTATTAAATGCTATTTTAATACTATTGTTCAATTATAGTCGCCCGTTTATTACTCTGTCTCCTTATACTTCAGAGATCAAAATTACAGATGAAAGGACTAAGAAGTATTTTAGTCGGTTTTTAGAACATCATGATGATTTTATTAAAGTAAAGAGCTTATTAAACTTAAATAGATTTAAAAATATTGGATTAATGTTTGGAGAGTATAATCTAGAATATCCATTGTTTACAGATTCATATAGCAATGATATAAAACCGATTCATTTAAATTCGTTTGATGTATCAAATAATAATCCAGTAAAAATTAAAGTTGATTGTATCGTTTCAACCACAAATAAATCAGTAATTGAGTATGATGGCAATATGTTTTATAATGTAACCAAAAGCAATGATGGTTATCTCTATTTATTTCTTAAAAAATGATTTTAGGAAGTTGAAATATTTTTGTCTATTTTTTGGATGTAAACACACTCAACATCGTTGTTCCTAAAGAACCTTGAAGGTCGTTTTCGGCTATTATATCAGCTCTATTTTCTAAATTTTGATCTTCTGGTTTATCTACTTACTCTTGTTTCTTTTCTATCTTCAGGATTGAAGCTAATAATGTTATTGCTTTTAATGATCAAGCAGTATTTACAGTTATTAAGAAGCAAATGGCTATTCGTTCTAATTTATTAGAGAATGTTGCCATTCAGATGAAAAAAGAACGATCTTAAAGAATCGGTTAAACATAAAACGGGCCTAAGTGTAATAAGGCGTATGCTTTTAACGCTTCAGAGGGTTCTTGCAGATATAAAGATATTGATTTGTTTACTAAGGTTTTAGATCAATTGAATGTTAATTATACGGACTGCCTTTGCAAGAAATGCCTGCCAGAATTTCCTAGTTTACCTTAGTTAAAAGTTATAGTACCTATCGTACTTTGTTATCATAACGTTATTACATTTCAGTTATAAACCTCTTTATTGTAAAGCATGTTTTTATCACCTTTATGTAGTATTAAAAACTTAGATTATGGAAGAGGTAAAAGTACTTATTGTGGATGATCGAGATGTTATCAGAGATGGCCTAAAATTAAATTTTTTAAGGTCTACTAAAATTAAAGTTATAGGTGAAGCTTCGGATGGTCTAGAAGCTTTAGATATGATAACTAAAAATCATTATGATGTTGTGTTGATGGATATAAATATGCCAATTATGAATGGAATAGATTCAACTAAAAAAATGATTGAGATAAAGCCAGAAATTAAAGTTTTAGCAAATTCATTTTTTGTTAATGCTGAATATATTACTGAGATTGTAAAATCTGGTGCTTATGGTTTTATTGCTAAAGGCGAGCCAATTTCTTCTTATGAACAGGCAATAGTTGAAGTATCAAATGGTTCGGTTTTTCTTTCTAATCAAATTGATTTTAAAATTTATGAGGAAGTGTATAATTATTTGAGGACCTCTTATAAAATAGCTACATAGTAGTTTTCTATTTTGTTTCGTGTGATTAACACATTTTATGTTAGAGGGAATTTTTATTCCGGTCTTTAGAATATAATATTACCTACTTTTTATTAAAGAGTGATTTTAAGTAATTAAAGTACTCTGCTCTTCCTTGTTTAGATCTGAATACGCTTAACATAACTTTTACTAAAGACTTTTGAGGGACTCTTTCCTTTTTTGTGTCAGTTCTATCTTCTGGTTTATCTATTTCCTCTTGTTTCTTTTCTAAATGTTCTTTTCTATCGTCAGGATTGTAGCCAAGAATGTTATTTCCTTTAGAGTAGTTCTTTTTTGCAGCTTTCATTCTGCCAGCATTCTCTTGTAACATGCCTAAGTTGTTATAGGATATTTCATCCTTAGGATCTAATTCTATTGCTTTCTCATAATCTTGCATAGCACCATCAATATCAGATCGAGATCTGATATAAGCTCTACTTGAATATCTATAAGGATTTTTAGGGTCAATTTCTACTGCCAAATCCATATCTTTCATTGCAGAAGGAATGTCTTTATTGTGAAAATGGGAAATACCTCTATCGCAAAGTAACGAGGGTTCATTGGGTAAGCGAGAAAGGATTGAGGTTAAATCTTGAATTGATTTATCAAATTGATTAATTTTCCTGTAACAAATGGCTCTCGTATAAAGAGCATCAGCATTATTATTATTATCAGATAAAAAGCTGTTAAACTCTTTTATGGCAGCTTCAAATTCTTGTTTTTCGAATAGTGATTTCCCTTTTTCTAGTCCAGTCATTTTGTTAAAGAATTTACAGTTCAAAATTAAGAAGTATAAACTGATTTATTTAATTTAGATTCATCTTATATAATTATGACAAAAGAAGCTAAAAGACTCAAAATAGAAGAAATCTCAAATCAATTAAGGACACATAATCATAATTATTACGTGTTATCAGAATCAACTATTTCGGATTACGATTTTGATATGCTATTGGAAGAGCTTCAAAAATTAGAAGAACAATTTCCTGAATTTGCTTTTGAGGCTTCTCCTACAAAAAGAGTAGGGGGTGAAATTACAAAGAACTTTAAAACGGTAAAGCATAAATCTCGAATGCTTTCTTTAGGTAATAGTTATAGTAAAGAGGATATTGAAGCTTTTGAAACTAGAATTAAAAAGTTAGTAGAAAATGAACTAGAATATATTTGCGAGTTAAAATATGATGGTGTAGCAATTGGTATTACTTATAAAAAAGGAAAATTATTTCAAGCATTGACAAGGGGAGATGGAGTTCAGGGAGATGATATAACTGCTAATGTAAAAACCATTAGATCAATTCCGTTACAATTAAAAGGGGATGATTATCCCGATGAATTTGAAATTAGAGGGGAGTTATTTTATCCAAAAGATGTTTTTGAAAATCTGAATAAAGAAAGAGAAGAGGCTGGAGAAGATTTATATGCTAATGCTAGAAATTCTGCTTCAGGAACTTTAAAAATGCTAGATTCTAGAATTGTAGCTAAACGTAAACTAGATTGTTATTTGTACTTTGTTTTGGGAGATAATTTACCTTTTAAAACACATTACGATTCTATAAAAAAAGCTGGACAGTGGGGGTTTAAAGTGCCAACAGAAAAACATCAATTAATTAAAAAATGTACCACAATTGATGAAGTTTTTGATTTTATTACTTATTGGGCTAAAGAGCGTGGCAACTTAAATTTTGAGATTGACGGAATTGTTATTAAAGTAAATGATTACGCCCGCCAAGAAGAAATAGGGTTTACAGCTAAAACACCTAAGTGGGCAATAGCCTATAAATTTAAAGCAGAAAAGGTAGCTACCAAATTGTTAGAAATAACATACCAAGTTGGAAGAACTGGTGCAATTACTCCTGTAGCTAATTTAGAGCCTGTACTACTAGCAGGAACAACTATAAGAAGGGCTTCATTACATAATGCAGATCAAATAGAAAAATTAGATATAAGAGTTAACGATACTGTGTTTGTTGAAAAGGGTGGAGAAATTATTCCTAAGATAGTTGGTGTTGAGCTTACTCAAAGAGATATGTTCTCAGTACCAACAGATTATATAAAAGTGTGTCCTAAATGTGAAACAGCCTTAGTGAGAAAAGAAGGAGATGCGAAACATTTTTGCCCGAATGAATGGGGTTGTGCCCCTCAGATTAGTGGTAAAATGCAACATTTTATTTCGCGTAAAGCAATGAATATTGATGGACTGGGAGAGGAGACAATTGATTTACTATATGAGCAAGATTTAGCTAAGAATATTGCTGATTTATATGAACTAACTTTTGATCAATTATTTGAATTAGAATCGTTCAAAGAAAAGAAATCAAAAAATATTATTGAAGGATTAATTACTTCAAAACAAATTCCATTTGAAAGAGTTTTGTATGGAATTGGAATCAGATTTGTTGGAGAAACTGTTGCTAAAAAATTAGCCAAGCAGTTTAAGAATATCGATAATATTATTAATGCTTCGTTGGAAGAGTTGGTATCTGCTGATGAGATAGGAGATAAAATTGCAGAAAGTATACTCCAGTTTTTCTCTACAGAAAGTAATGTTGAGCTAATCAATAATTTAAAAGCTCACGGATTGCAATTCGAATTATCTGAAGATCAATTGGCAAACTCAACTACGAAGTTAGAGGGGTTTATATTTGTTGTCTCTGGAGTGTTTAGTAAGTTTTCTCGTGATGAATTAAAGAATTTGATTGAGCAAAATGGAGGGAAAGTGTCTGGGTCAATATCTAAAAAAACGAGCTACATAGTTGCTGGAGAAAATATGGGCCCAAGCAAATTAGCTAAAGCAGAAAAGCTTGAAGTTTCAATAATTAATGAAGACCAGTTTTTAGATATCTTGAGTTAATTATTACCAAGGGTTTTCAAATGACTCTTTAGTGTATAATTTATCTACATTTTTAAATAAAGTGGATTTTGTATCTTTTAAATTTAAAGGGTCTTTATTGGATGTGATTTTTCTTAAAAGAGAAGTTGGGAAAAGTATAGTGTAAAAAACTATTGTTAGTAATATGTTTGGAATAATTAAACTTAAAACCCAAGCAATTTTCATCCAAACATAATTAATCCAATATCTAATTTTCGAAAAATAAAAGCCTAAAATAGCAACAGTAAAAGATGCCCCTAAAGCAAACTGGTTTTTTGTTTTAAGATATATTACAGCAAAAGCTATACATATAACTACCACACTCCATATTGGGTTTTTACTTTTCATTAAAAAATAGTGTAAATAAACGGTGCAAGAACACTATTTCCTGCAAAAACAATTAGGAAGCCTAGAAGTAATAATACAATAATTACTGGAGCTAACCAGTAAACTTTTCTTGCAATAATAAATTTAAGAAGATCTTTAATCATATTACTTTTCACTTATTTTATTGTATAAAAATTCAGCTATTTTTTTGCTGTGATTTTCATTTGGATGTCCATCACCTAAAATACGATAATCTGATGGGTTAGTGTCTAAGTTTTTAATTATCTCATTGGTAAAATAATATTCAATATTAGAGTTTTTTAGTGGTTTAAATAAGTGTTTTTCCAGTTTTTTGGTTAGTCCAATAGTTGTCTCCTTTTTTATTAAAACAATAAATCTAGTATTTGAATCTTTTGAAATAGCATTCATTTTTTTTATCATTTCTTTAACTCTAAATATATTTTTTTCGGAATATCTATTTGCAAAAAAAGTTTTGTAAATATGGCTGTTTTCCCAAATTATGTTTATTCGTTTAGTGATGTATCTTTCCTGAAAAATCTTGCTCTGATTGAAAGAGCCTTTATATATAATTTTGTTATTGTTAAATTCATAACAAGGTCCAGTCTTATCCCATATGGATTTTCCAGCAGCTCTATTTATGTGCTCTGTAATAAAGTAGTAAATGACAACGGAATCTTTCTCTTTAATTCTTTCTATAGAATTTAGAGCTTGATGGGTTCCATATCCATTAAACCCATAATTGGAAATATTATAAGATTTATCTGAGAAATAGTTTAAATAATAGGCAATTGTTTGGTTATCATTTAAGCCTTCTCCAAAAATGTGGGACCCTCCTAATAATGAAATATGAAAGTTAGAAGTTTCATTATTACTTACTGTTCTTAGCCCGTTTTTAAAGCTATAAGTAGCATCGAAAATTAAAGATTCATTTTCTTTTTTTATTAGCGAAACTTGAAACGCAGTATCTTCTTTTGGTCCATAGCCTAAAAACTGTTTTTCTCCAGTTACAGCTTTATTATCATTGTACGATCCACTCAAATTAATGTTTGTAGATACGGTTTTTAGAGAAGTGAAAAGTTCAAATATTACCAATGCAATTGGAATTGCTGAAAAACTGAAGCAGATCATTTTTTTTAGATTACTTGTTAATTTTAATCCAATGAGTATTAGCATAGAAAAGAAGAGTGAAAGAAAGCAAACAAATCCTAAGTCATATAAAACATAGCGTAAAAAGTCCATTAATCCGTTTTGAATTTAGTTTTCCATTTCTCTTTATCTTCCCTATTTGGTTGGTCGGTTTTACAGTAAACAAAATCGTTAATTACTAAGTAATCCATATCTGTATTCATAAAGCAACGGTAGGCGTCCTCAGGTGAGCAAACTATAGGTTCGCCTCTAACATTAAAGCTAGTGTTAATTAATAAGCTATAGTTGGTTAGCTTTTTAAATTCATTAATTAGTTTCCAATATCTTGGGTTGGAAATCTTGTTAACTGTTTGAATTCTTGCAGAAAAATCTACATGTGTAACTGCTTGAATATCGCTTCTCTTCGTGTTTAGTTTTTCTGCTAAGTTTAGATTGTTATAATTTTTTGGTAGCTCTAACGTGTTTTCTTTTTTTATAGATGCTGTTAATAGCATGTAAGGTGACGGTGATGAAATATCAAAATAGTGATGAACATCCTCTTCTAAAACAGAAGGAGCAAATGGTCTAAAGCTCTCACGATATTTAATCTTTAAATTTATTTTCTTTTGCATTTCAGAATTTCTTGGATCACCCAAAATACTTCTATTACCTAATGCTCTAGGTCCAAACTCCATTCGACCTTGAAACCATCCAATAATGTTTCCGTTTGCTATTTTTTGAGCAATGTCAGTACTTAAGTCATTAAAATACTCAAATGATTTGAAGTCGGCATTAAACTTTTTGTTCATTGTATCAATATCACTATTTGAGTATTCTGGACCTAAATAAGTTGTTTTTGGTTGTGTGGTAATCTCTTTATTTTTATTAAAGTAAATATAGTAGGTTGCTAGTGCTGCTCCTATTGCTCCGCCACAATCATTAGATGCGGGATCAATATATATGTTTTTAAATATTTTTCTTTTAAATAGATTTCCATTAGATACACAGTTTAAAGCGACACCACCTGCCAAACATAAATTATCACAGTTGGTAATTCTTTTGGCTTCTAAAGCCATTTTCAATACAATCTCTTCAGTTACATTTTGTATTGCAAAAGCTAAGTTACAATGGTGTTGTTCAATTTTTTCGTTATTTTTTTTTATTGGGAAACCAAAGAGCTTTTCCCAGTTTTTTGGTTTAACCATTTTCAATCCAACAGCATAGTTAAAATGTTGTTGGTTCATCCATATCGAGCCGTCATTTTTAATGTCTATCAAATATTTCTTAATAATGAAAATGTAATTCTTAGTCTGTTCAGCTTTAGGGTTACCAAATGGGGCAAGTCCCATTAATTTATATTCTCCAGAATTTACTTTAAATCCTAAAAAGTAGGTGAAAGCACTATAAAGTAATCCGACTGAATGCGGAAAATGCATTTCTTTTTTAATAGTTATTTTATTGTTTTCTCCAAATCCTATTGTCGCAGTACTCCATTCTCCAACCCCGTCAATTGTTAAAATAGCCGAATTTTGGTAGGGTGAAGAAAAAAAAGTGCTTGCAGCGTGTGATAGATGATGCTCTGTGAAAAGAAGCTTTATTTCTTTTCTATTGTAAGATTCTACATCTTTTAAACCATCAAAAATTCTCTTTTTTAAAAATAGTTTCTCTTTTAGCCAAAGAGGTATTGCTTTTAAAAAAGAAACAAGTCCTTTTGGAGAAAATTCATAGTAAGTTTCTAAAAGTCTTTCAAATTTTAAAAAAGGTTTATCATAAAAAACAATTATATCTAAATCATCAATAGATAACTTACTTTCCTTTAAACAGAACTTAATGGAGTTTATAGGGAAATCTGCAGAGTGTTTTATTCTCGTAAATCGTTCTTCTTGAGCTGCAGCTATAACTTTTCCATTAATAGTAATTGCAGCAGCAGAGTCGTGATAAAATGCTGATATGCCTAATATTTTTATCAAGTAAATAGGTTTAGTTATGTGTTATTCAGGATAGAACTAAATCGATTATATTATTAATGATTCTGTCTAAACCATTTCCAGTCAGCGTAAAATGTACCAAATGGAACTAGAGAAGAGATAAAAGCTCCAATAGTTATTAAAATATTCCATTTATAAAGTATTTGCACTATAAGCAGGTTGACTATAAAAGCTACGAATAACACTCCATGAGCCATTCCTACAAGTTTAACAGCTTCCGGCTTATCCATGTAGTATTTTAGAGGCATAGCAATTCCTAATAAAACCAAATATGAGATACCTTCTAAAATGCCAATAAGGCGAAGTAAATTAAGTGCTGTTTTCATAATGCTAAAGATAATTATTTTTTTCTTGCAATCATTAAACCATCTCTTATCGGAAAAAGAACGTTTTGCACTCTGTCGTCATTAGTTACCTTTTCAGAAAATTCGATTAATGCAATAGTATCCGCATCTAAGGTTTCTTTAGTGTCTGTTACTTTTCCACTCCATAAAACATTATCGGCAATAATATAGCCACCAGAGTTTACTTTATCAAATACCAAATCGTAATAATTTGAATAATTGGATTTATCTGCATCAATAAAAACTAAGTCAAACGTTTCTTTTATAGTTGGTATAATTTCAATTGCATCTCCAATCTGATT
>CEWR01065915.1_pt1 | contig 15607 bp, 15 predicted proteins | sample 356321 | NCBI WGS metagenome assembly CEWR01 (sample SAMEA2621551, study PRJEB7988) | marine metagenome | biome: marine biome (ENVO:00000447); feature: mesopelagic zone (ENVO:00000213); material: "saline water (ENVO:00002010), including plankton (ENVO:xxxxxxxx)" | depth 790 m
GGTTAGACGCGATAAGGCTATTGGTCATGAGATCCGCTTCCAATTGCGTGACAACGAGGGTGTTGGTCGCGGGGAGTTTTTCCATTACATACCAAGGACCAGGGTCTGCGCCTCGGCGTCCACCAATACCGAGTCCCTGACGTTGGCCGAGGGTGAAAAAAGCCAGTCCATCGTGTTGACCGATTTCGTTCCCAAGGCTGTCTACGATTGGGCCAGGCTCGCATTTGAGGTAACGGCCTAGGAACTCCTTAAACCGCCGTTCGCCGATGAAACAGATACCGGTGCTGTCTTTTTTTTCGTGGACGCTAAGCCCGGCGGTTTTCGCTATGTTGCGGACGTCTTTCTTGTATAGATGCGATAAAGGAAACAATACGTTTGCGAGACAATCCTTATGAATGCCCTGCAAGAAATAGGTTTGGTCTTTGTTTAGATCCTCTGCTTTATGAAGTGCGTATGAGCCCCCATGCTGCGTCACGCGAGCGTAGTGGCCAGTCGCCACTTTCTCCGCACCGATTTGCAGGGCGTAGCGAATAAGAAGGTCGAATTTAATTTCGCGGTTGCAGAGGATGTCTGGATTGGGTGTCCGAGCGTTTTGATATTCGATAAGGAACTCCTCAAAAACACACTCCCAGTATTCGGCGGCGAAGTTGGCTGGTAGGAGTTCAATGCCAATCGTGTCGGCGACCTGCTTTGCATCTTCGAAGTCCTTGGTTGCGGTGCAAAGTTCCGTGCCATCGTCTTCATCCCAATTCTTCATGAAGACGCCTTTGACTGCATAGCCTTGGTCATACAAGAGTTTGGCCGCTACTGCCGAATCGACTCCTCCGGATAGACCGACAACGACCGTCGAGTTGGACGTCGGATTGGTCAAGTCATTTGTTCCAATAACGACAGGAACGCATTGTACTTGTTCAGTTGCTTATAACGAGTGGGTTGGCTTTAATCCGGGCCACCATGGCCAAACTGACGCACATCGACGCGGAAGGAAGCGCGACAATGGTCGACGTCTCCGATAAACCTGAATCGGAACGCACGGCTACCGCGGAAGCTATGGTATGTATGGATCCGGATACGCTGGATCTTCTAGTTGCGGGCGGTCTCCCTAAAGGTGACGTGCTTTCGGTCGCCCGTGTCGCCGGTATTCTAGGAGCTAAGAAAACGAGCGAATTGATACCGCTATGTCATCCGCTCGCAATTACGAAAATCTCAATTGATTTTGAACGGGTGAGTTCCGGAAAACTGCAAGTTCTGTCTCTTTGCAAAGTAATAGGTCAAACAGGTGTCGAGATGGAAGCGCTGACGGCCGTTAGCGTTGCAGCTTTGACAATTTATGACATGTGCAAGGCGGTTGAGCGTGAAATTCGCATTGAGAATCTCATGCTTCGGTCTAAGTCTGGTGGAAAGTCTGGGACTTGGATTCGATCTTGAGGATAACTGTCCGGTTTTTTGCTTCGCTCCGAGAAATAACGGCCATCGATAGTATTGAAATTGATTTACCGCACGGTTCGGGATCAGGCGACGTTATGCTCGCGCTTAGGGACGATTTAGATCCCGATGCGCTCGCGGCTATTGAGGGAGATCAAGTTAAAGTCGCCGTTAACCAAGTGATCCTTCGAACTGAACAGAATTTGAACGATGGAGATGAGGTGGCATTCTTACCACCAATCACGGGCGGGTAAGGTGATAGAAGTTCGAGTCCAGGAAGTTGATTTTTCGATCGACGCGGAATGGTCGAAATGTCGGATGCGCATGGCGGGCGACGGCGGTGCGATAGTCGCATTTGCAGGTCTCGTTCGAGATCGATTTGAAGATCGCGAAATTCAAGGACTACAGCTAGAACACTATCCCGGAATGACCGAGACAAGTATGAAAAAAATCGGGGAGTACGCGGTTAAGAAATGGAGCTTGCTCGATGTATTAATTATCCATCGCGTCGGATTATTGAAACCAAGCGACCAAATCGTTTTGGTGATGGTTGGTTCGGGACACCGTCCGGATGCGTTTGCGGCGTGCGAATGCATTATGGATTTCCTTAAAACGGAGGCTGTTTTTTGGAAGAAAGAACAAGGGACGGAACAATCGAGGTGGGTTGAATCCACTCAAAATGATCGCGATCGGAGAACGAACTGGGAATTTTAAGTCGGCCCCGTGGTCTAGAGGACAATGTTCGTGTGGTAGCCTTTGTGCATGCGTGAATCGATAACGACCTCGTCCCGACCGTCCTCTGGACCAGGGTTGATGGCTTCATCTTCGTAGGAATTAAAACAGTAGGAAGTTGTTTTGAGCGAAGTACCTAAGATCATATATACCCAAACTGATGAAGCGCCGCGCCTGGCGACGTTTTCTTTGCTACCGATCGTCAAAGCTTTTACTGATGCGGCTGGTGTCGTTGTTGAAACGCGAGACATTTCGTTAGCGGGTCGGATTCTTTCGGTGTTCCCAGAGCTCCTGGTTCCCGAACAACGATTTAACGATGATTTGGCGGAGTTAGGACGATTAACTCTGCGTTCCGACGCCAATATCATCAAACTCCCAAATATCAGCGCGTCGCTCCCCCAAATGCACGAAGCGATCGCGGAGCTTCAGGAAAAAGGTTACGGCATACCGGACTATCCAGAAGAACCCCGGGGTGCTGAAGAAGAGAAGATAAAAATGCGCTACGACGTAGTAAAGGGAAGTGCCGTGAATCCCGTATTGCGGGAAGGCAATTCCGATCGTAGGGCAGCTGATGCTGTTAAGCGCTATGCGAAAAAGCACCCGCATCCAATGGGGGCATGGTCATCGGATTCCAAATCGCACGTTGCCCACATGACTTCGGGTGATTTTTACGGAAGTGAACGCTCGGTCGTCATGCCAAGCGACGATACCTTGATTATCGAATTTGTTGATGAAAAGGGAACGACGCTGTTGGCTGACGCGGTTGCTGTTGAGGAAGGCGAAGTCGTGGACGCGGCCATGATGAGCAAGCACGCGCTTTGTAAATTTCTTGCGCAAGAAATGTCGAAGACGGAACAAGGGGTTCTATTTTCCTTGCACCTGAAGGCGACGATGATGCAGGTGTCCGATCCAATCATCTTTGGTCATGTGGTGAGGACGTATTACGCGGAGGCTTTTGAAAAGCACGGAGCTGTCTTTAGGGACCTGGGTGCCGACCCGAACAATGGAATTGGAGACATATACCAAAAAATAAAGTTGCTTTCCAACGATCAAACTAATGCCATTGAAACCGATTTAAATTGCTGCCTTACGAACGGGCCTCAATTGGCGATGGTCAACTCAGACTTGGGTATTACGAATCTTCATGTTCCGAGCGACGTCATTATTGACGCGTCCATGCCTGCTGCGATTAGAGAATCTGGAAAAATGTGGGGGCCTGATGGGGAACTTCATGATATGAAGGCTGTTATCCCGGATCGCTCTTATGCCGCGGTTTATTCCGAAACGATCAAGCATTGCATTGCCTACGGAGCGTTTGATCCAACTACGATGGGGTCTATCCCGAACGTTGGATTAATGGCGCAAAAGGCCGAGGAATATGGTTCTCATGGGACGACGTTCGAAGCTCAGGGTAAAGGTTTGATTCGGGTTAAAGGATCTAACGGCGAAACCCTTCACGAGCACGGAGTCGAAACTGGCGACATTTGGCGTTTATGTCGCGTCAAGGATGGGCCGATTCAAGATTGGGTCGGGCTCGCGGTCGAAAGAGGGCGTCGAACGGGTGCACCTATTGTGTTTTGGTTAGACGAAGACCGCGCACACGATGCTCGGCTTATTGAAAAAGTGAATCGGTACCTAAACGACTATGACCTTAGCGATGTTGCTTATCACATCATGTCGCCCCGAGACGCGACGATATTCTCTCTTGAGCGAATGAGAGCCGGGAAGGATACGGTTTCTGTGACCGGAAACGTGTTGAGGGACTACCTCACGGATCTATTTCCAATTCTCGAACTGGGCACAAGCGCAAAAATGTTATCGATTGTGCCTCTCATCAATGGTGGTGGGCTATTTGAGACCGGTGCCGGTGGCTCTGCCCCGAAACATGTCCAACAATTTGAAGCTGAGGGACATCTACGTTGGGACTCGCTGGGAGAGTTTTTAGCTTTAGGGACGTCGTTGGAGCATTTGGCCGAAAAGTTCGAAAACGCTCGTGCACGTGTGCTGGCAGTCACATTGAACCAAGCGATCGCGAAATTTCTTGAAAGCAATAAATCGCCATCTCGTATCGTTAACGAAATCGATAACCGGGGTAGCCATTATTATTTTGCGAAGTTTTGGGCCGAAGCGATTGCAGCACAACATCATGATCCAAGTTTGAAGAATGAATTTCGATTGTTGGAAAGAGCACTCAACGATAATGAAGGCGTAATTAATAGAGAACTGATGGAAGCGCAAGGAGGTCCCGTGGATTTGGGCGGATATTATTTCCCGGATACAGGCCTCGCGGATAAAGCGATGCGACCCTCGTTGACGTTTAATCGGGCCATCGCTTCGTTGCAACCGTAATTATCTAGAATTCGTTGACTGAAGGTATTTAGTTCTCTGAGTCCGCTTGAATATTAGCTTCGTCGGGTGAGTCCTCCATATGCGCACCGGTGGATTCATCAGCTGAACGTATGTGAACTGCATGCGATCCTTTCGGACCTTCCTCGATTTCAAATTCAACGTCATCGCCGGCCCGGAGTGTTTTATAGCCATCCATTTCTACCGAGGAGTAATGCGCAAAAAGGTCTTCCCCTCCATTTTCCGGCAGGATGAAGCCGTAGCCTTTGGCGTTGTTAAACCACTTAACCTTACCTAGAGCCATTCCTGTTCCCCCTAAATCTGGGAATAACTTCGGCTCCGACCTGTACGCTTTGTCCGCGATGGACGTCGCGACGGCCAAAACAAAAGTCCTTTTTCGGCCTATCGCTCAACATTGTTACAGGCCGTGCGGCGTGTCAAGCGCTTCTTAAGATTTGGCCAATGCTGTACACTGAGTGGCGCGTGATGTAGGCCTCTCGCACTATGGTCGATACGTTGCGAGTGATGGACTTAATGGCGTTGTTTGCTGTGACCTGGAAGCTTCATGAGTAATGAAGACGGCGACTGGGAACAAGATCGACAAGGTGACTTGGCGACCGCTCCTGAGAAACCTAAACTAGAGCGCCCGTCCATGTACAAGGTGATTCTTCTTAACGATGACTTCACGCCTATGGAGTTTGTGGTACATATACTCGAAGTGTTTTTCGCGATGAACCGAGAAAAAGCGACGCAGATAATGTTGGTGGTGCATACGAGCGGGAGCGCGGTTTGTGGGATATTCCCGCGAGATGTTGCTGAATCAAAGTCAGAGCAAGTTAATCATTACTCCCAGGAAAACCAGCATCCTTTATTGTCGACCATAGAAATGACGGACTGACGCATGCTGAGCAAAGATCTAGAAGTCACGCTCAACGAGGCCTTTAAGGATGCCCGCGCGAAACGCCACGAGTTCATGACGGTCGAGCACCTTCTTTTCGCCCTTCTTGACAACGCGAAAGCCATTGAAGTTTTAACGAACGTGGGTGCGGACTTGGATACCCTCAAGTCGGACTTGCAAGAATTTATCGAAACGACTACACCTTTGATTCCAGCTGGAGATGCTCAACGCGAAACGGAACCGACGCTAGGTTTTACGCGAGTCCTTCAGCGTGCGCTGTTCCATGTTCAGTCAAGCGGCCAAGCAGAAGTGACGGGGGCGAATGTACTCATCGCGATTTTTAATGAACAGGAGTCGCAGTCGGTATTTTTTCTAAAACAACAACAAATCGCGCGCATTGACATCGTTAATTATATCGCGCACGGCATATCTAAAGTTGCGGATGAGAGCGGAGGCGATACAGAGCCAGAACCTGTACACGGGGATTCTAGCGAAGAGGAGACTGCCCAAACGGCGCTGCAAGCATTCGCAACAAACTTAAACGAGAGCGCGCGACGCGGCCATATCGACCCTCTAGTCGGTCGAGATAGTGAGGTCGAAAGAGTTATCCAGATTCTTTGTCGTCGACGCAAGAACAACCCGTTGTTGGTGGGAGAGTCTGGAGTTGGCAAGACTGCGATCGCTGAAGGTTTGGCGAAGAGAATCGTTGATCACCAGGTGCCCGAAGTCGTGGGGGAGAGCAACGTCTACGGCTTAGATCTGGGCGCGTTGCTAGCAGGCACTAAATATCGAGGCGATTTTGAAAAGCGCTTCAAGCAACTCTTGGTGGAACTGAAGGATGAAGAAGGCGCCATCCTCTTTATTGATGAAATACACATGATCATTGGAGCGGGTGCCGCTTCTGGTGGCGTGATGGATGCGTCTAACCTCTTGAAACCGCTGCTTGCATCGGGTGAGGTGAGGTGTATGGGGTCGACGACCTATCAGGAATATCGCGGAATTTTTGACAAAGATCGAGCGCTGTCGAGGCGTTTTCAAAAAATCGATATAACCGAGCCTGGTGTTGATGACACGTACAAGATACTGAAAGGACTCAAATCGCGTTTCGAGGATCATTACCAATTGCGATATACAGATCGCGCGCTAAGGGTGGCCGCTGAACTCGCCGATCGCTACATAACGGACCGTTTCATGCCGGACAAAGCGATCGACGTCATTGATGAAGCTGGAGCCGCACAGCAGCTGGTGACAGTTAGTCGGCGTAAAAAGACCATTGGAGCGCCGGACGTTGAGCAAGTTGTCGCGAAAATTGCACGGATACCGTCAAGTCAGGTGACAACGTCCGATAAAGCAGCATTGAAAGGTTTGGACAGTAAATTGAAGATGGCAGTTTTCGGACAGGACAGTGCCATCGAGACATTGGCTAACGCGATCAAGTTATCGCGCGCCGGGCTCAAGGCCGATGAAAAACCGATTGGATCGTTTCTTTTCTCTGGACCGACCGGTGTTGGTAAAACGGAAGTCGCTCGTCAATTAGCGCGTGTCATGGGTGTTGAACTGTTGCGATTTGACATGTCCGAATACATGGAGCGCCACACCGTATCGCGTCTCATCGGAGCTCCGCCGGGATACGTAGGTTTTGACCAGGGAGGTTTGTTAACGGAAGCGGTAACAAAACATCCCCACAGTGTGGTGCTACTGGACGAAGTCGAGAAGGCACACCCAGAAGTTTTTAATCTCTTGCTTCAAGTCATGGATCACGGAACATTGACCGATAACAACGGTCGAAATGCGGACTTTCGGAATGTCGTGCTGGTAATGACAACCAATGCGGGTGCACAGGAAGCAAGTCGCGCGTCCATCGGGTTCACTCACCAAGACCACGCCACCGATGCATTAGAAGTCGTCAAGAAAATGTTCACGCCGGAGTTTCGTAATCGGTTGGATGGAATCATCCAATTCAATGGACTGCCGATGGAGGTGATCAAGAGCGTCGTTGACAAATTCCTGACCGAGCTTCAAGCACAGCTAGACCGCAAGAAAGTTGAACTAGAGGTGGACGATGCCGCGCGGGAGTGGATCGCGCGCGAGGGTTATGACGAGAAGATGGGTGCTCGACCGATGCAACGGCTCATCGATGAGAAAATTAAGAGCCGACTGGCAGAGGATATTCTGTTTGGAGAGCTGGCCGATTCGGGTGGTACTGTCTATGTCTCGGTGGAAGACGGAGACATTGCTATTGAGATTGAATCGAGGAGTGTTGCGACTCAGTCGTGAAGCTTCCGGCGGTCCGCAAGCTTCCGTGACTCGAATGCCGTTAACGTTCTCGAAACGTTATTCGACCCTTTGAAAGGTCATAGGGAGTTAGTTCGACTTTGACGACGTCGCCGGTGAGAATCCGTATGTAGTTTTTACGCATTTTGCCGGAAATGTGGGCTGTAACAACGTGTCCGTTTTCGAGCTCTACCTTGAACATCGTGTTCGGGAGCGTATCGATGACCGTTCCGTCCATTTCGATCTGTTCTTCTTTTGCCATCTAGTCCCCTCGTAAACGTGGCGAGATTTAAGCATGCCCGGTTAGATCACTCCAGCGTTAACCATCGTCGATCTGCCAAGAATTTCTCGCGTGGTGGTTGTTAATCTTGCGAGCGACTTAATTGTATTCGACACTTTGCCCCCACGGACCCGTTCGGGTTGTGTAGCGTCGGTTCTCCAACAACAGCGAAAGAAATTGATTTCTCGGTATGTCGATGGCACCTAAGGAACGTAGGTGTTGGTTCATGATTTGACAATCTAGGAGAGTGAAGCGCCATCGACTGAGGTGGTCAACTAACCCTGCCAACGCAACCTTCGAAGCGTTCGAGACCCTCGAAAACATGGACTCGCCGAAAAACATTGAGCCGAGAGAAATCCCGTAAAGTCCTCCAACAAGCTCCTCTCCTCGCCAGCACTCGACAGAGTGTCCTAACTCCAATTCGTGAAGTGCTATGTAAGCCCGCTGCATATTCGGAGTAATCCACGTCTCTCTCGAGTTTGGTCGCGGTTCCGCACAAGCTGAGACTACCTTGCTAAACGCTTGGTCGAAGGTTAACCGGAAGTGCCCTTTTCGAATCACCTTCCTGAGACTTTTGGACGGTTTGAAGTCCTCCAGTATCAGAATCGCTCTCGGGTCTGGTGACCACCACAGCACAGGGCCATCGTCATCCGAAAACCATGGAAAGATTCCTTTCTCATAAGCCTCGATTAACCGATCGGAGCTTAGATCGCCGCCCACCGCGACGGGTCCATCCGCTGGACTAATCCAAGGGTCAGGCAGTCGGGTATTCGGAGACGTCAACACGGGAACAGCGGAAGAGAAGGTCATACGGGCGATGGACTTAACGCATCAGGTCTGAGCATCTAAGTACTTTTCAGCATCGAGAGCCGCCATACAACCGAATCCAGCTGAAGTGATCGCTTGGCGGTAGACATGGTCTGCAACATCTCCAGCAGCGAATACACCAGGTACGCTGGTCGCGGTCGCATTCCCGCTGAGGCCGCTCGACACTTGGATGTAGCCGTTGCTGTTCATGGTTAGCTGTCCGTCGAACAAGGCCGTATTGGGGATGTGCCCAATTGCGATGAAGACGCCGTGTAGTTTGAGGTCGCGGATGTCTGCGTTGGCTACTGATGCAACACGTACACCCGTTACACCTGAATCGTCGCCGATAACTTCATGTAACGTATGACGCCAGATGGGCTCGACCGCACCTTCATCGATCCGTCGAAACAACCGCTCCTGTAATTTTTTTTCCGCTCGTAATCTGTCGCGTCGGTGGACTAAATAAACTTTTGAAGCGATGTTGGACAGGTAAAGGGCTTCTTCAACAGCCGTGTTGCCACCCCCAATCACAGCGACCTCTTGATTGCGATAGAAAAATCCGTCACAGGTTGCGCATGCGCTCACGCCCCGGCCTTTGAATTTCTCCTCACTCTCAAGACCGAGGTATTGAGCGGATGCACCGGTTGTTATGATCAGCGCCTCGCAGGCGTACGCACGGTCGTCACCGATAAGTTCTAACGGTTTCTCGGTTAGTTGGGCCGACTGAATTTGATCATTGACGAGGCGCGTACCGAGCGATTCCACATGTTCTTGCATGCGTATCATTAATTCTGGACCTTGAAGGCCTTCGAAATCACCGGGCCAATTGTCAACGTCGGTTGTCGTCGTCAGTTGCCCCCCCACTTCAACCCCGGTAATTAACAGGGGATTGAGATTTGCCCGCGCTGCATAAAGGGCCGCGGTATAGCCAGCTGGCCCGGAGCCAAGAACAATGAGGCGCTCGATACTCGCTTTCTGCATCAAGGAGCTGCTTGTTTCAAAGCGTTAATAAAGGGCATAGCTTTTTTGTGGGGCCGCAAATAATCGATGAGTGTTAAGCCGTTTTCATTCTTCGCGTTTACGTTGTGGCCTTCGCGCATGTAGTAGACGATAAACCGCTTGAAGTCGTCGACTCGCATCGCGTAGTACGCGTTGAGTAGCAGATGGAAATCGGCGTCTCCGGGGAGGGCCTCTCCGAATTGGCTCGGTGTTGCTTTGCTTAAAAAACTTCGCACGCGAGCGTCGTCCCAGACCTCATCAATGACCTTTTGCTTGTCGGGTCGCATACGTAAACAACAGTTTGACCGTGGCCTCAATAATACAGCATTCGGTGGACTGGACGAGACCGGACAAGTGGTCTAGGTATCGCCACTAAGAGACTGAATTTGAAAGGTAAATTGTTCAGTGCGGTTCAAAGGGGTAAGATGTGCTTCCTAGGTACTGAAGTCCATTAGTGCATAGGGGGTATAACCCTTGTCCGAGGTCTCATCGCCCACACTGCCATTTCGCGAGATTGGATTCGTACTGCTCGCTGCGATTGCTGTATATGCCCTCTTGGCCATAGCCTCTTATTCGCCGTTGGATCCAAGCTGGGGTCACGCGGGTACTGATCTTCGGGTAAGCAACCTTGTTGGGATCAGCGGGGCATGGATCGCGGAACTCGCGCTGTTAGCCTTCGGCTGGGTCGCATATCTATTGGTCGCCGGCCTCGTAATTGCCGGCGGACGACTCTTGATGGCGCGCGGGTTGCCCTGGTCGTGGACTGTCGTGGGCATACGGTTTCTCGGCTTTTTCGCTCTAGTTGCTTCTGCATGTTTGTTATTCAGGCTGCACGCGAGTTCTCCACCCGAACTTCCCGCGGGAGCAGGTGGTGCAGTTGGCGATTCTCTTTTTCGACTGGGGATAGATGCTTTCAAGAGTGTGGGGCTCACGCTGATCGCTTTCGCGTGGGTACTTGTCGGAACGCAATTGACGCTAGGGTTTACGTGGAAAAATTTGGTTGAGAAAACGGGGCTGTTGATTCATCGTGGGGTTCGCGTTTGCGCGAGGATTGCGAAAGAATCCGGTCGCACCTTTGGTCGCGGATTTAACTATTTAAAGCGATTGAAACTCGCTAGATTTTCGACACATCGTTCCGCCCCCGTCGCTCGTGTACGAACAAAAAGTGCTGCTAAGGCCAAGATCGCTTCTAAGAAGTCGGTAACCAAAATTGAATCCGTTCCCAAACCGAAAGCCGTGTCGCAACGGCGATTATTCGATCTAAAAACCCCAAATGAGATGCCGGATCTCGATTTGCTTGAAGATCAGGAGACCGAATCACGGGGTGGTTATTCGAGCGAAGCTCTGGATGCGATGGGAAAACAGCTGGAATTGAAGCTTCTGGATTTTGGTGTTGAAGCGGAAGTGGTCTCGATTCTTCCTGGCCCCGTAATCACGCGCTTCGAAGTCCAACCCGCCGCGGGTGTCAAAGTTAGCAAGATTAGCGCGTTGGCAAAGGATCTCGCGCGGTCACTGGCCGTCATCAGTGTTCGAATTGTCGAAGTGATACCGGGGAAGTCGGTAGTGGGCATTGAGATCCCGAATGAAATCAGGGAAGTCGTCCGACTCAAGGACGTCCTGGGATCGAAAAGCTACCAAGACGCGCCGTCCGTTTTAACCCTCGCGTTGGGTAAGGATATTGCAGGTGACGCCGTGCTCGCAGATTTAGGAAAAATGCCGCACCTGTTGGTTGCCGGAACTACAGGATCCGGCAAGTCGGTGGGCATCAACGCGATGTTGCTTAGCATGCTCTACAAAGCTTCGCCCGAAGAGGTACGTCTCATTTTGGTCGATCCCAAAATGCTGGAGCTGGCCGTTTACGAAGGCATTCCACACCTATTGACCCCCGTGGTCACCGATATGAAGGAAGCGTCTCAATCGCTTAACTGGTGTATTCGTGAAATGGATCGGCGTTATCAACTTATGGCGGCCTTAGGGGTGCGGAATCTTGCTGGTTTTAACCGCCGGATCCTGGAAGCACAGAAACTGAATCGTCCGATCCTGGATCCCTTCTGGTCCGAGGACGCGTTGGAACCAGCCAGTCCTCTGGAGAAGTTGCCTTTGATCGTGGTGGTCATTGACGAATTCGCCGACATGATCATGCTTGTGGGCAAGAAAGTAGAACAGCTGATTGCCCGAATCGCACAGAAAGCGAGAGCCGCGGGTATTCACCTTATCCTGGCTACACAGCGCCCAAGCGTTGATGTGATAACGGGCCTGATCAAGGCCAACATACCCACACGGATCAGCTTTCAGGTGTCGAGTAAAGTCGATTCACGCACCATCTTGGACCAGGGAGGGGCAGAGCAACTGTTGGGCCACGGCGATATGTTATTCCTGCCGCCTGGCGCAGGGGTACCGATACGCGTGCATGGCGCGTTCGTCTCGGACGATGAAGTCCATGGTGTTGTTTCGGATTGGAAAGAACGAGGAGACCCCGACTACGTAGACGACGTTCTTTCGACGAGCACCCGGTCCGTGGCTGGTGAGATTAGTTTGACGGGTGACACAGAATCCGATGAGCCGCTTTATGACGAGGCGGTTGCCTTCGTGCTCGAGTCCAGACGTGCTTCGATTTCTTCTGTTCAGCGAAAAATGCGAATCGGTTACAACCGAGCCGCTCGATTGATTGAAGCCATGGAGAACGCGGGGGTGGTATCAGCGATGAACAGCAATGGCAGTCGCGAAGTTCTAGTCCCAGACCGAGACGCCTAATCGTTTGAAATTAAGTGTTGCGTTGGCGCTATTCTTGCTGGGATCGACTGGGCTCTCACAAGAGCAGAACACGGCTTCGAAAGAATTAATTAATCTGCTCGCCGGCGTCCCGACCTATAGCGCCGAATTTGAACAGTTGACCCGAGACGCCCGAGGCGAATTGATCGAAACACAGGTCGGTCGGGTCGTCTTTTCGAGAACCCTTGGGCTTCGGTGGCAGATTGATGCGCCCTTTTCGCAGGTGATGGTCGCCAAACGTAATGCGCTATACGTCCACGACTTGGATCTGGAACAGCTGACCGTGAGGAACCTGGGTGATCTCCCGGACTCGGCATTTACCCTCCTGCTGATGAACGCCTCAGAGGAAAGTCTTGCAGGGTTCAGCGTTCAGCATGTGACAAGCGCCGATAGAGGAATCGGCACAGGCTATATTTTGGAGCCAAACGACAAAGCATCGGTCTTTCAGAGATTACAGATTTACTTTTTCGAGGGCGTGATGATTCGAATTGATGTGGCGGATCACTTTGGACATCAAACCGAGGTGTTGTTCCATAATCCAAAGGCGAACCAAGTGGTAGAATTGAGCGAATTCGATATCGTGGTGCCCGAAGGCACCGACGTGATAGGCGATGTCACAGACCGAGATCCCTCTGGGTGACGTAACCGCAAACCAGGCGATGCCATTGGCGGCAAGGATGCGTCCGTCTGATCTGAAAGATTTTGAGGGCCAACGGCACCTTCTGGGCGCTGGGCGACCCCTCGCCGAGTTGGCGGGGGCGGGGATCGTTCACTCAATGATTCTCTGGGGGCCGCCGGGAACCGGGAAAACAACCTTGGCAAAGCTGTTGGTAGAAGCTGCGGGGGCTCGGTGGATTTCGATATCCGCGGTGCTTGCCGGCGTTAAGGATGTACGCCGAGCGATAGACGACGCGGGACTCCACGCGAGTCGACAGACGGTTCTTTTTGTGGACGAAGTGCATCGTTTTAACAAGGCACAGCAGGATGCATTCCTACCGCATGTTGAGAAAGGGGTCATTACGTTAATCGGGGCGACGACGGAGAATCCATCGTTTGAAGTGAACGGGGCGTTGCTTTCGCGAACACGCGTGTACGTGCTCAAACCCCTAGAGTTCGATGATATTCGGAACATCGTTCGGCGCGCGTGTTCGGATGTATTGGACGGGATCGAGATTAGCGACGACGCGGTTGAATTTCTGTGTCGATACGCGGATGGCGATGCTCGCCGAGCACTCAATACTCTTGAAATCTCCTTGCAACTTGCGCGGGATGAAATCGGGATCGAAGACGTCACGGAGGCTACGGGTCAGAGTTACCGGCGGTTTGATAAAGGTGGCGAAGTGTTCTACGACCAGATATCCGCACTTCACAAAGCCGTTCGTGGGAGTTCGCCTGACGCCGCGTTGTATTGGTTTGCTCGTATGCTTGATGGGGGTTGTGATCCTCTCTACGTTGCGCGACGCATGGTCCGAATGGCATCCGAAGATATTGGCAACGCGGATCCACGCGCGTTGTCCATTTGTCTCGATGCATGGGAAGCGTTTCACCGGTTGGGACCTCCTGAAGGCGAACTCGCGCTTGCCCAAGCCGTGGTCTATTTAGCGAGTGTCCCTAAGAGTAACGCGGTCTACGCGGCACACAGTGCGGCACGAAAATACGTCAATGAGCATCCATCGTATGAGGTTCCATTACGATTTCGGAACGCGCCCACGCGTTTGATGGATGATCTTGGGTATGGCAAGGGCTATCGCTATGATCACTCTGAGGAAGATGCATACGCTGCTGGCGAAACGTACTTTCCGGATGAGATGCAAGAAGAACAATTTTATTTCCCCACAGATCGTGGTTTAGAGCAGAAAATTCGGGAAAGAATGACTACACTCCGCGCCCGCGACGAACATGCTCGAGACAAGGACAGTGACTAGAACGCTGATAGCGATTGCGTTTGGCGGCGCCTGCGGGGCCGTTTTTCGTTATGCAGTCGTGTCCTTGGTTGCGTGGTGGGGTGGTCACGTTTGGGGAACGGTACTGGTGAATCTGGTTGGATCGTTCGCCATCGGTGCCATCGTTGCAAGCGCGAGCGATACATCCTGGTTCGAGTCGTTCGGGAGACCATTTCTCGTGGTCGGCGTTCTTGGCGCGTTCACGACGTTTTCTGCGTTTTCGCTCGATGCGGTCCATTTGTACGACGCGGGCCGGAGTCTTACGGCTCTCGTCTATATTGTGACAACGGTTGCTGGTTGTTTGTTGGCTGCGAAGGCTGGTATGCACGTGGCGGGTGCTTAGATGCTTGATTTAAAAACACTTCGGCAGCGTCCGGAAGAAGTGGCGGAAACGCTCAAACGGCGTGGGTTCGTCTTTGACTTAAAGTTGTTTCAGACGCTTGAGGAAGAGCGAAAACGCCTGCAATCGGAGACCGAGACGCTTCAGAACCAGCGAAATACGGTGTCGAGGGCGATCGGAAAAGCGAAGGCTGGTGGTGACGACGTCTCGACGCTGGTTGCGGAAGTGGGCGACCTTGGAGAGCGTTTGGAAGCCGCAAAAAAGGCGTTCGATCAGATTCAAGAACGCGCACGCGATTTTCTTTTACGAATTCCTAACGTTCCGGATCCCAGTGTGCCGATAGGATCGGGCGAAGACGAGAACGTTGAGATACGGGCATGGGGTGCCAAGACCAGTTTTAATTTCGAACCCGCAGATCATATAGAGTTGGGTGGTTCCTGGCTTGATCTTGCAGCCGCCGCACGGATGACGGGCAGTCGATTTGCGGTGTTGAAAGGTCCGTTGGCACGGCTTCAGCGCGCGCTTATCCAATTCATGCTGGATACCCACACGAAAGAGCACGGATACGACGAAATCTACGTGCCCTACATGGTCAATCGAGAGTCCCTTGAGGCCACGGGGCAATTACCTAAATTTGAGGAAGACCTCTTTTCGGTCGGTGCCGACGCCGACTATTTCCTCATTCCCACTGCCGAGGTACCGGTCACGAATATGGTCGGAGATCAAATTCTTGATAGCGAAGACCTACCCTTAAAGATGGTTTGCCATAGTCCGTGTTTTCGTAGCGAAGC
>CEWR01031794.1_pt1 | contig 15533 bp, 11 predicted proteins | sample 356321 | NCBI WGS metagenome assembly CEWR01 (sample SAMEA2621551, study PRJEB7988) | marine metagenome | biome: marine biome (ENVO:00000447); feature: mesopelagic zone (ENVO:00000213); material: "saline water (ENVO:00002010), including plankton (ENVO:xxxxxxxx)" | depth 790 m
TAGTATTGGTACCCTGCAGGTTTTCTGGTAGCTGGCCTACATTATTTTCATCATATAGAATTGCCCAAGCTATACTGCCTTTAGGCTCACCCGGAGAACTCTCCTGAGTGTTGCCGGGAAATGCAAGCTCTGCATCTTCACAGCCACTAACCATTAAGATGCTTATTGAGAGCAAAATAAAATTAAATTTATTGATCATATTATATACCGGCTTTGTTCATTATAACCGGGGAAGTTAAATAAATTTATTACCTTTCAAAATATATAATTAAAAAAATATTTTTAACGTTCTTTATCCAAAAATATTGGTTAAATCTTCAGAAAATTATTTTGGTGAATCAATGTAACTATTTTCCGATTCTGCGATGCCAAAAAAGGGAGCTCATTTAGCTGCTTTAGCAGCATCAGAAAAGGAAGCGGAATAATTACATTATTCAATTATGTTAATGATCTCAATATATGGCATATTTATTTTGATGTATATTAACGAATTAGTTACCTTGTATAGTAATAGGTCTTTAAATAGCATGATTCTTAGAGTTATTGCATATAATATTATCATAATAAAAAGAGGAGAAAAAAATGGTTATACAGGTGGTTAATTTTAATTTAGAAGGACTAACTCATGATCAGTATACAGGTGCTGCTAAAGAAGTAGCATCGGCATTTACAGAAGTGAAAGGTTTAAAATCAAAAGTATGGTTATCAGATAAAGATAATAATGTATATGGTGGAGTCTATACTTGGGAGAATCATCAATCAATGGAAGACTATCTCAATAGTCAATTCTACGATGAAGTGCTTGGTAGCCATCCTAATTTTGTAAATGTTTCTTACAAGGCCTACGAAGTTCTTGATGAACCAACCCAAATAACAAATCCCTAATCAATTTAGGAAAGTAAAAATAAAAACCCCACGGGTGTGGGGTTTTTTGTTTGTGAATATTTGGATAGATAAAACTTTTATTCTTTAATATTTCTAATAATTATAAATTTTGTAATATTTAAATTATTAAATATTAAAATGGCAAAATTTCATTTTTAATTTATAGAGGTGTTTAATGAAAAAATTTAAATACAGACATTCTGGAATGTCAATTGTTGAACATCGTTTTACGGTGCCACTTGATTATAATGATGATAAAGGGGAAAAGATTAGTGTTTTTTTGAGAGAAGTTTATTATACCAATTATGCAACCAAAAAACTTCCCTATTTAATCTTTTTTCAAGGTGGCCCAGGTTATGAATCACCTAGACCTATTACTTATTCTGGATGGCTAAAATACGCAACTAAATATTATAGAGTCTTACTACTAGACCAAAGGGGTACAGGACTTAGTTCCTTAATTTCATCTCAATCAATCATTAACTTAAATGATATTGAAATAGCTAATAGACTAAAATATTTTAGAGCTGATAATATTGTAAAAGATGCTGAATACATCAGAGAATCATTGATAGGCAAAAAAAAATGGTCTGTTCTTGGGCAAAGCTTTGGAGGTTTTTGCGCAACACATTATCTCTCATTCTATCCAGAAAGCCTTGAAAAAGTTTTTATTACTGGCGGACTTCCACCTTTAGAAGCTCATGCTGACGATGTATATAGAGCGACATACAAAAGAGTTTTACAAAAGAACAAAATATTTTATAATACTTTTCCAAATGCTGAAAAGAATGTTAAAAACATTGCAGATTATTTAACCAACAATCAAACTTACCTGCCAAATGGCGATTTATTTACAGTTCAAAGATTTCAACAACTTGGACTTAATTTAGGATTTAGCGATGGAATGGCTCTATTAAATTTTCTATTTGAGAATGCATTTATAAAGGGAAAGTTATCTTATTCATTTCTTAAAGGAGTAATGTCTAATCAAACTTTTGATACAAATCCTATATTCACCATATTGCATGAAGCTTGTTATGCACAAAAATTTGCTACAGAATGGTCTGCATTTAGAGTTCTTGAAGAATATCCAATATTTAAATATGAGGTTAATAAAAAATTAATATTTACTGGAGAAATGCTATATCCTTGGATGCTAGATATTTACAAAAGTCTTTCTCCTTTTAAGAAAGCCGCTCAGATACTTGCTGAGAAAAATGACTGGCCAATCCTTTATAAAAAAGAAGTTCTTCAAAAAAACCAAGTACCTGTTGCAGCAGCTATTTATACAAACGATATGTATGTTGACCGAAATTTTTCTATTGAAACAAGTACAATGATTAAAAATATTAAAATATGGGAAACTGATTTATATGAGCATAATGCTTTGCGCAGCAATGGTGAGAAAATCCTAAAACTTTTATTTACGAGATTAAAATAAAATTAAAAAGAAAAGAACTTCTCGGCTTATTGAATTATCTTCTAATCATCAAGCCCCGCACTCGTGGGGTTTTTTGTTGGTGGACTTAAGTCGGGCTCATAACCTAATTGGAGAGTTTTCGATCTTAATCGGGGTTTGTATTTGTGGACTTAGGTTGGTCTCATAATCCGATGGGTGGATATTAATCCTTCACCAACTTATTTTGTTTTGTAATTTGGATGTTATTTATTAGTCTTAATTATTAAATATAGATAAAGATTATCGCATCCTTATCGGCTGGATTATCATTAATTATTATTAAGTAAATGAGAAAAGAAAACTATAGAAATATTGCAATAATCGCCCATGTAGATCATGGGAAAACTACCCTTGTAGATGCACTGTTAAAACAGAGTGGTACTTTTAAGGCTCACCAAGAGGTAGTGGATAGAGTAATGGATTCAATGGATCTTGAAAAAGAACGCGGTATTACTATCACTGCAAAAAATACAGCAATTTTTTATAATAAAGTAAAGATCAATATTGTTGATACTCCAGGTCATGCCGATTTTGGAGGAGAAGTGGAAAGAAGTTTGAATCTTGTGGATGGTGCTCTCTTGCTGGTCGACGCGAGTGAAGGACCTTTACCTCAGACAAGGTTCGTCCTAAAGAAAGCCTTAGAAAAAGATTTACCAATTATTTTAGTTATTAATAAGATTGATAGGCTTGACGCTAGGATTAATGAAGTCATTAATGAAGTATATGACTTGTTCATTGACCTCGATGCCTCCGATGAACAAATAGAATTTCCAATTATATACACTAATGCTAAACTGGGGATAGCCCACAATGAACTTGAGCATGAATCAATAAATCTAACTCCATTGTTTGAAACCATTCTTGAAAACATCAAAGGGCCTCTGGTCTTCGATGATCATAAACCCCAGTTTTTAATTACGAGTCTGGACTATGATTCTTATGTGGGACAGATTGCTGTTGGAAGACTAAATAATGGTAAGTTGTCTATGAATAAATCCTATTCATTATGTACCAGTGAAAATCATAAACCCAATCAAAAGTTCTCTGCCCTTTATACTTTTCAAGGTTTAGATAAAATACAGGTTGATGAAGTAGAAGCTGGGGATATCATTGCTTTCGCAGGAATAGATGGGATTTCTATAGGAGATACTATTTCCGACAATGAAAGTCCGGAGCCATTGCCAAGGATCAAGGTAGATGAACCCACGGTATCAATGCTGTTTTACGTAAACGATAGTCCTTTTGCGGGGCAGGATGGAAAGTTTTTAACCACCAGACACTTATCAGAGAGGCTTGATAAAGAAATACTCAGAAATGTTTCATTACAGGTAATACCTACGAAAAGAAATAATGTCTTCGAGGTTCGCGGGCGGGGTGAACTCCAAATGGCTATATTAATTGAGACGATGAGAAGGGAAGGATACGAGTTTATGGTATCAAAGCCTCAAGTGATTACCAAGGAAGAAAATGGTAAAACTCTCGAACCGATGGAAAAAGTTTTTTTAGATATTCCTAAAGATAAGGTTGGAATCTTATCTGAAAAACTTTCTGCAAGAAAAGGAAGGATGACAAATCTTCAAAATTATGGAACGGGTCGTGTCAATCTTGAGTTCTCAATTCCATCAAGAGGTCTTATAGGTTTCAGGTCTCAATTTATGACGGATACAAATGGAGCTGGTATAATGAATAAATTGTTTGATGGACACGCATCCTGGTTCGGACCTATTCCTCAAAGAAATTCAGGTGCGTTGGTTGCGGATCGTCATGGAAAAGTTACGACGTATGCTTGTATTGGAATGGTTGACCGTGGTGAATTATTTTTAAATGTAGGTACAGAAGTGTATAATGGTATGATCATTGGCGAACGTAATAGAGATGGTGATCTGAACATCAATATCACAAGAGAGAAAAAACTTACTAACATGCGTGCTTCAGGATCCGATAATACAATAACTCTGCGCCCTCCTAAACAGCTGTCTCTTGATCAATACATTGAATTCATTGCCGAAGATGAACTGGTAGAAGTGACACCCGATAATATTAGGCTACGAAAAATGGAATTGGATCAGACCAAACGCGCATCTATGAAAAGAAAAGAAAAATACAACTAAGGCCGCACTTTGGTGGGGAAATTTGTTTGTGAAATAATTCGCCATCCATTCGTTTTCCAGTTATTTTAAAATAGTAGAAGATAAGTCATCCTCCGAATGGTGGGTAGCATGGCCATTTCATTGCTGATGCCTTGCATCACCATTTTATCTTTTAACTAATTTGTATGAATTTAGGGATAAGTTCCAGCTCGAAAATCGACTTCTTAATCTCCTTTCAAGGCGCACAATATAAATGGATAATTTTAAACAGACCCGACTGCATCCGGACATTCTCAAAGCTATCACTAAAATGGGTTTTGAAACGCCCACGCCAATCCAGGCCAAAACCATTCCCCATTTAATGGCGTCTGCTCATGATTTAATCGCAACGGCACAAACAGGGACGGGCAAAACGGCAGCCTTTGGTCTGCCATCCATCCATTTAACGGATATAGAGGATAGGAGGACACAAACGTTGGTTCTGTGTCCCACCCGGGAATTATGTATACAAATCACCAAGGACCTGGACAATTTTTCAAAGTACATCAATGGGATGAATATTCTGGCCGTTTATGGCGGTGCCAGTATCCAGTCCCAGATCAAATCATTAAAAAAAGGCGCCCAGATCGTTATTGGTACGCCGGGGAGGACAAAAGATCTTATTAAACGGAAAAGATTGGATATCTCTCATGTGGCACGTGTGATTCTGGATGAAGCAGATGAAATGCTTACTATGGGATTCAAGGAAGATCTTGAAATGATCCTGGCCCAGACACCCCAGGAAAAACAGACTTTACTCTTCTCCGCAACCATGTCAAAACGGGTTGTGGAAATTACGAAATCTTACATGAATAATCCCCTAGAGATTGCTGTAGCACGGATGAATATTGCCGCAGATAATGTCCAGCACATCTATTATATGGTGAATGCCAGGGATCGCTATGAAGCAATAAAACGCATCATTGATATTAATCCTGGGATCTATGGTATCGTTTTTTGCAGGACCCGCCGTGAAACAAAAGAGGTGGCCAATAAGCTTATGCATGACGGCTATAATGCGGACACCCTCAACGGAGATTTGTCCCAGGTGCAGCGGGATGATGTGATGGGACGATTTCGGAACCGTCAATTTCAGATTCTGGTCGCTACAGATGTGGCCGCACGGGGGCTGGATGTGGATGACCTTTCTCATGTGATTAACTTTAATCTTCCCGATGATGATGAAATTTATGTTCACCGCAGCGGGCGGACCGGGCGGGCAGGGAAGAAGGGCATATCTATCATAATTATCCATACGCGTGAAGTGCGGAAGATCCGGGAGATTGAGAAAAAATTCAGTATTACATTTATCCGGGAAACGGTCCCCAGCGGGTTAGATATCTGCAAAAAACGGCTCTATACCCTCATTGATAAAGTTGAAAATGTTAAAGTGGATGAACAACAAATCGGTCAATTTATGCCCGATATTTATAAAAAGCTGGAATGGCTGGAAAGGGAAGAGTTGGTCAAGCATTTTGTATCCACAGAGTTCAATCGCTATTTATCCTATTATAAAAATGCCAGGGATATCAATATATCCGGGGATAGCATGGGGGGGGGGAGAAGCAAGCGAGAAAAGCAAAGCCGGGAGGATCGACGGAATACCTCATTCGCCGGTTTTTATGTTAATGTGGGCTTCCAGCATAAACTGAACCCGGGGCGACTCATTGGCTTGATCAATGAATGTTTGCAATCCAGCGATGCGGTGATCGGGAAAATTGAAGTGATGAAAACATTCTCCTTTTTTGAGATCAACAATGAATGGGAATCAAAACTGTTTGTGGGTTTCAAAGGTAAGAAATTTGAAGGGATTCCATTATTAATCGAAGGGGATAAAGGCAGCCCGAGAGGTGAACGAGGATCGAAAGCAAAATCGAAATATCGCGATAATAAAGTCGGTCGTTCCAAAGCCCGAAAAAATCGGAATAAGGGCGGCGGCCAAAGAAGAAGACTGTAAATTATTGTACCGATAATCCTGAATATCTTCCGCTGTAAAATAAACCATAGACATTATGTCTGTCCCCTGGTTACATAATACTTATTAAGCCTCGCTGAGTAGCAGGAATTTTTGCTTAAATTCTGTTCCTTTGGTAAAAAGAAAGCTTAAAAATAGAGACGAAATACAGTTTCTGCCACACAGGCAAATCGTTTTCTATTTTCCACTTCTATACTGATCTCATTTACTAATTCAATACTATTATTTATGGGTGTCACACCTACTAGACGAACACGTGCTCTGACTTTAGAACCTGATTTAACCGGGTATGGAAAACGCACTTGATTCAAGCCATAATTAACCATCATTCTTGCTTCGGGGTACACAATACTTGTGGAGCTCATGGTATTGGTCAATTTTGGTATTAAAGACAGTGTTAGAAAACCATGAACAATTGTTGATTTAAATGGCGATTCTTTTCTCGCGCGATCAGGATCAGTGTGAATCCATTGTGTATCGCCTGTTACTTCCGCAAATTGATTGATACAATGCTGATCAATCGTTTCCCATTCGCCCACATATATCTCTTGGCCCAGTTGTTCTTTCAGCTCTTTATAGACTTTTTCTGCCACCTTATTTTTGATGACCTCTTCTGATGAAATAACTATTTTTTTATCAAATGGGTTAAGATTGGTTATCCAGGGATTATTCAGTGTATTTGTTATTTTATCATTGAGCGTATTAGACCAGTGTCGAAATCTAGGTTCTAATTTGGCTCTGAACTCAGTTGCATTCTCTTGGAAACCTTCGGTCTTTTCTCGGATAAATTCGAAAACGTTCATCTAATTATGTGTTATTAATATAATATTCCCATGAGTTTACTAATATGAACCTGGGGCATGTCATTTTTAATCTCATTGATTTATTCTAATCTTCAGTATTAAATGTAAGGATAAAATTGCAAAAACAAAATACCACGATAGATGGGGCTCTTGCTTAAATCCTATCCCTTTTGGTGATAATTATATTTTTAATCTTCTAAGAGGATCCATATTATTTTATCCCCTCTACCATGTATCCATATAGGTTAATTAAGTGGTAAAGACTCTTGCTCCGGAGGAGGGACTTGAACCCCCGACAAAGTGGTTAACAGCCACCTGCTCTACCAACTGAGCTACTCCGGAATTGGTAAATTATCCTGTATGAAAATCTGGCGAATTTATTACAATATTTCAGGCCCTCAAAACTACATTTCTTTTTCTGCTTCTAATATTCTTCCGGGAACAAATAATCCATGGTCAATCTGTTCACCGGTTACGTAAACCACGCCAGGTTCATCATGCGATTCTCCAAATACTGAATGGATTGACTTCAATCCACCAAGCCATTTTCGTTTATCAGACAGGTATACAAGATCTCCAGGATGTGCTTTCATCTTTGCCATGTTCTCCGTCGAAAAACGGACGACAGCAGTATCACCGTCAATCTGTTTCCAATGGACAAGCACCTTCTCCCCTTCCTCATCATTTGGCTCACCGTCTTTGAAATACCTTCGGGCTTCACCAATTGAACCTGCTATCAACCCTTTTGTGTTTTTCTCCTCATCATATTGCACAAAATAAGTTACAACAAATGGAACGAGAATAATGATGCCAAGCGCAGCAAAAATCTGGAAATCGATACTCGCAATATTGAACGTAACCAATACAATTAAAAAAATAACGAATCCTGTTAAAATATTCATTGCGGTTTTCCCATTCTGTTTATTCTGCAATACTGAAACTGTTTTAGCCTGCCATGGTGCAGTAAAAACAGCTAAAATAGCCACCCCAAGGCAAACAACTATATTGTACAATGCACGAATATATGAATATGGATGGGATTGGTTCATCTCGATCCCGTGATCAAACGGTGCAATCAGGATTCCAGGATACCTTGCTCCAAGAATCATCAGCGCAACTCCTCCAACAAAAGTGGTGATTACTCCAGCAGGAGTAAATTTTTTCCAGAATACACCAAGAAAAATTCCAACAACAAGCGGTGGGGTCAGGGTGGAGTGGAAATAACCATGCGCTTCGTAAACAGTGGGAAAATTTTTAAATGCCAAAACGGCCAGCACACCAAGCACTGTTACTCCAATTGAAGCATATCGTGCTGCACCCAGTTCCCTGCGTTCTTTTTCACTTTCCGTTAAAATCACCTTCTTCAAAAATTTCTGCACTGGCCGGTACACATCATTGATAAAAATTGCTGCTGTGGCATTGATAAGTGTATCCACCGTGCTCATGAGAGCAGCTGTCAGCGCTGCCATAATGAATCCGAACATACCGGGGCTGGCAATGATGTTTGCTACAACCACAAATATCTGATCCGGGGAAGTGTTAGGACTAATTACATCAGGACTTACGATGGAAATAGCTTTCCCAATCCAGCCTGCATTTCCAACTACAATCGCAGATATTGGCAGGACAAACAAGATATTTACAGCTGCAGCCTTACGTCCTTCATTTACATTCTTACATGCCATAAAGCGCATAATTAATCCCTGATTCATAAATAAAAATCCGATAGACCCTGCAATGGCATCCTGCCAGAATATTCCTACAAAGTTAAAATTAGCCGGCTGATTAAAATCCGCCAGCGGAAGTTTCCATTCCACCGGAAGCAAATTCCAGAAGATATCAAATCCGCCAAGGTAGGTAATACCAAAAAAGAAAAGCAGCAGGCCAGCAAACAGAAGGATGAATCCCTGGAGCAGATCGGTGAAAATAACAGCTGTTTGACCACCAAAGGTAATGTAAATCCCCGTGATGATTGCGATCACAACAATCGCCCCCATAAGCGTAATTGGAACTGTAGTCCCAAAGATCACAAATGCTTGTGGAAGCATCGGTATCACCGCTTTTCCCAATGTGAGAAAACCAATGCCGATATATCCGATCATATACAGAAGAAGTAGAATGGTTGCGAGAAATCGTGCGGATGGACTAAAACGTTTTTCAAAATATTCAGGTATTGAACGAACCTTTGAATACACAATAATTGGCAACCAGCCAAACATGAAAAAGGCAATAAAAAACCAGTCATTTAAATACGTCATGGACGAAGAAATTCCGTGCTGGAATCCTTTAGCGGAGTACTTCACAAAGCTGTGACTACCCACACCGGTTGCCACAATAGACATTGTGATCAGCCACCATGAGAATCGACGTCCGCCAAAGAAAAAATCTGATGTATTTTTTGTATACCGTCCGAAATAACTGCCAAAAAGCATAATCACAATAAAATAAACCACCATGACAATCCAGTCCGCGGTCGTTCCGATATTATGGAAAGTTTGTACAGCGGTGTGTTCCATTATACCCCTGTTTTTTTTCTTAGAATAACCGTTACAATAATAAATATCACTGCCAACAGCAATAGGATAATTGGCACCGCATATACAGAAATCATCCCAAGGGCAGCAAGCGTCATAAGAAAATGCATTGTTGAATACCAGACAAAACCAAACATCAGAACCCACATCCATTTTTTATGAGAATATCGGCGCAAATCAAATGATCCGGCTTTCAAAGTTATAATGATTCCAAAAACGAAGAGAAATCCTCCCAATCCATACAGATAAATGAAAGGCAGCCAGGAATGTGAAAAAAGATCCATAGATAGCTACTTATCTATTTTGATACAGTCAAAATGAGGCCTCAATAAATCATAACATTCCTGAAGTCCCTGGACTTCCACTTTTGTGTGCCCTAAAACCGGCATGAAGTTGGTATCTCCAGCCCATCTTGGAACAATGTGGAAGTGGATATGCTCTTCAATTCCAGCTCCTGCGACGGCACCAATATTTGCTCCAAAATTAAATCCCTGCGCGCCCATAGTTTCCTTAAGGATTGCCATGGATTGATCTGCCAACACCATTATCTCTTTATATGTGTCCGCATCAAGTTCTTCGGTATTATCCACATGAATATAGGGAGCTATCATAAGATGCGCGTTATTGTAGGGATAGAGATTCATAAGAATAAAGACCTTCTCTCCACGATAAAGAATCAAATCTTCCCTGTCATTATCCCCGGCTGGTTTATCGCAGAAGATACAGCCATCTTCTTTCGGTGAACGAATATACTCAATCCGCCACGGAGCCCAAAGTTTTTTCATAGGGAAAAGAAATAACTTAAAACGATAAGTTTATTCTTCTCTTTGGCGTTTATAAGCTGCAATGACTTTCTGCTCAAACTCCCTTGGTAGATTTTCGTAATGGCTATGTGTTTCGGTATGAAAGCCACGACCACCGGTCAGAGATCGTATCTTCGTTGCATAATTATGGAGTTCAGCTTGTGGAAGTTGGGCTTTTACTTTTTGAAAATGTCCATCAGAATCCACTCCCATAATTTTGCCCCTCCGGCCAGAAATATCACCCATCACATCTCCCATATACTCCTCCGGAACTTTCACTTCTACATTGACAATCGGTTCCAGTAATCCGGGCTGGGCTGCCATAAATGATTCCTTGAATGCATTTTTCCCCGCAGTTTGAAAGGCGATATCCTTTGAGTCAACCGGGTGCTGTTTTCCATCATAGAAATCCACTTTTACATCCACAACCCGGTACCCTGCAATAATCCCTTCATCACAAGCTGCTTTTACCCCTTTCCCCACAGATGGAACAAAAACACGATCCACATTCTGTCCGCGAAGTGAATCGACAAATTCAATTCCTTCGCCACGATCTTTTGGTTCGACGCGCATCCAGACTTCAGCAAACTGACCGGCTCCGCCAGACTGTTTTTTATGACGGTATTTGGATTGACCTTTTCCGCGAATAGTCTCACGATACGGAATTTTTGGTTCAATAAGATCAATATTAACATTAAATCGCCGTTTTAGACGTTCAACTGAAGTCTTGATATGAAGTTCTCCCTGTCCGGATATAATCGTTTGTCTCACTTCACTATCAACACGATATATAAACGTCGGATCTTCTTCATGAAGAGCTGCCAAACCCATAGATATTTTTTCTTCGTCCCCTTTTGCTTTGAGGACAATTGCAGAGTGAATATTCGGATTTGGATATTCAATTTCCGGTATTACTACTTTAAATTTCGGACTGCACAGGGTGTTTCCAGCATGGGTATCCTTTAATTTAACAACGGCACCGATATCACCTGAATTTAATGAGTTTAGACTTATCCTATTCTTCCCGTTTAAAACAAAAAGCTGTCCAAACCGCTCAGTCGTTCCACGGGATGTGTTGAACATATCCATCCCTGTTGTTACCTTGCCAGAATAGACTCTGAAAAAAGAAAGATCACCAACGTGAGCTTCGCTAATGGTTTTAAACACCTGCACCACTGGATTACTGTTTTCCAGTTCAACATCTATATTTTCATCTGAGCGAGGGTCTTTTGCGATAATTTTTGCTCTGTCCACCGGTGAAGAACCATATTTCGAAATAAAATCCAACAACCGCGAAACACCCACGTTTGTTGTTGCAGATGTGCAGAATAGCGGAACGATAGTTTGGCTCTGAATCGCTGCGTGAATTCCACTGCGCATTTCATCTTCAGAAAGTCCACCTTCTTCAAAAAACTTTTTAAGAAGAGAATCGTCTGATTCCGCTACATATTCAATCAGTTCTTCATGCAGGGCTTCAACTCTATCACTCCATTCACCTTCTGCGGTATCTTCTGTAAATTTTCCGCTTCCGTCTGTTTGATATGTGATTATTTCTTTCCGCATTACATCAATGACTTTATTAAATCCTGGACCTGCACTAATGGGGATTTGCATCGGGAATACGTTTTTCCCGAACCGTTCTCTAGCAGAGGACAAAATTTCATCAAATTTTGAATGCTCTCTGTCAAAACCATTCACAACAATAACTTTAGGAATACCCTGGTTGGTTGCATGGGTCCACATTTGTTCTGTACCCACCTCAATACCATTTACGGCATGAACAACGATCATTGCAAGGTCGGCTACACTGATTGCTCCAATTGCTTCGCCGACAAAATCCATGTATCCCGGCGCATCAAGCAGGTTAAGCTTTTTCTCCTGCCAATCCAAATATAATGGTGCAGCATGAATAGATATCTGTCTTTCCTTTTCGCCGGGATGATAATCTGACGTAGTTGTCCCCGCTTCAATAGAACCTATGCGGTTAATTTGCCCCCCGCACATAAGCATGGCTTCGCATAAAATTGTCTTTCCACTGTCTCCGTGTCCTACGACAGCAATATTTCGTATGTCAGCAGGTTGATAGTCTTTCACAATAGTAATCCTTTACTAATTCATTCTACTCAAAAATGAGCAGGATTGTAGCCTTTATATCCTTTCAAAATCAAGGTTTTTCCGCCTGACCCATTTCAAAAAGATCCATCCCTTTTTCATTTATATATTCTCTAAGTACCGGTACAATATAAACTCCGGTTAAATCAATATCTGCAAATTCACGGGCCAAAACTCGAAGTCTTTGTTCGATAGGCTTCAATTTATTCAATACAATGACCTTGTCTTGTTTAAGGATACATGAGCCCCCATAAAAATCGCCCTTTCCCTGGACAATTCGCAATCCCAATTTTTTTGCTAAAGACACAAAATGTTCTAATAATTGTTTCTGTTTCATTTACAACAAATCATCCCGGTCGATTTTACCCATTTTTTCCACTAACAATTTTACTTCTTCTGCCTGATCCTTATGGACAACTAGTGTAGCATCTTCCGTATGGACAACCACAACGTTATCAAGTCCCAAAACTGCCGTAAAATGATCGTAAGAATGAATAAAATTTTCTTTTCCATTAAGAACCAGTCCATTCCCTCTCACCACATTCCTCTTCTTATTTTTTTGAAGAATATCACACACTGCATTCCATGACCCAACATCATTCCAGTCAAAATCTGCCCGAACAACATAAGCATTTGACGCTACTTTTTCCATTATCCCGTAATCGATGGATTGAGGGACTATATCTTCCCATATGGCAGTAATATCTTCTTTTTGGTTCAACAACGATTTCATTTTTTGCAACCGATCATGAAGGTCCGGCAAGTGTGTTTTCATCAGATCCATCAGTACATCCACACGCCAAAAGAAAATCCCTGAATTCCATAAAAAATCTCCACTCTCTATAAACCTTTCTGCTAATCTTAAATGGGGTTTTTCTGCAAATGCCTTCAAAGAGTGTGCATCCAAATAATGTGCAGTACTCTCTTTTGTGTGCTGGATATAGCCATATGCGGTTGAGGGGAATGTAGGTATAATGCCGATCGTTACCACATTTTGGTTCTGTTTAGCTAAACGGTTTGATGTACTAATTGCTCTCACAAATTTCCGGTGACCAACAATTAGATGATCCGCGGGAAACACTCCCATAACCGCATCTTTTTGTAACTCACCAATACGAAGAGCGGCCAAACCAATACAAGGTGCAGTGTTTTTCCCGCTTGGCTCTATTATTATATTCTCAGCACTGATCCCCTTAATGGATTTTAATATCTTTTCAGACAGTTCCGCTCCAGTAACAATAAAGATATCCTCCACGACCTTCAATTTTTTAAGACGGTCAACGGTCATTTGCAGCATAGATTTATCACCAACAATATCCAGAAGTTGTTTCGGCTTTGCTCTGCGGCTCAGAGGCCAGAAACGCGTCCCGCTTCCACCGGCCATGATAACACAATACATTCAGAATGTCCTCAAAAATGAAATTTTATCAAGATCTATATCCCAATTAGCCCGTATCTCTAAGGTGTCCGAAATCATTAAAAATGATTCCGATGGAGAATAGGGTACTGCTTTCCCATATGTATAGTTATGATCTTGATCCCTATCTTCAAATATCATCAGAAAATAATGCCCTTCCGGAATCATTACTAATTCAAATCCAGACTCTAAGTTTACAACTGATGTCCATTTATTTTCAGGATTTTCAAGAGATTTCAATTCAACAACCAGATGCGGCTTTTCACCAAATTCAACAGTTCCATACAGATTGCCATAGCCTATAAAATCTTCAGTTTGAATATGTATGTTTGTGAGGGAATCTTCAAATGTCATTCTTCCAGCTTCTTTATTACTGATTAATTGTAAAAAATAAATTTGATTTGGTTCCCAATCATTAACCGTTTCCACATTGATCTTGAGTGGACTAATATAATTTGTCACAAATTCTACAGAATCAGAATCTCCCTTTATAAATTTGATGCTTTGAAAAACCATTCCCTGCTGTACAGGTTTAGAAAAAATAAGTGAAACCGGGGGCTTATTTCCCAATTCAGGCTGAACAATTACCTTGCTGCTCGGGGAAATCAGTTTAAGAAAGGACGAATCAGGTGTCTCCGGCATTGTAATTTTTATAAAAGATGTATCAAGAATTACACGTTCTTTCTGGGACAAATACTCCAGGTGAATTTCAATTGTCTTTCCTCTCAAACTATCTAAGACAGTAAGAATTAAGTTTTTACTATCAAGAGGATCATGAAAAAAATCTACTGGTACAGATACACCCTCCTCGGTTATAAGTATAATTTTACCTTCCAGTTTTTCCGTTGGTAATCCCCGGTTGAAAAATAACCTTCCCCATCTGGATGAATTCCATTCTCCTTTAACAAGGCGGAAAGGTTGCGGCTCTTTTCGAACAATCATATTTATCTCTGTTAAGGAATCATTTTCCCCAAGTTCAAGGTGATCCTTCCAATAAAGACCGTACCGCATTCTCTTTGTGTCAAGAGGCAGCCCTGCGCCTTCATTGCCGATGGAGAGAATTTGATATCTGCCTGGAGATAAATATTTAAACTGATAGTAATCATCATCCGTTACGTCAGTTACGTAATCAGGCTTTGTAAAAAATAATGAATCAATATCTTCATCATTAAACCGCCATAAGTGGACAGCAATATCATTTTCATTAAATACCTGTCCTGAAATCTGACCCCGGGCGATTTCACTGCCGGTACTATAAGCCATATGAACAGGTTCTGCCAATGGGACACCATGTTCATCTTTCAAGCCTCTTCCAGCTGTAATGACGTAGGTCTGGTTTGGTGCTAAATCGTGAGGAAGCTCTAAAAACAATTCATCCCCTTTAAAGCGAACATCCAATTGTTCATTCAGTCTGGG
>CEWR01159386.1_pt1 | contig 15461 bp, 9 predicted proteins | sample 356321 | NCBI WGS metagenome assembly CEWR01 (sample SAMEA2621551, study PRJEB7988) | marine metagenome | biome: marine biome (ENVO:00000447); feature: mesopelagic zone (ENVO:00000213); material: "saline water (ENVO:00002010), including plankton (ENVO:xxxxxxxx)" | depth 790 m
AATTGCTCCGCAAAATATATGAATTGTTTTGTCTTGTATTTAGAATAGTTTTTAATTGCGTATCTACTTAACAATAAAACTCTTTCTACTATTATTAATCACTATTAGGTATTTCCCTTTAGGCAAATAATAGTATCCGTTTTTTGCTTTCGAAATTTCTTGATCTTTCTTAGCCATTGCTCTCTTTCCTTTTTCAGAAACAGTAACATCATAATTAAACACATTTACTCCCTTCTCAGTATCTATTTGATAGCTATTAAGCGCCGTGCCATCTTCGGTTTGGATAGAAAGGGTCACTTTTTCAGACTTAGGATTGTAAAATTGTACTTCCACTGAAGGCTCAGAAATTTTCCCCCATTGACTCCAAGAGCTTCCCCAACGTGATGATGCTCTAATGGAATCAATATCATTGATTACCATCTCATCTTTATTGATGTTTTGCAATAAAGAAATATTACTTAAATATAATGAGCGACCATGAGTACCCAATATTAGATCGTTTTCTTTAGGATGAATTACTAAATCATGATATGCTACATTAGGCAATCCATTTGAAAACAGTTCCCATTTTTCTCCTCTATTTAAAGACACATACGCTCCATTATCGGTTCCTAAATACAGTATGTTTTCATTTTTTGGATCTTCCTTTATTACATTCACAGATGAAGTCGGGAGGTTATTACTAATACTCCTCCAAGTAGTTCCATAATCTTCACTCATATACGCATAAGGTTTAAAATCGTCCCAGCGGTACCCATTTAAAGACACATAAACCCTTTCTTTTTTATGCTGCGAAGCAATTACTCTACTTACCCATAAATCTTGAGGAAATGAATTGGAAACTGTTGTCCAACTTCCACCACTATTTTTAGTAACGCTAATCACTCCGTCATCACTACCTGCATAAATTAATCCAAATTGAAATGGTGATTCACTGATAGTAGTTAATGTACCATAGGCCACATTTCCTTTTTTACCTCCTTTGCTTAAGTCTTCAGAAATAGCATCCCAATCGGTTCCTTGGTTCATACTTCGCATTAATTTATTTCCTCCCAAATACAAAATATCTTGATTGTGCGGGCTTAATAAAATAGGAGTTTGCCAATTAAAACGATATGGATTTTCGCCTAATTCATGTTTTGGCTGAATGTAGGTCTGTTCATCTGTTTCCCGATTTAACCTAAAATAATTTCCAAATTGAAAACCTGTATAAACGATATCACTATTTCTATTATCTATTTGAATCTGCATACCATCTCCTCCCATTATTGCTTCATATGGATATTGCCCTGATTGTTTCCAATAAACACTTTCCGAACTGTTATGAGGACCCACCCAAACGCCGTTGTCTTGCAATCCACCATAAACATTATAGGGTTTTTCATTATCTACATTGATGGCATAAAATTGTCCTACAGAAGGTGTGTTGTTTTTAATCCAAGTAGCTCCATCATCATACGAGATATTTACGCCACCATCATTACCATTTATTAAATGTCCAGGCATATCTGGATTGATCCAAAGTGCGTGATGATCTGAATGAACATTATCTCCATTAATAGAAGTAAACGTTTTACCTCCATCTTTAGATTTTAAAATAGGAACTCCATAAACATAAATAGCATCTTTATTTGAAGGGTCCACATGAACTTTCCCGAAATAGTAACCATAAGAATAATAGATATCATCTAAGAAACCTTTGTGAGTTTTATTCCAAGATTTCCCTCCGTCGGTACTTTTGTAAACTTCTGCACCTATCACCGGAGTGTCAAACAACATGGAGTTAGCATCTTCCAAATACCTTGCTAAATCTACTGGCTGAACACTTCCGTCCTCAATACTTTTTTTTACGGAAGCTGCAGTATATTTTTTAGGAAATCTATTAGACTTTAAAAACGTTCCTAGAACTTCATTCTCCAATTCTAAAAACTCAGCATTCGTTATACTTTTTAATTCTTTTTTAGTAAGTCCTTCTTTTTTCTTTTTTTCAGCTTTATCTTCTCTTCTAGATTGGTTATCATGAATTGCATATAAGATATTGTCATCAAATAGTGCCAATCCAATTCTACCCACTCCTTCTCCCGTTGGAAAACCACTTCCTTTTTCAGAAACATTTGTCCAAGTTGATCCTGCATCCGAACTTTTATATACAGCAGAACCTTCTCCATTACCTCTAAAATTCCAAGATTTTCTATCTTTATCCCAAGACGAGGCATACATTATATTAAAATTTGAAGGAGATACTTCTAGTTCTATAATACCAGTTTGGTCATTTACAAATAAGGTATTGTCCCAAGTTTTTCCGCCATCTGTTGTTTTATATATTCCTCGCTCTTTATTTTTAGAATATAAATGACCTAACACTCCAACTACTATTTCATTAATATTTGCTGGATTGATTAAGATATTACTGATATGATGTGAATCCAATAAACCTATATTCTCCCAACTTTCACCCTGATTGGTAGATTTTAATATCCCAATTCCTGCATAAGAAGAACGTGAGGCATTTACTTCTCCAGTACCTACCCAAATCGTTTTCGAATTCCAATCTACCGTTAAGCATCCTACATTTTGTGTTGGACTATTATCTAAAATTGGTAAAAAAGAGGTTCCATTATTATTGGTATACCAAACTCCTCCACTTGCGTAACCTACATAAAACTCAATTGGATTTTTTGGATTTACGGCAAATCCTGTTACACGCCCACTCATAACCGTAGGACCTATATTTTTAAAGGGTAAGTTTTTAACTAAAGAGCTGTTTGATAATGCTTCTTTTTGCTCTAATCCTTTTTCAATTTCAGATGAACTTGAAGCTGGCTGTTGTGCATTAACTTGAATTGATAAAAAAGTGAAAATGGCAAACGTAAAATATTTCATCAGTGATTTTTTAAAGAAGGATGAATTTAATGAAATAGCATTGTTCTTCAAAACTTTATATCAATTTTTATCATACACTTTACTTTTTTCTTAATATTTTCGAAACTGAAAAATCATAAAATGATGCAAAGCTCAAATAAAAAACTTAATGATTATTTAAAAAAAATAAATTAAAGACACTTGGCTTCGTTATTAAAAAAATCTTTGATTAATTTTGAAAATATTAAATAATATTTAAAAGCTTAAATTATGAAATATCATCAAATTGATTCGGCATTGTTTATTAAAAATAGAACAAACTTTATGGCTAAAATGAAGCCAAATAGTATTGCTGTATTTAATAGTAATGATATATATCCAGTTAGTGCAGACAGTACGATGCCTTTTCAGCAGCATAGAGATATCTACTATTTAAGTGGTGTTGATCAAGAAGAAAGTATCTTGGTGATGTTTCCTGATGCTGCTAATGAAAAACATCGCGAACTATTATTCTTAAAAGAAACGAACGATCATATTGCTGTTTGGGAAGGAGAAAAATTGACTAAAGAACGAGCGTTAGAAGTTAGTGGAGTTAAAACTGTTTATTGGATTCAGGAAATGGATAAAGTAATGGCAGAATTAATGGCACAGTCCGATACGGTTCATATAAATACGAACGAACATTATAGAGCTAATATTGAAACTGAAACAAGAGAAGCACGTTTTACAAAATGGCTTTTAAGTAAATATCCAGCACATAGTGTTGCAAAAAGCAATCCTATTTTACAGAGACTTCGTTCTGTAAAAGACCCAATAGAATTGGACTTGATGCAACAAGCGTGTGATATTACTGAAAAAGGAATGCGACGAGTTTTAAATTTCGTAAAACCTGGAGTTAAGGAATATGAAATTGAAGCAGAATTTATGCACGAATTTTTAAGAAATCGATCTAAAGGTTTTGCATACACACCAATCATCGCGAGTGGTAATAACGCCAATGTCCTTCACTATATAGAGAACAATCAACCTTGTAATGACGGCGATTTAATATTATTAGATGTAGGTGCAGAATACGCGAATTACAGTAGTGATATGACTCGTACCATTCCCGTAAATGGAAAGTACACCAAACGCCAACGGGATGTTTATAACGCTGTAAATCGTGTAAAAAACGATGCTACAAAAATGCTAGTTCCTGGAGCTATCTGGGCAGATTATCATATAGAAGTAGGTAAGTTAATGACTTCAGAATTATTAGGCTTAGGATTAATTGACAAAGCAGATGTAAAAAACGAAGATCCAAATTGGCCAGCTTATAAAAAATATTTTATGCACGGTACTTCTCACCATATGGGATTAGATACTCATGATTATGGATTGCTTTGGGAACCGATTAAAGCCAATATGGTTTTTACTGTAGAGCCCGGAATTTATATACCTGAAGAAGGTTTTGGCATTCGATTAGAAGATGATTTGGTAGTTCAAGAAAATGGAGAACCTTTTAACTTAATGAGAAATATCCCTATTGAAGCTGAAGAAATTGAAGAGATTATGAATTCTTAAAAACTTAGATCATTATACAAATCCGATACTGTTAACTATTAATTGTATCGGTTTTTTTATTTCCAAAATTAACACCGTTCAGTAATAAAAAAATAACTAGAGCAGGCAATACCCAACCCATACTAAATTCTGAAAGCGGAATCATTTCTTTTATGGGAGTAATTTTTTCTTCAGAAATAATAAATTTTAAAAAATCGGGAATACTAAAAATAAAGGTTGCTAAAACAACTCCTCTAAAGACTAATTTTGAAGCCCATCTTTCAGGTACAACATTCAAAATAATAAGTACAATAGTTATTGGGTAGATAAACATCAAAGCAGGTAAGGCTACATTAATGATATAATGCACATCAAATTGTCCTATGAGCACTCCTAAAACAGATCCTAAAATTGCTGTGATGATATATGCTTTTTGAGAATTTCCTAATAATCCTTTTACAAAATCTGAAGTCCCTGTTACAATACCTACTGCCGTTGTAAAGCAAGCCAATGCTACTAAAACTGACAAAAATGCATTTCCAATATTTCCTAAAGTTTGAATACTTAAAACACTTAATAATTCGGTGCGGTTATCAATAACTAATACATTACTATTATGAGCCCCTAAGGCAATCAAACCTCCGTAAATTACAAACAATCCAAGCCCTGCTAATAAACCAGATCTTGCGATCATTTGTTTCTTTTCTTCATAATTAAATTTTCCTTGAAGAGAAAGTGAAATAACAATAACTCCACCAACTACAACACCTCCAATAGCGTCAAATGTTTGATATCCTTCCAGGATTCCTTCCGCAAAAGAATTATTAAATATGGAGTCTCGCACGGGTGCTACTTCCGTAAATAAGCCTAAACAAATAATTATTAAAAGTATGAATACGATTAAAGGAGTTAAAAATTTTCCAATAATACTTAGCATTCTAGTACGGTTCAATACAAAGACCAATACCAGAACAAAATAAATACTACTTAGCCCTAAGGATGAAATCTGAAAAAACGGTTCTATAGCCATTTCATAAGCAACGGAAGCTGTTCTTGGAGAAGGCAAAGCAATTGAAATAATATAAATGGAAATAGAAAAAACAACAGCAAATGTTGGAGACACCTTATTGGCAAAATCTAACATGGTTCCTTGTAATTTTGCATGCCCATATATTGCTAAAATAGGTATGATTACTGCAGAAATTGTAAATCCAATAAGCACCCAAATCCATCCTTCAGCAGCATTGTATCCTAAAAATGGAGGAAGAATTAGATTTCCTGCTCCAAAGAATAAAGAAAATAATGCAAAAGCAATCACTAGGGTTTGTTTACGTTGTTTCAAACTAAGATATTTGTTCTGTTAAATATATAAAAATGATTACTTACTTCAACCAAATACCTATTCATTATACCGTAAAAGGAAAAGGCCCTTGTATAGTCCTTTTGCATGGGTTTTTATTAAGTCCTTCTATTTGGAATGAGTTAGTACCTATATTATCAAAGAAAAATAAAGTAATCACAATAGATTTACCTGGTCACGGAAAAAGTGGTTGCGTTGCTGAGACTCATACCATGGAACTAATGGCAGAAGTGATCAATTTTATATTAGAAGAAAATAATATTGATCAAGCAAGTTTTATAGGTCATTCTATGGGAGGCTATGTCAGTCTAGCCTTTGCTGAAAAATACGAATCTAAAGTAAATACACTGGTTTTATTAAATTCTTCTACTAAAGAAGATTCTCCAGAAAGAAAAATAAACAGAGAGCGAGCTATTAAACTTATTAAACACAATAAAGATGTTTTTATAAAAATGGCTATTATGGCATTATTCCCTGAAGGCAAACAAAAAGAATTTAAACATTATATAGATAAGTTTACGGAAGAAGCAAAAAGTTTTAAAACTGAAGGTATTATTGCAACTATCAGAGGAATGAAAAGCAGAAAAGACAGAACTTCTGTATTAAAATCTTTCAAAGGCAAGAAGTTTATGATTTCTGGTATTGAAGATCCAATAATACCTTTCCCTAATTCTCAAAAAGTAGCAAACGAAAGTCAGACAAAATTATTTAAAATAGATTCTGGTCACATGAGTATTAACGAGAACATCGATGAAATTGCAAAAATTAATCATATCATCGGTTTTTTGTGAAGTTTCGTCCAATATGTTAATACTTATCCTTAAATTAATTGAATTAATTGTACATTTAATGCTATAATTTTGTTAAATTTATGATAAAAATAATCACCCTAAACCAACAATTTAATCTCTCAAGTATATTATGCACCACTTTTGGACACAAATTTATTATTACAAACAATATTACAAATCACATTAAAGAGTTCAAATGCAAAACCTGTAATAAAGAAGTTACTAACGCTTTTTCTGGTAAACTTGAAGTATTAAATTTCAAAAACAGAAAAACTAATGCTAGTTTATCTAAGTTTTTTAAAAAGAAATTACAACGAGTTTAATAATTATTCTTGATTACTATCTAATGAGTTCCATCCTCTAGCGATCAATGGAATTTTTTCATTACCCCGTGTGATCAAATGAATTCCTTCTTTTTCATTAGTGATATGTCCAATTATAGAAAGGTTTGGATTGGCCTTAATTTTTGGGAAGTCTTCCATAGTAACTGTAAAAAGCAATTCATAATCTTCCCCACCACTTAGTGCAATTGTAGTGCTATCTAATTTAAATTCTTCGCAAGTAGAAATCACTTGTTGATCTAAAGGTATTTTATCTTCATATAAGTTACAACCTACTTTTGATTGCTTACAAATATGTAATATTTCAGAGGATAAACCGTCGCTTATATCTATCATAGAAGTTGGTTTTACCTCTAATTCTTTTAACAATTCAGAGATGTCTTTACGTGCTTCAGGTTTTAATTGCCTCTCTATTAAATAGGTGTAATTATCTAGATCTGGTTGAGATTGAGGATTTACTTCAAACACTTTCTTCTCACGCTCTAAAACTTGTAAACCTAAATAAGCCGCTCCTAAATCTCCTGAAACCACTAGTAAATCATTTTCTTTTGCAGTATCTCTATAAACAGCCTCGCCTTTATTTACACTACCAATTGCGGTAACACTAATAATCAAACCTGTTTTTGAAGAAGTAGTATCACCACCAACAACATCAATATTATAATATTGGGCAGCAGTATGAATTCCTTCATATAATTCTTCCAATGCTTCTACTGGAAAACGATTTGAAACACCTATTGAGACCGTAATCTGAGTCGCTTCAGCATTCATTGAGTAAATATCAGAAAGATTGACTACAACTGCTTTATAGCCCAAATGCTTTAAAGGCATATAACTTAAATCAAAATGCACTCCTTCTACTAACAAATCTGTGGTAACCACAATTTCTTTAGTAGCATCACAAGATAAAACAGCAGCATCATCTCCTATTCCCTTAACAGTGCTTTTCTGGCTAATCTTAAAGTTTTTGGTAAGATGGTCTATCAAGCCAAATTCTCCAAGATCTGAAATACTAGTTTTTGAGGTATCCTTATTTTCGAGCATTTAATTTTATTTTTTTGCAAAAATAAGTGTAAAGAATGTGAATAAAGAACAAAAGCCAATAAAAGGATGTATTGGCTTTTGAAAACAAATAAGTTATGTCATTAATTGTTTTTATTCTGCCTTTCTTGTTTTCGTCTTTCTTGGTACGCTTTTCGTTGCGCTTTTTTCGCCGCTTTTCTTTCTTCTTTTTCTTCTGGTGTTAAATAGAGGTCAACAATTTGCCCGTCGTAAAAAAGATTTTCTTTATTAATAGTTGAAACATTTACTCCTTGTTCGTCTGCTAATTGCTGTGTGTATTTATCTAATTCTTCAGGTGAAATCCATCCTCCTCCAAGTGATTTATACAAAAATACATATGAAGTTAATAAACGTTGATAATTTTCTGAATAAGCCAATCTTACGTCAAATTCTACTCCTTGATTTTCGATGACTTCCAAATAACTTGTAACCCCTTGATAATATCTTTCTCTTGACAAATAACTTGCACTACTTGCAGCATCTAACATGGCTTTATTAGCCTCTAATTCTTCTTTTAAAGTAGAAAGTTCTATTAAAGAATTATCTACTTCGAGTAAAGCATTAAGAACCGTGTTTTCATATATTAATAAGGATTGTAATGCATTTTCTCTTTCAATATCTACTCGTTTTTTATTTTTTCCCCATTCAAATAGAGGTGCAACTAATCCAGCACCAGCACTCCATCCTAAACCATTTGAAACTAAATTTGAAAGATCGGTACTTCCAACACCTAACAATCCAGTTAAACTAATGGTAGGAAATCGCATTGCTTGAGCAACCCCTACATTAGCATTAGACGTTCTGTAATATTCTTGAGATTCTAAAATATCTGGACGTCTTTGTAATATTTCTGAAGGTATTCCAGTTGGAATAGAATATGGCAGGTTATATTCCTGAAGTGTTTTTAATGTAGGAATGGAGTCAGGAGTTTTTCCTAATAAAACACTTAGATTATTTTCAGTAAAAGCAATTGCTCTTTTAAATTGTGGGATAGACACTTGTGTTATTGCTTTTTGAATTTGAGCTTGATTAACATCAATGATATTCGTATAGCCTTCGTCGAATCTTGATTGAATTATTTGCAAGGTACTATCCCTAAGAGCTAATGTACTTTCTGAAATATTCAATCGTGCTTTATAATCTATAAGTTGAAAATAATTGTCAGCTACTTCACTTATAAGTGAAATTTCAAGGGCTCTTTTTCCATAAAATGAAGCTAATAATTGTGCCTGAGCAGCTTCGTTACCTCGTCTAAATTTTCCCCAAAAATCAAGCTCCCAATTAGCTACTGCTGTACCAGAAAAACCACTTGTAGTAGAATTTAAATGCCCTACTCCATTAACAAAATTCCCTCTGTTAGCTCCTGCACTTATGCCAATTTTAGGCCCCATATCAGCTTTTGTATAACCCAAATTAGCTCTTGCTTGTTCAATTCTACTTGCTGCAATACGTGCATTTTTATTTTCACGTAAAGCAGTTACTATTAAGGTATCTAAAACTGGATCTTTAAATAACTCCCACCATTTTAAATTAATGATACTATCTGTACTATTAGCAGAAAACCGGAACTTTTCTGAGGTTTTCTGCTCAGGTTGTAAATAGTTGGGTCCTACTTTACAAGATTGAACCAAAACAATTCCCATCAACAAAAATAGGTATGTATAAATTTTCATTTTCATCATTAATTATTTGAAGATTCTAATTGTTGCAATTTTTCTTGATCTCTTTTCTTTTCATAACCAGCTATTTTACCAATAAAAACAAATAACATTGGATATAAAAATACTCCTAGAAAAGTGGCTAGTCCCATGCCTCCGAGTAATGCCACACCCATCACTTTTCTTGCTTCTGCTCCAGATCCAGTGGCTACAACCAAAGGGAAAACTCCCAATATAAAAGAAAAGGCTGTCATTAATATAGGTCTAAATCTAGATTTAGCAGCTGCCATTGCAGCATCAAAAAGGCTTAAGCCTTTTTTAAATTCGTCATTGGCGAATTCAACAATTAATATGGCATTTTTTGCAGCCATACCAATTAACATTACAAAGGATACTTGAGCAAAAATATTATTTTCAAAAGTTGGGCTAATTAATCTTCCTAGCCAAAGAGCAAGTAAAGCTCCAAAAATGGCAAAGGGTGTTCCCATTAAAATGGCAAAGGGAAGTGACCAACTTTCATATTGAGCTGCTAATATTAAAAATACAAACACCAAAGAGAATGTAAGAATGATTCCCAATGACCCAGATGCTTTTTCCTCCTGAAACGACATAGCATTCCAAGTATAGCCCATGTCTTGAGGCAATGTTTGGGCTGCGACTTCTTTAAGTGCATTCCGTGCGTCTTCAGAGGTGTAACCTTCAGCTGGACTTCCTGTGACCTCAACAGATCTATATAAATTAAATCGAGTGGTATAATCTGGACCTGAAATTTCTTCAACTTTTGCTACAGTTGATAGCGGCACCATATCTCCTTTATTATTTTTTATAAAGAATTTATTAATCCCTGTTTCATCTACACGATATTCTGGTTCGGCTTGTATGTATGTTTTATACAAACGTCCAAAACGAGTAAAATCATTTACATAAGCACCTCCCATAAATGCTCCTATCGTTGTATATAGATCATTTAGTTTTACTCCTAATTTTAATGCTTTTTCCTTATCAATATTTAAAAAACGTTGCGGAACAGTCGCTTGAAAGGTAGTACTTGCTCTGCCTATTTCTGGACGATCATTTGCAGCTTGTATAAATTTCATGGAATTTTGAGCCAGATATTCCGGAGTATTACCCGCTCGATCTTGAAGCATAATACTAAATCCAGACCCGTTTCCTAAACCAGGAATTGCTGGAGGACCAAAAGCAAATACTTGGGCTCCTTTAATTGCAACTGCCAAACGCATATTTACATCCTTTATCACTTCTTCAGCAGTTCGATCTCTTTCAGACCAATCAATCATTGAAATAAATAAAAACCCTGTATTTGAAACCATGGCTCCAGAAAGAATACTATAACCGGTGGCTGTTGTTATATATTCAACTTCAGGAATTTCTAGTAATATTTTTTCGATCTCTTTTGTAACTACATCAGATCTTTGAATTGAAGCAGCATTTGGTAATTGGACATTTACATAAAAGAATCCCATATCTTCTTCAGGAATAAATCCACCTGGAACTAAACTTCCAACGATACCAGCTCCAACAGTCATTAAAACAATAAAAATTACAGATCGCTTTAATTTCCTACTAACTATGTTGGTAAAACTCATATAGGAATCGGTAGTTTTATCCATTCCTTTATTAAACTTTCCAAAAAACCAGCCTAAAGGTCCTTTATAAGGTTTTGGCTTTTTTAATAACAAAGAACACAATGCAGGACTTAATGTTAAGGCGTTTACTGAAGAAACTAATACAGAAATTACAATCGTAATAGCAAATTGTTGATAGAGCAAACCTGTGATTCCTGCCATACCAGCAACCGGAATAAACACGGCAACCAACACTAAAGTTGTAGCAATAACTGGTGCTGTAACTTTGCGCATAGCATCTAAGGTAGCCTCTTTTGCTTTCATTCCTTTTGCAATATTAACTTGAACTGCTTCCACTACCACAATTGCATCATCTACTACAATACCAATAGCCAATACTAAGCCCAATAGTGATAACACATTTATAGTAAATCCTAGTGCTGGGAAAAACATAAAAGCTCCAATCAAGGAAACAGGTATTGCTAATGTGGGTATTAAAGTAGCTCTCCAATCTTGAATAAATATAAACACTACTAATATCACTAATAATAATGCTATAATTAAAGTGACTACAATGTCTTTTATCCCTGCATCAATAGCTTTGGTAGTATCTAACGAGATATTATATTTTATACTTTCAGGAAATTCGGTAGCTAACAGACTCATTTCGTCTTTAATGGTTTGTGCTAATTCGGTAGCATTTGATCCAGGTGCTTGGTACAAAGCAATAATAGCAGATGTTTCACCATTTAACCTTGCTTTCATATTATAACTTTCTACTCCTAAATTTATGGACGCGACATCTTTCAGTTTTATTTGAGAACCATCTTCTTGAGTTCTTATTATGATATTTCCAAATGCTTCTTCAGAATTAAATCGTTCTGGTAATCTAACCGTATACGTAAACTCTGTTCCAGGCGGAGCAGGTTCGGCTCCAAATTTACCACCGGGCACTATAACGTTTTGCTCGTTAATTGCATTTATTATTTCAGGAACGGTAAGCCCCAATTGAGATAATCTATCGGGCTTCACCCAAATTCTCATAGAATAATCTGAAGACCCTAAAACATCAACTCTACCGATTCCTTTTGTTCTTGCTAGTTTATCTTTTATGTTAATCAGCGCATAATTTCCTAAAAAATCTTGATCGTATCTTCCATCTGAAGTTAATGTAACCAACATTAAAATATTAGGTAAAGACTTTTGTGTTGTAACACCAAATTTGGTTACCGATGCTGGTAATTTTGCAGAAGCAGCAGATACTTTATTTTGTGCCAAAACGGTATTCATATCAGGATCTGTGCCAACATCAAATGAAATATCAATTGACATGGTACCATCATTGGCATTGGTAGATTTCATATAAATCATGTTATCTACTCCATTAATTTGTTGTTCTAATGGTGTAGCTACAGATTCTTCCACACTAATTGCATTTGCACCCTTATAAGAGGCTCTCACTTGTACAATTGGAGGAGTAAGATTTGGATATTGCTCAATTGGTAATCCAACTAACATTAAAGTTCCAACAATAACAATAACAATTGCAATTACGATCGCAACAATTGGTCGATGTACAAAAAAGTTTCCTTTATCTTCAGCCATAATTATTGTTTTGTTTCTTCAAGTTTATAATCAGTAATAATGGGTATTACCTCCATACCAGGCTTCGCTTTTTGCAACCCTTCTAAAATTATTTGATCACCACTTTTTACACCACTTTTAATAATAGTATAGCCAGGTATTTTTTTTCCTATTTCAACTTGAGCAGTTTCAACTTTATTTTCAGCATTTACAACTAAAACTGAATACTGCCCCTGAAGTTCAGTTAAACATTTTTGAGGCACAATAATAGCATCTTGAACATCCATTACTTTAATTTTTACTCTTGCAAATTGGCCTGGTCTTATAATTCTATCTGGATTTGGAAAAGTAGCTTGAACCAATATGGTTCCAGTTGAGGTATCAATATTTCTATCAATAAAATCTAATTCACCTTTTTGATCAAATAAGGATCCATCAGATAAAATTAATTCTATCTCTGCTTTTTCAGTACTAGCTTTTTTTGGAGTATCCTTTGTTCTCTTTAAAATTTCTTTTGCAATTCTTAGATATTCATTTTCAGATAAGAAAAATTGTACTCTTATCTTACTAATATTAGATACTGTATTTAAAATTACAGGATTTGGATCTTTCCCAACAAATTCACCTTCACGAGCTAATGTTCTTCCAATAATACCATCAATTGGTGATAGAATTCGTGTATAACTTAGGTTTATTTCAGCAATATTTAAATCTGCATTAGCTGCATTCAAAGTAGAAATAGAAGCATCTCTTTTTGCTTGAGCCATATCTAATTCTCGTTTACTAACGGCATCCATTTCTGCAAGAGGTTTTACTCTTTTTAAATCGCTTTCAGTTTGAATTAAAAGCGTTTTTGCTTGTGCTACCATACTTTGTTTTGCTACAACAGCTTCCCTAAATGGATCCGGGTCTATCACATATAATAAATCCCCTTTTTTAATTGTTGATCCTTCTTTAAAATGAATACCTTCCAGAAACCCTTCTAGTCTTGCTCTAATAGGAATATCTTTTTCACCATATATTTGCCCAACAAAGACTTCATAAATTGGTACCGTTTTAGGAATAATCTCATAGACTTTTATTTTCTGAGGTAGAAAAGCTTTTACACTCTTATCTTTACAAGAAAAAATAAGTGATAACGATAAAACGACAAGTAATAAGTTGATTTTCATTTTGCAAGAATTAATTATAAAGACGCTAAGTTAAAAAAATTAAAACTTTACAAGTCACCAATTTTAAAAAACAAGTTTTATACTATTATTAATACTAATGTGGTAGGGTAAATTAGAGTTAAAGTGTTATTCTAATCTAGATTTATAATTTTTTAAGAATCTAATAAGTTTTTGTTAAATTGCAAAAGTTCAAAATTAATAATAAAATGATATGAAGAAAACTTTACTCCTTATTTTGATTGCTTGTTTTTCAATTTTACAAGCCCAAACTCCTTGTGAAAATGGAATGGCAGGAGAGTATCCCTGTAATGGATATGATTTGCAAGTTTTTATTCCCTGTACCGATTTTGGAGCTGATAACGCAAATGATTCATGGGGCTGGACAGATCCTGATGACGGAACAGAATATGCTTTAGTTGGTCTCGATAATGGGACTGCATTTCTTGATATTTCAGATCCAATTAATCCTACATACCTAGGAAAACTTCCAACTCATACTTCTTCAAGTTTATGGAGAGATGTTAAAGTTTATAATAATTATGCTTTTATTGTAAGTGAAGCTGGCGGACATGGAATGCAAATATTTGACCTTACTCGATTAAGAGATGTTGTTAGCCCACCTGAAACATTTACAGAAGATGCACATTATGATGGATTTGGAAGCGCACATAATATTGTAATTAATGAAGAAACTGGATATGCGTATGGAGTTGGAACAAATTCTTATAGTGGTGGAGCACATTTCGTAAATATTCAAGATCCATTAAATCCAGTAGGTGAAGGTGGATATGGAGGAAGTGGTTATACCCACGATGCACAAGTAATAACATATGATGGCCCAGATTCAGACTATACCGGAAAAGAATTATATATTGGATCAAACGAAAGTCTTGTTGCTATTGTTGATGTAACCGACAAATCCAACCCACAATTAATAGCTTCTGCAACTTATTCTAATACATCATATACACACCAAGGATGGTTTACCGAAGACTTAAAATATTTTATTGTTGGGGATGAAATAGACGAAATAAACTTTGGCTTTAATACAAGAAACATTGTTTTTGACTTTACCGATTTAGACTCTCCTCAATTATCTTTTGAGTATAGTGGACCTACACAAGCTACTGATCACAATGGCTATGTAGATGGTAATCTGTTTTATTTAGCGAATTATAAGGCAGGGATACGCGTTATTGATATTTCGGATATTTCAAATGAGAATATGACTGAAGTTGGATTTTTCGACATCTTCCCATCCAATGATAGTGTTGGTTATGATGGTGCTTGGAATGTTTACCCTTATTTTGCAAGTGGAAACATAATGATATCAAGTTTAAAGTATAGTAGCCAAACTTATATACCTGGTTTTTATTTAGTTAAGCCTTCAATATTATCAATTGAAGAAAACTCTTTAACAACTTTCAACTTATATCCTAACCCTAGTACAAATTATGTAGAAATAAGTTCTCCAGAAACTCCTATTTCTGAGATTCAAGTTTA
>CEWR01015800.1_pt1 | contig 15454 bp, 16 predicted proteins | sample 356321 | NCBI WGS metagenome assembly CEWR01 (sample SAMEA2621551, study PRJEB7988) | marine metagenome | biome: marine biome (ENVO:00000447); feature: mesopelagic zone (ENVO:00000213); material: "saline water (ENVO:00002010), including plankton (ENVO:xxxxxxxx)" | depth 790 m
GACCGGGGGTTAAGGCGTACGGGCTACTTCCCGCTCTTCGCCCTTCAGCCCCGGCCACGACCACCGCCCGAGCCAGCGCCCAGATCAGCGCCAGAGCCCCGGTCCCTACCCTCAGTCGTCTTTCGTGACGATGTAACGGGAATGCCACTCGCCACGCCATGAAGTGATTGTGGTCGGCGTGATTTTTATCAGGTACCTCGGCCGGTCAGCGGTTTTTGCAGCGTAACTTGGCCCATCTGGTCCCATGTACCTGACCGCCATCTCGTCGGCAATCTCTTTTACTCGACCGACAAGGCCGACCGGACCCTCGACCACCTCGGCAATGCCTTCGATGGTCACCCGGGCGTGATCGGGGTTGACATCGTCGGCGCACGAAATGCACACCCGTGGCTCCAGCCTGAGGTTTTCGAACCAGCTCGACCGGCTCCTCGGAATGACCCACATCGCCTCGCCGTCCCACTGCTGCCACAGCGGCGCAACGTGCGGCGCGCCATCGGGTTTCACCGTCGCAATGCGCGCGATGATCGGCCGGGCCAGAAAATCGTCGATCTCCCGGCTGGAAAGCCTGCCGGTTTTTAGCGTTTGACTCAATTGCGAACCACCTCGCTAGCGTTCGCCGGGCAATCGCCGGGCTAGCCGCTGACCCGCTTCCACTTGCGCAAACTCGTTACCTCTCGCACCGGGTCGAGTTTCGACCCGTACGCCGTGTACGACACCTCGGCAATGTACACCGATCCCTCGGAATCGACCGCCATGCCGTGTGGGGCGATGAACTGGTCGTGGCCCTCTCCCATCAACTCGTCGCCGAACCGGGTCAGTTCGTTGCCATCGCGGTCCATCACCACCACGCGTTGCCCGAGCCTGCGCACGCCGTCCTGCACGGGCGGTGCGCCCGCCTCGGCAACGTACAGGTTGGTGTCGTCGCCCTTCCCGTCGGTTATTGCCATGGGCCGGTGCATGTGTACCTGTTCGACATACTCACCGTCGGTCGTGAACGTCTGCAACCTGAAGTTTTCCCGGTCGCACACCGTCACCCGGTCGGTGCCGTTCATCGCGATGTTGTGGGGTAGCGAGAACTGGCCGTTCAACGATCCCGATTCGCCCCACGACTGGATGTATTTACCTTCGGAATCGTATTTGTGCACCCGCGAGTTTCCGTAGCCGTCCGTCACGAACAGGTCACCGGTGGCCGGGTTAATCGCCACGTGTGTGGGCCGGTTGAATGGCTTACCCTCCTGCCAGGCGGCCGCCTTGCCCTTTTCGCCCAGCCGGAAGATCAGCTTGCCATCTTTGGTGCGCTTTTCAATCACATGGGCATCGTCATCGGCCAGGTACAGGTTGTCGGCGGCGTCAATCGTGATGCCGTGGGGCCTCACGAACTCACCGGCTCCCCAGGTCTCGAGAAAATTACCGTCGCGGTCGAAAATGATGAGAGGGTAGTCGCCCCGACCGAATACGTAGACGTTGTCGTCTGAATCGACGGCAATCGAGGTCGCTTCCTTGAAAAACATAGGGTGCGGTAGCTTCGCCCAGTACGGAACCGGTTCGTAGACGGTTGCCGAAGTTGCTGAATTGACCATTTTTTGTTCCTGTTCGTTTTGACGGTAAAGCTGTTGAATTAGGTGAATTACACGATAAAAGTGAGCGCTAGGTCCGTCGCCACTTGCGAAGGCTGACGACTTCGCCCAGAGGTAGTTCTTCGGACCCAGAGTTTTCTGGATTCGAAAAGTAGTTGGTCCACGCGACTTCCGCCGCATAAACCGTTCCCTGCGAGTCGGTCGTTATGCCGTGCGGGGCGGTGAACTGGTCCACTCCTTCACCCGGCAGTGGCCCGCCCAAATGCTGCAGAAACTCGCCCTCGGGCGAAAGCACCGCAATCATCGCACCGAGATTGGGCACACCCTGCTGAACCGGCGGTGGGATCATCTCTCCAACATAGATTGCCCGGTCGTCGCCCTTGCCTTCCGTTACCGACATGGGATGGTGGATGTGGATCTGCTTGACGAACTCGCCGTCGGTCGTAAATACCTGGAGCCGGAAGTTTTCGCGGTCGGCCACGACAATCCGGTCAGTCCCAAGCATGCTCACGTTGTGGGGCAGGCTGAACTGCCCAGGATCGGTGCCCGACTCGCCCCATGACTTGATGTGGTTGCCGTCGGGATCGAATTTGTGGATGCGTGAGTTTCCGTAGCCGTCGGACACGAAAAGCTCGCCGGTCACCGGGTGAATGGCGACGTCGGTCGGACGGTTGAACATCCCCCCGCTCTGCCATTCGCACGGCTCACCCTTCGTTCCAATCGTAAAGACGACCTCGCCGTCGTTCGTTCGCTTCTGGACGATGTGGCCGTTGTCGTCGACGAGGTAGAGATTGTCGTCACCATCGATCTCGATTCCGTGGGGCCTCACAAACTCGCCGTGGCCCATCCCGCGCAGGAAGTTGCCATCGGTATCAAATACCGCGATCGGCTCTGTGCCACGGTTGAACACGTAGACATTATCTTTTGAATCGACTGCTATCGATGTGGCGTCGCCCCGGAAGGTCACTCCCATCGGCAGCTTGCCCCATCCCGCGACGGGCTCGTAACTGGTCTGTGTAGTAGCTGTAGTCATTGATTATTTCGCCAGAAAACTAGTTGGTGTGAATTCGTAATAATCGGGAACGAGATCAGGCCTTCCGCGATTCGTCGAGCCAGTCCTTGAGCCGGTCAGGCAGCCACTGCACAAGGTTGATGCCGGTCTCGACATCTGAATTCATCAGCCTGCCACGCGCATGCACTGCCTCGACGACCGAACTCATGGCCTCCACGACCTCCGGGTGCTCGGGATGACCCGGATGACCGAACGACTGTGCAAGGTCCTGCGGCCCGAACGTAATCAGGTCGATCCCCTCGACCTCCAGGATTTCGTTGATAGTCTCGACCCCGTTCTTCGTCTCGATCTGGATCGCGACGGTGACTTCCCGGTTGAACACGGCCATGTACTCGGCGGGCGTCATGTCGTGCATGCCATAGTCACGACCCCGCGAGGTACCGAACGAACGCTCGCCCTCGGGCCCGAATCGAGCGGCCCTTGCGATTCTCTCAGCCTGTTCGGCATTATCGACGTGTGGGCAGAGAATGCCCATCAGCCCCCGGTCAAACGTCCGCAAGATCGTGTCGGTCTCGGTGTTCGGAATCCGCGCCGTGCACGTCATACCGTGCATGTCCGCGGCCCTGCACATCTTCTCGGCCGACTCCCAGTCGAAAACACCGTGCTCCATGTCGAGGTGGAGCACTTCGAACCCGGCATAGCCCGCCCACTCCGCGATCGTCGGTTCCGGGAAGGTCAGTGTCAGGTTGTGAACGACCGTACCGTTGTTGATGGCTGCGCGTATATTGCTTTCTCGCACGAAACTGCTCCGTTTGACTGAGGGAATGTTGAAGATTTGCGGATCGACGCCAAGACGTGATCGGGGTGAAGTGCTACCGTGACTCACGCCATATTGAAACTGAACAGGTATCCCGTTTGGACGGGAACGCGGGCGGAGTATACAGCCAGGTTGAGCACATCCGAGACATGCCGCACCGCACCATGGTCCGGGTTACGTGCCGGACCGGGTAACGAAAGCCGATCGAACGACCAGATGAACGGCATTCCGCCCAACTGATGGCTTTACCTCTTTTCGGACGGATCTACCGCGGCTACCCGATCGCCGTCATCGTATTTCTATCGACCGGGCTCTCGGTTGGAATGACGCAGTACGCCTTTGGCGAGTTTTCTGGTCCGCTCAGGGAAGAGTTCGGGTGGACTCAGACCCAGTTGAACATGTCGCTGGCATTTTCGTTTATTTCAGGCGTCCTCGCCCCGTTCATCGGTGCCATTACCGACCGCGTCGGCATTCGCCCCGTGATGTTCGTCTCGCTGCTCCTGATCGCACTCGGCTTCGCCCTGCGACCGCTCATCAGCGAACTCTGGCACTGGTACCTGTTCAGTGCGCTCGTATACGCCGGGTTCCCCGGTGCGACCGTGTTGCCCGCAGGCAAGGTAGTCGGCGTCTGGTTCCCGAAAACACGAGGGCGGGTCATGGGTACCGTCATGGCCGGAAACAACTTCGGTGGGATGACGATGCCCCCACTGGCCGCAGGCATTATTGCGACAATGAGCTGGGAGGCGGCGTACGCTACTTTCGCAGTGATTATGGTCGTGCTAGCCGTGGTCGCGCTTGTGGTAGTGGCTGAAAGCGACGAGTCGGTCAGGTCCGAAATGGAACGGACCGGCAGGGGCGACCTCGTAAAAATTTCGCAGGCCGCTGCGCACACTGGAATTACGGTGAGGCAGGCGCTGCGCAACCGCAACTTCTGGCTGATTATGATCGGCCTGGTGGCCGCGACCTTCACCTACCAGGGGGTGCTGACACAACTCCGACAGCATTTCGAAGAAACCGGGTTTGAACCGGCGCTCGCGACTACTGCCGTTGCGATCATTGCCGGTATGGGCATCGGCTCGAAGCTGGCGTTTGGGCGTGCTAGCGAAAGAATCACTGCGCGCATCGCAACTGTCGTTTCAGTTTCGATGCAGGCGATCGGTGTGCTGATGATTGCCACGGTGGACGGCCAGGTATTGCTGTGGGCAGGAATCTTCGTGTTCGGACTCGGCTTCGGCGGGCTCGGAGCACTGATCGTGCTCCTGGTTCAGGAATCCTTCGGCATGAAGGAGTTCGGCGGGATCATGGGCGTTATACAGGTGGGCATGATCGTCTCGGGAACGGGTGCGCCCTTCATGGCCGGTCGGCTTCACGACGCGACGGGGTCGTTTAACTCGACGTTCCTAATGGTCGCCGGGATCTTCGTGATCGGGATCGTCGCGCTGTTGTTTGCCCGCCCGGTCGAGGCCGGGACCAACCCGGAGGAACAGGTCGATCCGGCCTGAAACCCGGCTGGCTATCCGATGAAAGCAAGCGCGGCAACGAGTGCTGCGAACAGTGCGATCGGAACGTATGGGCGATGGCACGCTGCTGAGTTTTGCTGCGGACCGGTGCGTCCCTCTTGAACTGCGAATCAGTGTGCTTCATTCCGGTGCCCCGCCTGGTAAGAAAGCTTCTTCTGCGGGCAAATCTTCCGCCCCTTTCTACATGTTCACTTTTACACGGATACGTGTCGTGAGTGCCTTCACCCAAATCGTGGGAAGTTCGGGCAGAGTTCGTGGGAGGAGGAGTCGGGCCCGGGAGCATTGGTCACTCCGCACTTCCAGGGTTCAGGCCGCCCTACCCCTCGAGCTCGGCCCAGATCGCCTTCGCGTAGTCGAGCGACTTTGCGTCGTGGTACCACTGGTCGCCAGCCGACGATCCCTCGATCGTCATGTAGCCCGAGTAGCCGGCGTTGTGCATCGCGCTGATCCCGTAGCGGTAGTCGATGTCGCCGTCCTGCAGCGGAACCCTGAGGAACACCGAGCGGCTGTTTTCCGGGTGGTATACCCGGTGCAGGTTTTTGCAGTGCCAGTACTTCGATACCGGGGCGAGCTTGTCGATCGCCTCGTCGTATTCCTCTTCAGGTACATCGTAAGTCCACAGGATGTTGCCGATATCTGGATTGATACCGAAGTTCGACCGGTCGATTTTCTCGGTCAGCAGCAGCGCCGACCACGAGTTGTCGACCGGCGAGTTCTGGTGGACCTCCACGACCACGTTCGTACCGATATCGGCTGCCCTAGCGCAGGCGGCCTGGAACACCCCGGCGAGTTCGTCATAGACGTTGAGCATGGCATCGAGCGATGCGTCCTGGGAGAGCGGCCATCCCGACTGGCTTCCGGGCACGGAGCCTGCCGGATGCCCCGGGTGACGTGACGGCGCGCTCATCGCCCCGTTAACCACTTCTGCCCCCGCCCAACCGGAGTACTTGATCGCCTCGTCGAGGCGCTCCCGGTTGCGGGGACCGTTTTTAGCGTCGTGCAGGGTTCCGCCGGAGCGCACGCAGCCGACCAGCAGTCCGAAGTCACCCAACCTCGATGCGAAATCTCTTACCTTCTGCTCGGTCCCGAGCTTTGAAAATACTTCCATCCCGATCTCAAGTGCATCGAAACCGGTGTCCTTCACCTTCGTCAGAAACTCGTCGCTGTAGTTTTCCGACGACAGGTCCCAGCTGTTTACCGACTGCGGGTAGAGCGTGAATCGGCGGTGGGCGTAGCAAAATCGCATGTTGGTTTCTTCCTGGACCGCGCGGCAGGCCCGCGCCGGGGTTTCGACTGGCATTTCTGACGATGTTCGTTGATCGGGCGGAGTCTACCACCGCCACAGGTGTACCATCCAGTCGCTTTGATCTTGCGACCGCATTACCTAAAAACCGTGTGATGCTGACCTCACGGCCGGCTTCACAGAAAAAACACCCATGAAGATCACCGACCTCCGCGTTTACCTCACCCGGCCCGAAGGTAGCAACCGTTCGTGGGTGTTTGTCGAACTAGACACAGATGAAGGCATTACCGGTGTTGGCGAAGCGACCAACTCGGGCGGTGGCGGGGCGCTCATCGTGGGCCGCACATACGAGATGTTGAAGAGCGATCTCGAAGGCCAGGACTTCTCCGAGGGCCTCGTCGGACTTGACCCGGCGAACATCGACGCGATCTGGCACCGTATTTACCGGCGCTTCGGGACGCTCGGCTCACGCGGTTTCGGCACCACGCTCGCCAGCGGGATCGACATGGCGCTCTGGGACATCAAAGGCAAGGCACTCGGTCGTCCCGTCTGGGACCTGCTCGGCGGCAAGATGCGCGAGGCGGTCCCCGTCTACTCCCACGTCGGCTCGATAGACGATATCGACGCCTGCGTGGCCGATGCGAAGAGCCAGGTGGCACTCGGTTACCAGGCGCTCAAGCTCGACCCGTTCAGCCCGGAAATGGGCAGGCACCACCGCCGGTATATCGATGGCAAGATCTCGGCAGCCGGGGCGGCATACGCAGAAGACCTCATGGGTGCCCTTCGCGATGCGGTTGGCCCTGACATCGAACTGATGATCGACGCCCACGGGAACTTCGATGTGTCGACCGCCACCGAACTGTGCAACCGGATGATGAAGTTCAACCTGACGTGGTTCGAAGAGCCGCTCCAGCCAGAAAGCCTCGACGCCCACCGCCAGCTCCGGCGCAATACCGATATCAACCTCTGTATCGGGGAACGCAAGTACACCCGCTGGGACTTCGCCCCCTACCTGCAGGAGGGGCTGGTCAACTACATCATGCCCGACATCTGCTGGACCGGCGGGATTTCGGAGATGAAGCGGATTGCGATTCTTGCTGAGACTTACTACGTGCCGATCAGTCCCCACGACGCATCGGGAGCTTTCAACGTGATTACCGGCGCCCACGTGCTGATGAACGTGCCCAACATCTACCGGCTCGAGATGTCCGATCATTCGCTGAAAAACTACAATTCAGTCATCACCGAGCCCCTCGATATTCGCGACGGACATCTTCACCTGCCCGATAAGCCCGGACTCGGTTACGAGCTCGACCACGACTTCATCGCCTCTCACCCCGACCCCGAATGGGAACGACAACACGCCTAATCACTCCCGACGACCCCTGAGACCACCAGATACTAAATGCCAATCCCAACTCCGCCCAAAATAGTTACGTCCCGACTTGAAAAGCTGGACGGCCAGCTGATCCAGGCCATCGACGCGCTGACCGACGAAGAGGCATCGAAGTGGCCAACGACCACCGCACCATCGTGCAAGTGGCACCTGTGGCACATGGCGCGCTGGGCAGATTACGTGCAGTCGCTCCTTTCATCGGTCGTCGCGGACAAAACGCCGGAACTCTGGGAGTTTGCCGGTGTTGCCGACGAATGGAGGTTCGACGGTGTCGACCTGGGCATGTGGGGGGCCGGGTCGGGCCTCGGGAACGAGAGCGGGCAGTCGCTGCCCCTGCCAGGTGTGAAACGGGTCAGGGCCTATGCAAGGGAAGCTTTTGAGCTTCTCGAGCAACGTGTTGGCATGCTCGACGACACGACGTTTAATGCGCCGTTCACCGACTGGCACAATGTCGAGACCAGCACTGGCGACGCGATGGTCGGCTACCTCGCACACGCTAACCGCCACCTCGGAATGATGGAGGCCATCAGCGGCGTGCTCGGCAAAGACGGCTCGGTGACCGTTTAGCGATCTTTATTGGTGGTGAAATGTCATTCTGGGTTCGATTGACTCTGTTGCCTTGACATGGAACTCGCGCGAGTGGCCCTTGGGCAGCATTGTCATTCTCAACTTGATTCATAATCTCCCTGATGATCGGCCACCGTTCGCTCAAACAACGACCCAGTCTTCGAAATTCACCGCCGTTCACTCCGCATCCGAGAGAGGTCTCAGATCGAGTCCGGGATGACAACGGCAGCAGGTTCGTGCTCGGCGACACTATCCGACTTCTGTTTGAGCCAGGCAGCCGTGAGCCAACGCCTGCCATGTATGGGGCCACTCTTGTAGAGTTGAGGCGAGCCCATCCACCTCTCTTCTTACGCCATCGCCCTTCGCCGACTCATGCGCGCCAACGCGCTGCTGCTTGAGATTGTGACGGGCCTCTACGACGAACAGGCCTCGCGCTGGCCGGCCCCAACTGCGCCCTCAGCCAAGTGGCACCTGTGGCACGTGTCGAGGTGGTCCGACATCGTTCAGTCGACTCTATTTCCGGTCACCAACGGCGAATCCGACCTCTCAAATAAAGGACCCGAACTGTGGCAGGCCCTCGGGATTGCCGATGAATGGGGTTTCATGATTCCGATGCCCGGAAAACTGGGCGGCGGGACCGGACTCGGCAACGAGAGGCAGCAAACCTAGAGCTGCCCGACATGATCAGGATAGTCGGGTACGCCCGCTCGACTTTTGAGCTGTGTGAAATGCGATTTTCACAGATTGACGAAGGACTTTTCGAATCGGACTTTTACGATTGGGACGGCGTCAGGTTGCAGGTCGGCGAGGCCATGTTCGGCCATATTTCGCACATCAACCGCCATTTGGGGATGATCGAGGCGATCAAGGGCATGCTGGGACTTGAAGGCTCGGCTACCGATTAGGCGCCGATTACGGCAGGCTCGGGCGGCTGAAAACTACATGTCGGGTCGGCCGCGTACTTGTCGCCCGTCATGGAATATGTCCACGACCTTGAACCACCGCAGATCACGTTAAACGGGCAGTAGCCGCACTTGCCGCCGAGCGACGACCTTTCTCGAAGCGTCCGTAACGCACGCGAATTACGGTAGATATCGACGAGTGAATCTTTCCTGGTGTTTCCGGTCGAGACCGGCATGAAATCGCTGGGATAGATCTCGCCCAGATGCGAAATAAAGAAAATACCCCGCCCGTCGTTTGTCGGCGGTCCCGGCCATGCCGCCGCTATCTCTTTCGAGGTAAGGGTAAAATATCTGGGCCGGCATCTGCGAGGCGCTTCATCAGGGTTGCCCGGCGAAAAGGCTGACCGAGTGTGGTCTTCGCACGGAAATTCCAATCGCGCTGGTTTGCGAGAATCCAGCTGTATACCTTTTCGTGTTCATCGGCCGACATCAACTCCGAGCTCGTGCCACATCCGGACGCTGCCCCGCTGGCGGCCCGCGTTTATCATTTAGTGTCACGGTTGATTTTCGGGAAGTGTGCGGGTCAAAACCCGAACCCTGAATAAGCGACGAAAATTCTCAGGAATACCAGGAGCAAAAGATGGCCTCGCAGGAAATGCGACTCGAACGTGATTCGATGGGAGAGTTGGAAGTTCCGGCGAACGCCTATTACGGTGCCAACTCCCGGCGCGCCGAACTCAACTTTCCGATCAGCAAGCTGCGTTTCGGAAGGTCTTTTGTGAAGGCCATTGCCCAGATCAAGCAGTCGGCAGCGGTCGTAAACCTGGAACTGGGAGCGCTTGACGAGGAGATCGCCAGCGCCATCATCGTCTCTGCCCAGCGGGTTATAGATGGCGAGTTCGATGAAGAGTTCATCGTCGATATTTTCCAGACCGGCTCTGGCACATCGACCAACATGAACGCCAACGAGGTAATCTCCAACGTTGCAATCGAAGCCCTCGGTGGCGAACTTGGCTCCCGAACCCCCGTTCACCCCAACGACCACGTGAACAAAGGCCAGTCGTCCAACGACGTGATCCCGACCTCGATTCACCTTGCCGCGGCGGGAGCGATTCAGGACAATCTGCTCCCTGCCCTGAAAGAACTCGAAGATTCGCTGCGCGCAAAGTCGGAAGAATTCTGGGGTGTCGTAAAGACCGGGCGGACGCACCTGCAGGACGCTACTCCTATTCGGCTCGGCCAGGAATTTCTCGGTTACACAGGGCAACTTGAATTAGCCGGTGCCCGTGCGCGGACCGCGCTTGCCGAACTTTCCGTGCTTGCGCTCGGTGGCACGGCGGTTGGAACGGGGATCGGCATGCACCCTGAGTTCAGCAGCCGGGTCATCGTGCGGCTAAGGGAGCTGACCGGGCTCGATCTCTCGGAAACCACCAACCACTTCCAGGCCCAGAGCACGCTCGACGCCGTCGTGGCCGCCTCTGGCCAGCTCAAGTCGATCGCGGTCGGTCTGCTGAAAATCGCCAACGATCTCCGCTGGCTCGGATCGGGTCCACGTGCCGGAATAGGTGAAATCACACTTCCAGAAGTCCAGCCCGGCTCGTCGATCATGCCGGGCAAGGTCAACCCGGTCATCGCGGAATCGGTGGCGATGGTCTCCGCCCAGGTGATCGGGAACGACACCACGATTGCAATCGCGGGCCAATCCGGCAACTTCGAACTGAACGTGATGATGCCAGTTGCAGCACACAACCTGCTCGAGTCGATCGACCTGCTGTCGACCTCGGCGGTGAATTTTGCACATCAGTGCGTGAATGGGCTGGAGGCGACCGGCAAGGGGCCAGAAATGGTCATGCAGGGGCTGGCGATCGGCACGGTACTTGCCCCGATTATCGGTTATGACGCCGCGGCCGGGATTGCCCACGAAGCTTCAGTGAGCGGCGAAAACATCAGGGAAGTCGCCCTGCGCATGACCGATCTCACCGAGGAACAACTCGACGAAATCCTTGAACCTCTCTCGATGACCGAGCCGAAGGCGTAGTCCGCCATAAATCCGCCGCTCCCCCGGGAATTAAGATGAACCGTCCGGTCAATAGATAAAAACGCGCCACCGGTGCATACTGTCGCCGGTCTCGTCTAATTTATCTCGAATAACCGGTTCGAATTTCCCGCGGAGAATCCACGCATGGGCGCAGAAGACAACGTAAAAAAACTCGGACTCGACCTTTCGCACGCAGCCGCCCCCGTCGCCAATTACGTCCCGGCGGTCACGACTGGAAAGCTGGTCTTTCTATCGGGCAACGGCCCGACACAGGCCGACGGCTCGATGATGCGTGGAAAGGTGGGGTCAAACCTCGACATCGAACAGGCCTACGAAGCGGCACGGCTTGTCGGAATCCAACTGCTTGCCGCACTGCGTGAACACGTCGGCAGTCTCGATAACGTAAGCCGGGTGGTCAAGCTCCTGGGCATGGTGAACGCCGTGCCCGATTTTGAAGACCACCCGAAGGTCATCAACGGCTGTTCCGACTTACTGATCGAGGTATTCGGCGAAAACGGCAAGCACGCCCGCTCGGCAGTCGGAATGGGCAGTCTGCCGGGCCAGATCCCCGTCGAAATCGAAATGATCGTCGAAATCAAGTAGCGAAACACGCGAAACGACCAGAATCCAGGCAGAAGCCGAGGAACCGCCCAACAATGCCCGGCAGCATTCGAATCAAGACCATCAACCACGTAGGCATCCCGATATGGGACCGGCGTGTCGCCCTGCCCTTCTACCGCGACATTCTGGGCCTGCAGGTGATCCCGTCGATGGTCGATTCGCCCAACATAGTCTGGGCAAGGACCCTCGATGGGACGATGGTGCACTTGATTGAACCCGCCGATGGCGAGAATCTCGGCAGGCCTCATGTGGCGTTCGAAGTCGAGGACTTTGACTCCACTGTAGAGAGCGTCCAAAACTCGGGTTACCCGGACATCACCGAGGCTGGCGAGAGGCACGATGGTCAGCGCCACATATTCGCAACTGACAACGACGGCAATCGGCTGGAATTCGCAACGGCCGGCGGACACCGCCCTTCATCCCGCGTTGCAGATGCGCTTGGCTACACGAGTGAAACGGGCGAGAACGTCGTGGTCGATTCGCCCTCGACCATCAAGATCATCACTATCAACCACGTCGGCCTGCCGGTCAACGACCGCGCCGAGTGCATGCTGATGTACCGGGATCTGCTGAACCTCGGGGTCATCCCCCACCAGGTCGATGGCAACAGCCTTGCCTGGACCGAGATGGCCGACGGCTCGATGATCCACGTAATCGATCCGCCAAAATCAATCGGCCCGCGCGGCGATTCCCGCCAGCATGTGGCGTTTGAGGTAGCAAACATCGAGGCCACGGCCGAAGCGCTGGACGAGGCCGGAGTTGAAATCGTCGGGGAGCCTGGCACACGCCACGATGGCCAGCAGTTCCTCTTTATCTACGACCCGGACGGCAATCGAATTGAGATTGCCACGCGCGGGGATCACTCGGAAACAACGCGAACGGCCGATGAAAACGGCTACACGAGCGAAAACGGCGTGTTGCTCTAGCGGCGGACCGGATCACCGAGGTATCTGGCTCAATTCTGGCGGGACGACCGCTCAACGCTGGCAAAATAATCGTCAAGGAAACCCGCTGAGGCGGCCTCTATCTTCGAATCGGAAATCTTTTTTAGCAGCCCTGAGGTTTGCACCGTGCCTGTCAATCTAACCCGCGTTGACCCGGTCAGGGCGGCATCAGGAACTACCGTCATCGCCGCGGTTCCTGTAATTCCCGCGCCCATCGCCTTTCCTTCAAAATCGAACTCAAACGAGTCGTTAAAGCTCACATTCGACAGCCGGATATCGACGTTCACTGTCGGCCGGAGGAAACCCATTGGAATCTTCATCGAAACTCGAAGTTTTTCAGAGCCAGCGGCCGTTACGCGGGTGCCGCCGGGCAGGTGCTGCTCCATAGCCGCAGGTTCGGTCAGCGCCGCCCACAGTGCTTCCACCGGTGCATCGACCAGACGGTCGTACTCAAATTTCAATCAGGCCGCCTTTCATTCGCGCTGACTTCACCGCAGTTTGACGATATCTGCGGAACTCCCATATTTCAATTCTTTTCGCCTCTTCGAATCTCCCATACCGGGGATAGCATTGCTGGCATATGCCGACGCCAGCGACCTCAGGGGCCCCAGAGCCCCCAGCACTTAGCGAGGGCCGCCATTCAGTGCGATCGACCATACGTTCGCTCGTATGGACCGTTTACATACCCTCTTTCTTGATCGCGGCAGGCCAGGGCTTGCTGATCCCGGTCTTGCCCGGTTTTGCAAAAGAGGAACTCGCAGCAACCTTCGCAATCGTCGGCCTCGTGCTTGCAGCACGCTATCTCGGGACGATGGTATTCGATGTGCCGGCAGGCATTCTCGTTACCCGCTTCGGACTGAGGGCTACCATGCTGACCGGCGTGACCCTGTTCGGTATCGCGGCCGTCTGGTCGGGGCTGTCCACAAATCTCACGTCCTTGCTGGCATCGCGCATCCTGGCGGGTGTCAGTTTTGCGCTATGGAGCATCTCCCGCCACTCGTATATCGCAATGGTGGTACCCAGCGACGTCAGGGGCCGTGCACTGTCCCTCTTCGGCGGTTTGTCAAGGCTTGCGACTGTCCTCGGCCCGCTCGCCGGCGGATACCTGGCCGAATTCGTTGGAATCAGGGTCCCCTTTTATGTGCAGGCAGGAATTGCGGTGTTGACGCTGGCCCTGGTCCTCATGACAACCCGGAACATTATCGAGACCCGGCGCGAAGGCGCCCACCCCAATGTCTTCAGGGAACTGGGCGGCGTGGTGACCAGTCACCGCAGGGACTTTGCCACAGCTGGAGTGGCTGCGATCATGCTCCAGTTTGTGCGGGCGGGGCGAGAATTCCTCATCCCGGTGTGGGGAGGCGAAATCGGGCTTGGCAAGGACCAAATCGGCGCAATAGCGTCGGCGTCCTTTGCCATCGACTCGATGCTCTTCCCGTTCGTTGGCATCGCAATGGACCGCTGGGGCCGCAGGTCGACAGGTATTCCTGCGTTCTTCATCCTTGCGCTTGCGATGGTGATGATACCGATGACCGGCAGCTTCAGTTCGTTGCTCGCCGTTGGACTTGTGGCCGGGTTCGGCAACGGTCTATCAAGCGGATTCGTTCTCATAATGGGCGTCGATAAGGCCCCGAAAAACAATCCCGGCCCGTTCCTCGGCGTCTGGCGGCTCATCTCCGATACCGGTGGATCCATCGGACCGGTTGCGATCGGCGGAATCGCTCAGGCGGTGAGTCTCGGAATCGCTGCAACTGCAACCGCAGGGGTCGGTCTGGTCGGCGCCCTGCTGCTCATATTTGTGGTCAGAGAAACCCTGGTCCGCACGCCGGGCCGTCAGATCGGGGGCGCCAGGCAAAAAGCGGACTAGCACGATGGAACTTGCGGCAGAAAAACCCCCGCTATAAGCCCTCTTTGGTTAGCAGAGTATGCAGGTCACGAAGGCACATGGCGTCGTCTTCGGGCGGACGTCCATCGACCCAGTCCTTCGACTCGCCAGACATCCCCTCAACCGCGCCGACCGCGACGATGTCCCTGACCCACTTATCGCCCTGCTCGACTGACGGCAGCAGGTTTTTATCTGACTTGACCGATAGCGCCGCCACAAGGCCGTAGCCACCCCAGTTCGACACGCTGGCGATTATCAGCTCGGTCGTCGTGGTCGTGCAGGGATCGTCAGGCAGATTTTCGATATCGGGAATGACATGGCGCATGTTGCCCATTCCGATCTCGTTGCCGCCATCACCGATGCCGACCGAATACGGGTGCTGTTCGAACATGTGGTCGATCTTGGCGTTGTGCTCCGAAAAGTCGAGGCCCTTCCAGTTGCGGTACGTGCCGTCGCCGACCAACCCTGCCCGCTCGATAGAGATAAGGGCCGAGGGTGCGTGCTCTGCGAGTAGGTCGTGTGCGAACTTCAGTGATTCGTTGTGGGTTGTGATCGGAAACTCGATCACCTCGTCGTCGCCAGCGATCGCCCGCATCGAGGTCATACACGGCGCGTCCGTAACGTATGCAACGGTGTTGCCGAGGGCTTTCAGGGCCTCGCCAATCGCCACTGCCCCGGGTGGGCCGTCTGTTTCGGGCTCGCTGGCCCGCAGGATGTAAAAGCCGGTAACGATGAGGATCTTGCCGGGGTGATCAAGCAGTAGTTGCGCAGAGGAATCGAGCCAGCCGTCCTTCATGTGCGCCCGCAGCGCCTTCATACCCCGGATGTCGTCCTGCAGGATGATGTCTTCGATTGGAGTAAAAGTGGTTGTCACAGGACTATGGATCCGTCGGGGCGCATGCCTAAAGCACCGCCAGGTCTTCGTCGTTCAGGTC
>CEWR01032134.1_pt1 | contig 15395 bp, 16 predicted proteins | sample 356321 | NCBI WGS metagenome assembly CEWR01 (sample SAMEA2621551, study PRJEB7988) | marine metagenome | biome: marine biome (ENVO:00000447); feature: mesopelagic zone (ENVO:00000213); material: "saline water (ENVO:00002010), including plankton (ENVO:xxxxxxxx)" | depth 790 m
ACCGCTAAGCGCACAAGCGTTTAAAGCTCATTTAGAAGGTCGCTATCTCGACTAAATCGTTCTACCCCAACATTTGAGGAGAGCCCTCGGCATGGATGTCGAGAGCATGCGAGACGTCGTTGTCATTAAGGCGGAAGCTCGTCAAACGGCAGGCTTTTCAGGGCTGGCCGATAGATTAAGTCTTATCCTAGGTGACGAATCCGGGGTTAGATGTGCGTCGAACGTGGCGTACCATCGAGGAATGATCAGGCGTCGTTCGACCTTTTTAACGGTTGTGGTACTTCTTAGCGCCTGCGCAGATATGGCTGCCGAAGAATCGTTGGAATCGATACTTGCGGAACCTCTTCCCGCTGAGGCGTATGTCGCGTCCGTACGGTGCTTGACCATGCGAACATTTCGGCGCATCGAAGTTCTAGACGAAAACACGTTGCTGATGCGGGGGTTGGGCAACCGCTCGTGGATTGCCCAGACCCATCGGCGTTGCCGCGGCTTGCGTAACGAGCACTTGCTGGACTTCCAGCAACGCCGTGGCCGAATATGTACAGGCGATTCGTTTCGGGGGTTCATTGCGGCGAGCGAACGCATCGTCGTTACACCGGTGTGCGGGATTCGTGTGATCCATGAAGTCGATAACGACCAAGTTGTCGCTCTCGACCACGCGATTCGAGCCAAGCGATATACCGGTACGGTCCTGCGTTCATGGAACCAGAAGACGGCGACAGCGGAATAACGGATGAATTTTCAAGTTACGCGAAGGCGCTTGTTGAGGGTCAGCGAGTTACCGGCTATATTCCCTAGAACCGTATCGCAATCCAGAAAGGCGATGGTGTTTGACGGCTGCGAGGAAATAGGCTGTTAGTGGGTTGTGACGTCGGGACGGATCTACCGAAGGCTGACCAGACCAGGCGAGTGTCGGGAGTGCCATGCCGGACTTGTTCGTAGCGCCTCAGAAAAGCGAGACTAATCGGCGCGGATCTGACCATGGTTATACCACGCGCCAAGTAGCGGGACTTACCGGACTACCTTCGCGCCAAATTAGGCACTTCGTCGAACGGGGCCTTATCGAGCCCGAGCGAGGTGATCGGTACGAGTATCGCTTCGGATTCCAAGATTTAGTTTTGCTCCGGACGGCGCGCCGTTTGCTTGATGGCGATGTGAAAGTACGGCGGACCTTTTCTGTTTTGACGAAGTTGTGCAAACAGGTCACGGATGAACGAACGCTTTCTTCGCTACCAATTTATGCCGACGGCGACAACGTCGTTCTCCGTGGATCTCAAGGCATCTGGGATGCCCAAACAGGGCAAGGTCTATTGAATTTTGCGGGAGCCGAGCCGGCTGACAACATTGCTTCGCTGGCACAGCGTGGCGACCGGGGCAAGGAGTCTTTCGATGAACTCGATGGCGACGATTGGTATAACCTCGGACTCGAGCTCGAAGAAGTTGACCCTGAGAAGGCTCCTGATGCTTACCTGCGAGCAATCAACTTGGATCCAGAGAACGCCGATGCGCACGTCAATCTTGGACGTCTGTGTCAACTACGAGGCGACCTAAAACGCGCAAAACAGCACTACCATCGTGCCCTCGAAACAACGCCTTCCCATCAACTAGCTCACTACAACATGGGGACGGTGTTCGACGAACTTGACGAGATTGATCTCGCGGTAAAGTTTTATCGAAAAGCGCTGTCTGTTGCTGACGCGCATTACAACCTGGCCCGTATCTATGAAATTCGAGGCGACCAGTTGTCTTCGCTGCGTCACTTGCGTCAATACCGAAGACTGATGGATTTGGATTAACAGCGACAAATTTGAATGACGGAAGCGGAGAAAATCCGTTGTGGTAATGACCGTGATCTCTTTGATGCTCTTGGCCGGGATCCAACAATTGTTCGGATCAAGGAACGAATTGCTCGGATAGAGGGCGACTCTCCGTTTCGGACTCGACGACGGCTCCTTGCAACTGCAGTCCGGCTGAGCCACGCGATGGCTCCGTCGTTGCGATCGATGGCGGATGCGTGCATAGAAAAGTTGGGCGTTGCATTACCCTTGGAGCTGTTTGTATTTCCGAGCCCGCAGCACAACGCCATGTGCTTTCGGCCCGAGGAGGGCCGGCTGTTGGTTATGTTTTCTTCGGCGTTGTTGGAGGATTTTGAAGGATCTGAAATCGTTTTCGTGATGGGCCATGAACTTGGGCATCATGTCTATGCGCATCATGACATACCGATTGGATTTGTACTTCGGGGCAAAGAGAAGCCTGACCCGCGGCTCGCTCTGTCGTTATTCGCTTGGTCACGGTACGCAGAAATTTCTGCGGACCGCACCGGGGCTTATTGCGCGGATGATCAGGAGGGTGTAGCACGCGCATTATTCAAATTGGCATCTGGTCTGTCCGGACGAACCATTCGCTTCCAACTTGCTGACTTCTTGTCACAGGTCGATCAGATGCAAGAAGAAGACGCCGACCCAGGCGTGGGAGCGCCCAGTGAGGATTGGTTTTCTACCCATCCATTTAGCCCACTACGAGTGAAAGCCTTAGAGCTTTTCCATCGGTCGGAGTTGGTTAATTCCTCGGGAGGAAGTATTGCGCAACTCGAAATGGGTGTGCAGAAGCTAATGAGCCTTATGGAACCAAGCTACCTGGAGGCAAAGACCGTGGCAGCCGAAGCCATGCGCCGTCTACTCTTTGCAGCGTCGCTCACGGTCGCGCGTGCCGACGGCGAAATCACTCAAGCGGAAGTCGCGATTTTCGAGAAGTTTTTTGGCAAAGGAGCGTTCAAGGAAACCGTCGATGTCAGCGCGTTGGAGGAGGATCTCGATGATCGGATTGACCGCGTAAAAGAAGTCGCCAGCGCTACTCAGGCGATGCAGGTATTGCAAGACCTTTGCATCGTCGCTCGTGCAGAGGGCCATACCATGGAGCCCGAACGAGGGGTATTAGAGGATATTGCGACGAAGCTAGGTTTCTCTGCGAATTTTGTGACGCGAATTCTGGAGGTCGATTTAAGCCCTGATTAAGCCGTTGGTTTGCCGTCAACGGATGTTGTGCAATTCGCGGATTGATCGAGCTGCGCCTTTGTCTCCGCGCCCGTCGAGCGCATTCGCTATCGTTCGCCATGCTTGAATTTGGTCCATTTTCGAAAGGAAAAGGGCAGCTTTCCGAGCAAATTGTTCCGCCCGAATAAATCCCATGCGACTGAGTTCCGCATCGGCTAGAACGAGCCAGGTATAGCCGTTTTGTGGATCCAGCCGTAATGCCCGCTCAAGCAAAACAATCGCGTCCACCACTTTGTCTTTGGCAATCATGTCGCGCGCGTTGGAGATCAGGATCGTCGATACAGTGTTTTCGGGTTCGAATAATCCCCCGCTTATTGGCGCGGTCGTTGACTGGCTTTCCGAGGGCGCCGGTGCTTTAACAGCGCATCCGGCCGAAAACAAGAAAACAAAAAAAATCGTCAGTCGCGCCATTCCCGGATTTTACTACGACGTCGAGACGATCCTCTTGCACAGTCGATTTTAGCGGGTAAGTCAACGCTCCGTGGGAGGGGAACGCTTACTGCGTTTGGACATTGTTCTGTGGTCTCGTTTCCGGTTTGGTAGTCGATCCAAGTCCACTCCAACACGTCGCTTAACCGCGGCACTAGCGCGTTTTGAATGGCGAGATCATGCGCCAACAGATCCCATAAACGAAGCGCGCCTCTCGATCCGCTGAGACCGTGGGCACCGTTGTCGTCTTTCCCAATCCACACAATGGTTAGTAGGTTGGCGTCAAATACAGCCACCCAACTATCTCGGTAATTGTCCGATGATCCTGTTTTACCTGCGATTCCCGTTGAGCGAAACTGAGAAGACCGCCCGGTACCGTGTTGCATGGCAACTTGTAATGCGCGTGTCATGGCGGCTGCGTTATCGGGGCTAAACATCTGTTTAACGTCAATTGCGTAGCGGGACAGGGTGGCGGCCCTATCGTCTAACACCACAACGACGGACCTACCTGGAGTTCGGAATCCGCCGCTCGCGAAGGCAGCGTAAAGTTCCGACACTTCGAAAGGCGTGAGATCCAGCGCACCGAGAAATAATGAAGGGAACGGATGCGAGATGGCCTTCCCGGTAAGATTTGTGATGCGGTTCGCCACTTTCGCGACGCCAATGTCCATACCGACGCGCACGGTCGCGACGTTGAGGGAGTCGCTTAAAACACGTATGAGCGGAACGGGCCCGCGGAATTGTCCGTCGAAGTTGAGTGGCGTCCAATTGTTGAAATCTGGCAGCACAATCGGTGCGTCATCGACAGTGGAGGCGAGGTGATACCGGCCGCTTTCAAGAGCGCTTAAGGTAACGACGGGTTTCAACAGCGACCCGACCTGTCGACGCGCGTCGAGAGCCCGATTGAATCCCTGGCTCCCTTGGGTACGCCCACCAACCACCGCATGGATGTCGCCAGTCTGGCTGTCGCGCATGATCACGGCTGCTTCTAACGTTTTAGTCGGCAAGTTTCGCTCGCGTTCTAAATTACCCAGTGTTCGAAGCGTGGCGGTTTGGGCCGCGTCTTGAAGATGTGGCTTTAAGGTGGTGAATATTCGATAGCCGTTAGCGGCGAGGTCGTCAGCATCGAAATCTCGAGACAATTCGCGTCTGACGAGATCCATAAATGCCGGGTAATAGCGTCCGCCAGCGCGAGAAGCGGCCAGCTGAATCGGATGGGCGAGTGCTGCACGGACAGTGGCATCATCGATCAAGTCGTAAGCGCGCATGGTATTAAGAACTCGGTCGCGGCGAGCCTGAGCGCGTTCGGGATATCGGTACGGGTTGTAATAGGTCGGACCGCGAACGATGGCGACCAACAGGGCGATTTCTTCGGCGCTGAGTTCCTCAAGTGGGCGACGGAAATAGAACTGGCTTCCGAGCCCAAATCCATGAATTGCCCTGCGCCCGTTTTGCCCCAAGAAAATTTCGTTAATGTATGCGTTGAGCAGTTCTTCTTTTTCGAAGTGGCGTTCGAGGATGATAGCCATGACGAGCTCACGAAATTTGCGGGTAAACGTTCTGCGATTATCGAGGAAATAAGATTTCACCAATTGTTGGGTTAGCGTGCTTCCGCCCTGGCGGACTTTTCCCTCGGCAACGTTGACCATCAATGCTCGTAGAATGCCGCCAACGTCGAAGCCCCAATGACTTTGAAAGTTGCGGTCTTCGACAGCGATTAACGTTTCGGTCAATAAATGAGGCGTGTTCTCTGGTTCGACAATTAGACGGTCTTCGCCGTGACTAGGAAAAAAACTTCCGATGACGGCCGGTTCTAGCCTGACCGGACCGGTTCGGTCAGCGGACAATAAACGCGAGAGGCGGTCACCGCGGAATCGTACAGAAACTGTTTGTGCGGCACGGTGACCATCTGGGAACCGGAAGGGTCGTAGCGTTACAACGACGGATCTTGGGCCGATGTAGTAGGTCCCTGGATACTCGCCGGACCCCTGCGGGCTGTACCCAAGTCGGTCCAGCTCGATGAGAAATGCCTCTTGAGAAAGGTCCATGCCTTCGTAGACTTCGAGCGGTTGCGCGAAAACCTGTGCGGGAACCGTCCATCGGCGTCCTTCGAATGTCCGAGTAATGGTGCCGTCCAGATATACCACGTAGGCTCCGACACCAACCAACCCGATTAATGCTGAGATGACAATGGACCGAATCACGCGCGACCAAAGTCGGCGCCATCGTTTTTTCGTCACGACGCCGTTCGTGGTTTGGAACGTCGGTGGCTACGCCGCAACACTGCGATCAAGGGGTCATTGATCTGGTGATTTAGCGAGCAGCTCATTCACCAAGGCATCGATTATTTCGAGTGCGCGCGTGCGTCCTAGATCCATGTTAATCACATAGTTATCGGCGACGACCAATGCCGGGACGCCCGTCAGGCCGTACTCCCTCCAACGTTGATCGTCCGCGAGAGCAAGTTCGCTGATGCGGCGCCCTTTGATCGTACTCAGAAACACGTCGCGTTTAATACCGAAGCCGTCGACGTAGTCGGCAATCGATTCAGCAGTCTGAAAGCGTTTTCCTCGATCGTGGATTGCTCTAAACAGTCGCGTATGGTTTCGCTCGAGTGCATCGTGATGCGCAAGCACATAATGGGAACGGGCGAGAAGCGCAATTTCGCTCGAGTACCCCACGTGGGCGCGTCGAAATTGAACCCCCGCTGGGAGCGTCGTCTTCCAGTCTTCGATAACAGGGTCGAAGTTCCTACAGTGGATGCAGGCGTAGGAAAAGTACTCAACGATCTCGATCGGTAGAGTACGAGGATTTCGCCCGAGATCTCGGTATTTGTTTTCTGCGCCTGATCCACCAGCACCTAATCGGCCCGAGCTGTATAGTGTTCCGACGACAATCAACGCAACGATTACCACTGCGCCGATGGCGATGATTGCGGTTCGGAGACGGTTAACTCGAGCTATCTGTGATCGTGCCATGCGGGCAGTTTATACTGCACCGCATGACGGAGCAGTACATACTCTATCAGTACGATTCCTGCCTTTATTGTCGTCGGGTCCGTCAGTTTTTGGATGGAGTCAATATGAGAGTCCCTATGCGCGATATTTTGTTAGACCGCGAGGCATACGTCGATTTGATCCGGGGAGGTGGTAAAGGCACGGTGCCGTGTTTGCGCATTGAAAGAGACACCGGGGACGTCGAGTGGTTGTATGAGTCCGCTGATATTGTCGAGCACATCAATGCACAGCTGCGCAAGAATACACTCGGGGCAATGGGATAAGACTTCCGTAATTCCGAACAGACGCGGGTTGGATCGATGTTGCGGTCTAGATAGTTGTTCGTGATATGTTGTTTTTCTTGAACACTATTCTCAGGAGCGAACCATGAAACTCGGGCTTATTTCCGGTTATTCGGGCCGTCGGATCAATATTCCAATTGAGAACGTGTTGCACGCTGAGAGTCTCGGGTACGAATCGATTTGGACATCAGAGGCCTGGGGATCCGATGCGGTCACGCCTGCAGCCTGGATCTTGGCGCAAACGCAAACGATCAAGGTGGGCACCGCGATTATGCAAATGCCCGCTAGGACGCCCGCGATGGCGGCGATGACGGCGATGACGCTGGCAGAATTATCGGGGGGTCGGTTTATCGTTGGTTTAGGAGCGTCTGGGCCCCAAGTCGTGGAAGGTTGGCATGGCGTTCCATATGGTCGACCCGTTACCCGCCTGAAGGAATATGTTGAGATCATGAAACAGATTTTTGCCCGAGAGGGACCGGCAAGCTACGACGGTAAGGAATATCAATTACCGTATCGTGGTGATGGCGCGACCGGGTTGGGTAAACCGATGAAGAGTATTCTTCATTGCGAAGAGGATATTCCGGTGTACGCGGCGAGCATCACTCCTCGGGGTGTGGCCGCCGCCGCTGAAGTGTGTGACGGTCTCTTCCCCATTTGGATGGATCCCGACAAGTTCAGCGTTTTTGATGAACCGATAAGCAAGGGATTTGAAGCCGCTGGGAACAAGACGCTAACTGATTTCGATATATCGCCCTTTGTGACCGTGGTGATTGGAGATAGCGTGGAGGAGTGCATGGCGCCTATTCGAGGCAACATGGCGTTGTACATTGGCGGTATGGGTGCGCGCGACAAAAACTTTTACAACGACTACGCGAAGAAACTTGGGTTTGAGGAGGACGCCGTCCGCATCCAAGATCTCTACCTCTCCGGCCGACGAGAAGAAGCGATGGCGGCTGTTCCGGCCGAGCTCATCGATGCTTGTCATTTGATTGGACCTGCAGACCGAATACGCGACCGTCTACAACGGTGGAAGGAAGCCGGTGATCGAGGCGAAGTGGGAACGATGCTAATTGGCAGTGGGCAACCGGAAGCACTGCAACTTATTGCAGAGACGATGCTGTAACGAAGTTCCGTTAGCGCAAACCGAGCTCGGTAATCAATGTCCAAGCGCGTTCTGCGCGAACGCGTGCGACACCTTCGTATTCAAGGGCTTTATCGGAACTGGCGTTACCGTCAAGGCCGCGTTTGTAGACGCCTTGAATGATGCCGGCGGATCGAAACATGTTGTAGACGATATAGAAAATCCAGTTGTCGATCGGCCCGCGTTCCACCGCAAGGCGGTAGGTTTGGATAAGCTCCGCTTCCGTCGGGATTCCGAGCTTTTCGAGATCCGCACCGGGGAGCATGTCCTCCGTTTCGCTCACTAAATAATGGTACTCCTGACACAGGTAGCCGAGATCGGCGAGCGCGTCGCCGACTGACCAGAGTTCCCAATCGAGTATTGCAACGATCTTGGGTTGGGTCTCGTGTAACAACAGGTTGCCGAGTCGGAAATCACCGTGGACGATTCCGGTGCTCGACTCGGCTGGTATGTTCTTGGGTAACCAGTCAATCAGGCGGTTCATCGCGTCGATATTTTCGGTCTCTGAGGCGAGGTATTGCTTAGTCCAACGATTCACTTGACGGGCAAAATAGTTTCCTGGGCGGCGGAAGTCGTCGAGCCCGACGACCGTTGGATCCACGCGATGCAATGCTGCTAGTACACGGGCCATATCGAGATAAATCTCGTGCCGGTCAGCGGGGGTTAATTCCGGTAGGGTCGTTTTCGTGAACAGACGGCCTTCAACCATTTCCATGATGTAGAACTTGGTGCCGATGATTTTTGGGTCTTCGCAGAGGCTGTACATTTTGGGGACGGGTACGCCCGTTCCGTGCAAAGCGTCCATAACACGGTATTCCCGATCGATCTGGTGAGCTGATGGGAGCAACTCACCGGGCGGTTGTTTTCTCAATACGTACCGTTCCGTCGGCGTTTCGAGCATAAATGTTGGATTACTCTGCCCACCCTCGAATTGCTGAACCTTCATCGGTGGCCGGTAACCATCGAGCTTGGTTCTCATGTAGGCCTCTAGTGCGGCCTTATCGAAAACGTGTGCTGGCCGCACGGGCGTGAGCTCTACGTCGCTCATAGGAGCCTCCCTCATCCGTTTTGCAAAAGTGTACAGCCGAGGTGCTTGCTAGGGTACAGGCCCGAAGCCCCGTGCGTATCGGTATTTGGGCTCATGGGGTTCTTGTTTTTGCAGGGACAGAGTAGCAGGGTTGATCTTTCGGTCGAGGTAATGAGACTCTCGGCTGCTCGAAGCAGTTCGGTGATGGAAGTTATGTCGCTAGAGAAGCGCGTGGCCGTGACGTTGCCACTTAACCAGTCGTTGCAAGACACAATCGATCTCGTTCAGTGGGCAGAATCGAATGGCTATCGCGATGGTTGGTTTTCGGACCCCGGTGCCCCTGACGGTCTTGCGATGGCCGCTGCGATTGCCGCACATACCCAGACATTACGGATCGGAATGGCTATCGTTCCTGTCTATACGCGCACGCCCACGGTACTCGCGGCAATGGCCGACGTCATTGGGCAAGCGCTACCGGGGCGTTTTGTGCTTGGACTTGGCTCGTCAAGCCAGACCATCATGCAGGCATTCAATGGTATTGATCTTGAAAAACCGCTAACGCGCGTTAAGGAAACGGCCATTGTGGTGCGCAGTATTCTTGCCGGAGAAAAAACATCCTTCACCGATATGCAAACGCTATACAGCCGTGGCTACAAACAGGATCCATCAACACCGACGATACCCATATACATAGCGGCACTACGACCCAAAATGATCGAGATGGCGGCGGAATATGGTGACGGAGTGATCTTCAATCTTTGGCCAAGAAGCGCGTTACCGAAGATGATGGAACACGTGAAGGTTGGAGCCGAGCGGGCAGGCAAGGATTGGCGCGACATTGAGATCGTTAATCGAGCCATGGTCCATGTGACGGACGATAAAGAAGAAGGACGCGCTCTCTTCCGGTCACATTTTGCTCCCTATTTCTCAAATCCTGTGTACAACCGTTTTTTAGAGTGGTGCGGGTATCCAGACGTCGCCGCCGAAATTCGGGAGGGATGGGCTGCTAGGGATCGCGAACGAACTACCGGGGCATTCTCGAATGAAGTCATAGATGAAATTGGGGTCATTGGCTCTACATCGGAAGTCCAAGAGCGTATACGCGAAGACGCAAACGCAGGGATCACAACGACTATCGTTTCGCCGATAGGGCGAGTAGAACTCGATGTGGCGTACCAAACATTTGAACCTTTTCGAGGCGATCGATTCGAGCTTTGACGAACACGTCCCCCGCGCTTTACTCACAAACTCTAGGTCTTTTGTGTCAGAAAATCGAAATGATTTGATGGAGCTGCTTGGCGGTGGAACGTTGGTGGAATACAGCGACCAAGAGCAAAAAGCAGTCATGCAATTTGATGCACGACCTGAGTTTTGTCATAGCGATGGAAAGGTCGTTCAAGGAGGTTTCGTGACGGCGTGGATGGACGCGGCGATGGCGCACGCGATACGACATGCGAGTCACGGTGAATACAGCGCTGTAACCCTGGAGCTTAAAGTTACCTTTGTTTCCGCGACGGGGCCGGGGCGTGTGGTTGCGGAAGGATGGGTCGTATCGATGGGGCGCACTGTCGCGTTTCTTGAAGGACAACTTTTTGATGGTGCTGGAAAGCTATTGGCGACCAGTTCAAGTACGGCGAAATTGGCTCGTGTTAACCCATGACGACATTTTATCTCGTCAGACACGGTGAAACCGAATGGAACGTAGAACGCCGTATCCAAGGCTGGGCGGACTCGCCGTTGACTTCGTTGGGTCTTGCGCAAGCGGAAGTCCATGGGCAGTTATTAGGACAGTTTGGTATTGACCGAATTATCGGCTCGCCGCTAGGGAGAGCGATGCAAACAGTTGCGCCTATCGTTCGCGAGACCAACGTTCCGGCCGAATACGACGTGCGCTTACGCGAAGTGTGCATGGGCGATTGGAGCGGCCGAACTTCTCTGGAACTTCAATCTCTATATTTGGACCAATGGCAAGCGCGCCAGGACGATCCCGAAGGATATTGTCCGCCCAATGGTGAAAGTCGTCTGGACGTCAAGAGGCGGGTAGCGCCCCTCGTTGCCGAATTAAACGATGCTTCGCACCAGGAGGTTGTGTTGGTGAGCCATGGCATCACCATTCGTATGCTCCTCGACCTACTGCTTGGTTTTTCAGACCACGCCCGGCAGAAGTTGAGGGTGCCCAACGACCTTGTTTATTGCGTCGAGGTAGGATCATCGGATACGACCGTGATGCATTATGTAAGTGGCAAAGGTCCTTTCGAAGGTTTGTTTATTCCACAACGCTAATAGACAATCGAGAGTTCGCACAACGGGAGGAAATGCGATGAAAGTTGATGGCGGTGTCGGCTGGGATTTGGCGACGGTTGCAGCCCAAGCTCAAGAACTGGAAGAAATGGGGTATAGCGGCATCACGTCTGCCGAGACGTCGCACGATCCGTTTTTACCGCTTGCGTTTGCAGCGCAACAAACGTCGCGCGTCGATCTTATAACAGGGATCGCCGTCGCATTTGCTCGGACGCCGATGATTCTTGCCAACATTGGCCATGATTTGAACGCTGCGTCGAACGGGCGCTTCGTGCTTGGTTTGGGTTCTCAAATACGCGCGCATATCACCAAGCGTTTCAGTATGCCGTGGTCGAATCCAGCCGCTCGAATGCGCGAGTTCATTCTCGCCTTGCGCGCGATCTGGGCCAACTGGTACCAGGGTGAGGCGCTCGAATTCACGGGAAAGTTTTATAACCATACCTTGATGACACCCTTTTTCGCGCCGACGAACACCGAACACGGTGCTCCACGCGTATTTCTAGCTGCGGTCGGCCCTCTCATGACTGAGGTAGCAGGTGAAGTGGCCGACGGCATCATTGCGCACGCATTCACTACTGAAAAATACTTGCGCGAAGTGACCATGCCTGCGCTCGAACGAGGTTGGGCCAAGGCAGGTAAAAAACGCGAAGACTTTGAGATTAGTTATCCATGCTTTGTAGTGACAGGCCGTGATGAAAAGGAACTCGAGTCTGCCAGTGCGGCAACCAAGCAGCAGATTGCGTTTTATGGTTCGACGCCAGCCTACAAACCTGTTTTGGACAGCATTGGGGTTGGCGAACTTCAACCCGAGTTGAATGCAATGTCGAAGCAGGGGCGTTGGGTTGAAATGGGCGGCCTGATCACCGACGACATCATGAATTCGTTCGCAGTATCCGGCGACCCGGAAACGATAGCGGAACAGATACAAGCTCGCTATGGCGATATTGTGGACCGAACGTCCGCGGCTTATGCGCAACTACCAAAAGAGGATCGCATCAAGATCATTACCCAGTTAACGCGGGCTTAATTACGGATAGTAGGTACGAATGGGATGAATTGATGCCTGGTTGCGGCTGTGTCTTTGTTAGATGAGTGGGGGAGTTGTGCATGGGGATATCTCGAAAACTGGCGCTAAGCCCATCTCAGGTCGACGACATTATGACCACCCAATGGAATATGCGAATCGCATCGCTCGGCCCTCACGCGAGGATCAACCTAACGCCGATGTGGTTCGGTTGGGCGGGCGGTCGAGTCTATTTTTTTGGACGGGGTCAAAAAATCGTGAACCTGCGTCGGAATCCCGGCTGCTCCGTAATCGTTGACCGCAATGAAAAATTCCCGGAACTCCAAGCCGTCATGATCCAGGGTCAGGCCAGCGTCCTTGAAAATTCGACGGAGGAAGACGGCGATCCGTTTCTGGCCGAGGCAAGAAAGCAGATGGGAAAAAAGTACAACGGTGGTCATGGGCAACCTGCTGTTGATGTGCCGCCACCCAACAACGCGTCGGCCGCGGGAAAGGATCGGCGATGGGTGGCAGTGATCCCGGAAACAGTGGTGACGTGGGACAATTACAAGTTGAAAGCATTGAGATGATCGGCTTTTCGAGTACGACATAAGCCGGTTAATATCGTAGATTAGAATATTAAAAGTATTTTTTATTCGTCTTTAGTCATTTTTCCACTAAAAATCCTCTTTTCCTCCATTTTTAACCCGTGTTTTTGACTATTGCATCCGCAGATGGGCTAGTCTTCGCGACCCTGTTCGTGATTTAGGGTCGTCGCCATCGCCACTAAGCCCATCGACGACGCGGCATTGATGCCGCGGAGACGCTCGTTTCTTGTGTCCAAAGCGATTGCTTGGACCGGTTTGATACTCATGACGCTGCGGTTGTCGGTAGCCCTTGAACCGGTACCTGACCGGCTCATTATGAGGATAGGAACTCCCCAAAGTGTGGTGAGCTCGACAACCTGGAATGTTGAACGCAATCAATTTGCAGGCAAGCTTCACCGTAGTTTTGGGATTCGTTACGAGACGGCGGTGGAATTCTCCGGTTGGATCCTCGAAGCCGCGAAACGCCAACGGCTAAGTTCAGAATTGGTGGCAAGTCTTGTGTTAACAGAAAGTTCTTTTCGTAAATACGTGACGTCGTCGGTTGGGGCGATTGGACCCGCTCAGATACGCATCGAGTTCTGGCAGCATTTTTGCGGAATCGTTGACCTTTCGGATCCCGAAGAAAATATATATTGCGGTGCGCAAATTCTTGCTCATTACCAGGAAGTGTGCGGATCGGAAAGCTGCGCTCTAAAGTCGTACAACCTCGGATTCCGTAACCGCAATCGACAGGACTTCGCTCGAGCGGGCGAGCGCTACCTCCATAAAATCGATCGCCACCGCGAGGCGCTATTAGATAGCGCTATTTAACCGCCGTCCGATCTCGACGCGGCCAGCGTATCCAGGAAGTCAATCACAACCTTTGGTCTCGTAACGTGCGTTGCGCATAGCCCTGCTCGTTTCGCCCCGTCAATGTTTGCTTCGTTGTCGTCTAAGAACGCGATATCGGTTGGACGGTACCCCATATCGTTGGCAACCCATCGATACGACTCGACGTTTGGCTTTCGGCGACCAATCGCGTAGGACAGATAGGTCTTTTGGAAAAAACTATCCAGTTGCGGATGGTTAGTTCGAGCCGTTAACGCGGTCCAGTGGGTCTGATTGGTGTTGCTGAAACAATACAGTGGAATTCGTTTTGCGAGCGCTGAGAGCCGGGGAAGTAGGTCTGGAAATGGTTGGCCGAGAAGCGCATTCCATCCGGTTTTCCAATCGCTCTGGGTGAGGGAAATTCCAAGCTGTTTTTGTAGATGGCTCGTGAATTCAATGAACTCCATCTCCCCCTTTTCGTGGGCTTTATAGGCCTCTTCGATTTTCCATCGGGCGGCCAAACTTGCCGGGGTCACGGCCGCGGCTTTGCCCCAGTGTTCGAATACTCTCGAAGGGGCGAGATCAAAGAGCACGCCGCCGATATCAAACAAAATCGCTTTCATTTGCAACCTCGAAATCTATGCGTATAGAACTGGGGTCAACACGAGAGTCCTTCTCAGCGACAAAATAGCCGAGACCGTACTCCAAATAGGTATTGGAACATTTCAATCGTTTATCCGTCCGAAGACAAATTCCGTTGTGGCCGTATAGATTTCACCGGGCCTCAAGATCGGGTCAGGATAATTTTTTTGATTGGGTGCGTCAGGAAATTGTTGCGTTTCGAGGCATATTCCTTGGTGAGGTTGATAGACGATTCCTTCCTTACCCTGAGCTCGAAGCGTGTTGGTCGTATACAGTTGCATGCTTGGCTGGTCGGTCCGCACGGTCAAAGAACGGCCTGAACTGGGGTCCATTACATGTGCTGCCTCTCGTAACCCCTGACCCGTGATGACGAAGGCGTGATCAAATCCGCCCACAGGTTGTATTTGCTCGTGTGTGCTTCCGAGACGATCACCAATGCGCGTAGTATTTTGTAGATCGAATGGCGTGTTGGTAACGGATTCGATTCTTCCGAGTTGCGTTAGCTCGGCTGAAACGGGAAGGAAGGTGGCAGCATTGATGGAAATTTGGTGGTCGTCGATAGCACTGCCCTGGATGCCGCTTAGGTTGTAGTAGTGGTGCGAGGAAAGACTGACGGGGGTCGGCCGAGTGGTGGTGGCTGAATAACGGAGGCCCAAAGTCATTCGGTGCAAAGTGTATTCGGCAACCACGTTTAATTTCCCGGGGTAGCCACCTTCGCCATCTGGACTGATGAGCTCAAAGCGCACGCCTTGATCAATTGCTCCGCTGCTCCACCTTCGAAGCCCGAACCCGTGTTTCCCGCCGTGAAGGTGATGCGGAGGTAAATTGGCGTCAAGTTCGTACAAGATACCGTCGAGTTGAAAACGGGCATCGGTGATGCGATTGGCGTAACGGCCGACCAGACAATTGAAATGTGGGTGTGGGCGTAAGTAATCTTCGGATGTGGGACAACCCAGAAGAACGTCTGCCAATAAACCCTGACGATCCGGCGTGAGGATTCGAGTTACGGTAGCGCCGTGATCGATGAGATCGACCTCCATGCCGGAGTCGGAATCTTTGAGGTGGTACGACAGCATTTGAATCGAG
>CEWR01025929.1_pt1 | contig 15369 bp, 9 predicted proteins | sample 356321 | NCBI WGS metagenome assembly CEWR01 (sample SAMEA2621551, study PRJEB7988) | marine metagenome | biome: marine biome (ENVO:00000447); feature: mesopelagic zone (ENVO:00000213); material: "saline water (ENVO:00002010), including plankton (ENVO:xxxxxxxx)" | depth 790 m
TTTATCATATGTTTTTAAGTCTGCTAATGTTATATCAAGATGTCTGTGAATATTTCCATCTTTATCAGGTATAGGATCTCCGTGCGGATCGTATTTTGGATATTCTAAAAAAGCATCTAATTGATTGGTTAATTTTTTAGAGTTAATATGTTCTAAATCTTCAGCTAAATCGTGTACTTCATCCCATTTGAAGTTTAGTTTTTCCACTAAAAAAACTTCCCATAAACGGTGGTTTCTAATAATAGAAACAGCAATGTCTTTACCTTCTTTTGTTAGATTTACTCCTTGATATTTTTTATAGTTTACCAGCTTTTTATCTGATAATTTTTTAATCATATCAGTAACAGAAGAGGCTTTAGTCTCTAGGGATTCAGCAATAGAATTTGTGGAAACACCATTGTCAGTTTTTTGGCTCAATTTAAAAATTGATTTTAAATAATTTTCTTCAGTAAAAGAGTTCATTTAAGCTTGTTTTTTAGCAAATTTAAAAAAATAAATTGACATATATAAAATATATTTTTAGACTAATCTAAAAATAGTTATTACATTTGCAGAAATAATTGTTAGATTTATAAAAAATGAGAGATATGAGAAGTTTATTGTTATTAGTGTTTTTGATTCCTGTATTTTGCTTTTCGCAGAATGGTAATGTTAAAGGTTTAATTAAAAACGGTGAAGAGGTTGTGCCTTTTGCAAGCGTTGGGCTAGCAGGTACATCTTTTGGGGTGGCAGCAGATATTAATGGTAAATACATTTTAAGTGATATACCTGCTGGAAAATATACGCTACAGATATCTAATGTAGGGTTTAAGAATTACAGAAAATCGGTTATTATCACATCTGAAGAAACCATAGCTGTAAATTCTAATATGGAAAAAACTTCTTCTCAGTTAGATGAGTTTGTGGTTACAGGAACATTAAAAGAAGTATCCATAATGGAATCAGCGGTTCCGATTAAGGTTTATAAACCAGCTTATTTCAGAAAAAATCCAACTCCTGCTTTGTTTGAAGCTTTACAGATTGTTAATGGAGTTAGACCTCAAATTAATTGTAGCGTTTGTAATACTGGAGATGTTCATATTAATGGAATGGAGGGAGCTTATACAATGATTACTATTGATGGAATGCCAATAGTTGGTGGCTTATCTACAGTCTATGGTTTAAATGGAATACCAAATAGTATGATTGGACAAATGGAGGTAGTTAAAGGTCCTGCATCTACTTTGTTTGGTTCTGAAGCCGTAGGTGGATTAATTAATGTAATAACCAAATCACCATCTGAAACTCCAAGGTTAAGTCTTGATGTTTTTGGAACATCTTGGGGAGAAATAAATACTGATTTAGGGATTATGTTTAAACCTTCCAAAAAATTAACATCATCATTGGGAGTTAGTTATTTTAACTACTCTAATCCGATAGATAATAATGGAGATAATTTTACCGATTTAACATTACAAGATAGGATTTCTGTTTTTAATAAATGGAGTTTAAAACGTAAAGAAGATAGAGAATTTTCTATGGCTTTTAGATACATTTATGAAGATAGATGGGGTGGAGAAATGGATTGGACACCAGAATTTAGAGGTGGAGATAGTATTTATGGAGAATCAATTTACACGGAGAGATATGAAGTGATTGGAAAATATCAATTGCCAGTAAAAGAGCGAATAATGGCAAGTTTTTCATATTCAAATCACGATCAAAATTCTGTTTATGGTAATGTTCCATATAACGCTATTCAAAAAATTGCTTTTGGACAGTTGTATTGGGATAAAAAATTAGATGTGCACGATATATTGGTTGGTGCGGCTTATCGATTTAACCATTATGATGACAATACGCCTGCTACTCAAACAAGTGATTCTTTAAATCCTCAAAACAAGCCTGATTTAGCTTATTTGCCTGGTATATTTGTACAGGATGCAATTTCTTTACACGAAAAGCATAAAGTACTCTTAGGAGCGAGATATGATTATGACAATAGGCATGGTGACATCTTTACTCCAAGGTTTAATTATAAATGGTCTCCAAATGAGAATAACATTATTCGATTGAGTACAGGAACTGGCTATAGGGTAGTAAATCTCTTTACAGAGGATCATGCTGCAGCAACTGGAGCAAGAGAGGTTGTAATTAAAGGAACTTTAAATCCTGAAACATCTTATAATGGTAATCTGAATTATCAGCGTTTTATCAATACTAAATTTGGATTTATAAATTTTGATGCAAGTGTTTTCTACACTTATTTCACGAATAAAATTACGCCAGATTATGAAACAAATACACAACAAATTATTTACGAAAATATAGATGGTCATGCAGTCTCTCAGGGAGCCAGTTTCGATTTAAATATCAATTTTTCTATTCCTTTAAACATAAAATTAGGAGCTACATTTATTGATGTTTACGAAATTAATAAGGATGAAAATGGAGATTTAAAAAAAGAAAGACAATTATTAACTGAAAAAGTGTCAGGAACGTATAGTGTTACTTATAAATTTAATAAGCCAAAGATTAAAATAGATTATAGTGGTAATTTATATGGCCCAATGAAGTTGCCTATAGTAGAGAATGATGTAAGAGCAGAATATTCTGATTGGTACAGTATTCAAAATATACAAATAACAAAAACTTTTAAAAAGAACTGGGAAGTTTATGGAGGAGTAAAAAACATATTAAACTTTACACCACCAGATAATTCTATTTTAAGAGCGAATGATCCTTTTGATAAAAATGTAGATTCACCTGATAATCCTAACGGATATACTTTTGACCCAGCTTATGTTTATACAACTTTCCAGGGAATTAGAGGCTTTTTTGGAGTGAGATATACATTAAAGTAATTTTATTGCTCTATGCTCAAAACAGCGAACTTTGAAAGTTCGCTGTTTTCAAAACCTACAGTCAATTCTATTGGATTACAACAAACTTCACAATCCTCAATATAAACTTGACTTGGTACTGAAGCGTCTAACAACATTGATATTTCTGCCCAACAATAAGGGCATTGGAAAAAGTGCTCAAACATCGCTTTTTTTTAATAAGTATAAATTTTTTAGTTTAAAGTAATTACTTCTTCAATATTTCATCAGCAATTTTCTTAGCGTCTACGCAATATTTGTCAGCACCTTGTAATTTCCATTCCCCAGTTTTTTCGATATAAAATTTAACTGTTTTCTCTAAAACTGCTGAATAGCCACCATACGATTCTAAAATATTTTGCACCTCTTTATGGTACTCTTTCTTGTTTAAATCACCCATTTTTACGAGATCCCACATTCTATTAATACGTTTAGACTTCTCTTTGTAAATAGGGTCTATCGTTTTGTAAGCCATTAAAAAAAGTGAAAGTGCTTTCGCTTCTGGCGTTGGTTTTTCTATGTTTTTTTCCATTCTTTTTGTTGTGTATCAAAGTGTGGGTGTAAAAGTAATTTAATATTGTCAACCGTCTATTTGTTTATTAGTTTTTTAAACGAGTAACATTTAATCAACAACTTTTTAACACTAAAGCTTGTCTATTTTTTAGTTCATATTACTAAATATGAATAGCCATAATATTTTTTTTTGTATTGATTTCGGATTCTGTAAAGATTTAATCTCTAAAAAAGAAGTCAATAGTTATGCCATAAAAAAATGTTTTTTTAGGAGTGAAATTTGAAAGTTTTAATAATATTCCAAAGCTGATATAGCATATTGAGAATTCGGTATTAACAATATTAGCAGATTTTTTTATGACTCAGTATTTTTTCTAAGAGCATTTCCTTTATTTTTCAGGGATTTTATTAGAAATATCTGAAACTATTAAATGACGAGTAGAAGTGAATGCCTAAATAATTTAGGTAATCTAATTAAAGCGGTGTTTTTTTATGTGCTTAAATCAAACAATTAAGCACATTTAATTCTCAATTTCATTCAGTTTTAAAATGATAATTCTTGAATTAACACATGTTTAACTATTTTATTTAAATAATAATTAGTTAATTTTATTGTATTTATTTCAAAAAGTCACTTTATGAAAGCTAACCTGCGACACTTATATTTTATAATAATCCCTTTAATTGTCCTTGTATCTGGATTCGAGACTTATGCTCAAACAAATGTTTCTGTTAGTGATGCAACTCAAAAATGTGTTGAAAATGGTGGTGATATTCAAACGTGGGTATTAAATATTTCTAATTCTGGAACAACAATTACTGCTGGAACAGTTGAAATTGATTTTGATGCTTATCATTCTTACAAAGGAGATCTAACCATCACTTTACAATCTCCAACAGGAACATTAAAAACTATTAAGAGTAATGGTAATGGTGGAACCAATGAACTTGGAACCCCTGATGGATCAACTTACGGTTCACCCGCGTTATACACCATTAAGGATGGAACAGGAAATGGAAATGTAGATGTGTCAAGTGATTCGCCTCCTGGATCATATGACCCTGTAGGAGCCTTTTCTGGTTTTGATGGTGAAGACCCTCAAGGGAATTGGACGCTTACGATGATTGATGGAGCTGGTGGAGATGATGGTTGTATTCGTAATGTTGAACTTCGTATGACCATTACTTCTCCAAATGATCAAACCTCTACAATTGACGCAGGAGCTTTTTCTGAGCCTACAAGTATTAATTCTATTAGTAATGATACAGATCCCGAAAGATTGGCTCTTTTTGATTTTTCTTTTCAAGATTTAGGTTCAGGTGATGCTTTAAACACAATTATTGATGCGATAAAAATATCACAAGGATCTGTAAATACAATTTCAGATTGGACTGACGTAATTGCAGGTGCAAAATTAACGGGTACAGATTTGGGCACTTTAACTGGTGTTGTTAATGCTACTGAAATTACTTTTTCTAATACAGGATTATTAACCATGATTGATGGAGGTGCTGCCAAGACTTGTACTTTAGAAATTTGGTTAAACTCTACATTGGTAGGAAATACCATTGATAATGATCTCTTAGAGTTTGCTATTGTTAATACTAATATTACTACTGATGCTGCCGGATCTTCTTTTCAGGTTGATTCTGAAGAAAGTGGTAATGCAGGTGTTGCAATAGATATAGATGCTACTGCGTTAGGCTTTAGTGCTGCTCCACCAGCTTCTCAATTAATTAATGCTGATTTCTCCGCTACTGTTAAAGCGCAAGATGCTAATGGAAATATTGATACAGATGCTAGTGGAACTGTTACTATGTCGGAAGCAGGTACTGGTACCATGAGTTCTATTTTAGACCCTGATTTAACGAACTCTTTTACAAACGGACTTGTTGCGTGGACAGATTTTCAATATGATACCCAGGAATCTGGAGTTGTTCTAACCGCCAGTCATAGTGGTGTATATAGCGCTGTAAATAATGGTATAGGAACCAATTTTATTAATGCTGTAATATTAACTGTTTGTCCTAGTAGTTGTGATTATACTAATATTCAAGCTGCTTATAATTTTATAGAAACTCAAGCTCCTATATCTACAGCGTATATTATTGAGCTTCAGTCTAGCTATACCGATGCATCTGAACCTACAGCAGGTATAGATTTTGATGACGTAGTAGGTGCTAGTGCTAGCAATACAGTTACCATTAGGCCGGCAGCTGATGTAGCAAGTATCCTTAAAATTTCATTTGATCCAACTAACGTTTATGGAGGAAGTAGTATTACTACAGCTTATTTAATAGAGTTTGACGCGGCTGATTATATTACTATTGATGGACGACCAGGAGGGGTTGGAACTAACAAATTTATTACGATAGAGAATGAAGCTAATCCGAGTAGCGATGACGCTGGAGCAGCTATTGTTTTTACAGATGATGCTCAAAATAACACAATACAATTTTGTAATGTTTATGCTGAAACAGAATATAATATTTCAACTGAAGTTGGTATTATTCATATCCATAGAGATAATTCTACGGATGTTTTGGGTAATGATGATATTACTATCGATAATTGTATCATTGGTGATCGTCCTTCTGGAACATCGGCAGAACCTTGGAGTGGTGTGGTATTTAAGTCAGAGCAAACTTCGGCAGATGATTGTAATATTACAAACTGTGAATTTAAAAATGTAATTGGAAATAATTTTTCTAGCACAGGAACAACGGCTACACAGGATATGGCTAATATCTATATTAGAGGAGCTGTAGCTAATTTAACGATTACTGGGAATTCCTTTTACAGTGATGTAGCGTATGATATCGATTATAATTTTGATAATGGGTTTATTGTTTGTGAATCTGGTTATGCTTGTTCAGGGTTTACAATTAGTAATAATTATTTTGGATCTGATGCGGCACTTGGCGTAGGAACAGATCAGTCAATAAATGGCGATTGTAATTCCTTTTCGGTTATTCGTATTAATGCAACTTCAGTAACAGGAACAAATACTATTTCTAATAATACAATTACACAATTAACTAAATACGATGACGCTAATTTCTTCCCAATTTATGTTGACAAGAGATCTACTTCTACTTTTAATATTACAGGAAATACAATGAGTGTTATAGATCAATCGGGGTTGGGGGATTTTACTGCATTTTGGATTGGAGATGGAGCTAATGGTGCGGTAATGAATATTTCTAGCAATACGATTGATGAAATTAACTTGTATGGCGAAATATTAGGTACTAGTGTAAAAGGTAATTCAGGTGATCCAACTTATAATATGATACAATCAGATAATGACGATCCTACAGACTTGCTTATATCGAGTAATACGTTTACAGATCTGTATTATGATACTGACATTATAAGTGGTTCATTTTTTACACTTGATAATATAAATGAAGTAGATATTCTGAATAATAGCTTTGGAGATGCGGCTGTAAACCATGATATCAATATCCATGTTGATGCTCAATTTGATTTAATTGATTTAAAAAGTGATCTTTCAGATGTTAGTCCTTGTACTTATACTATTACGGGTAATACTTTTCAAGAAATTTGGTGGTCTATTGATAATTTTAATGATGGAATAACCAATAATTACAATGGCGGATCAGTTCTTTATAATGGATCTACTGATGGTAAAATTATTCTTATTGCTACTGATAATATTTTTAAAGAGTTTGAGTATGGTGTTGGGTCTGGTGATTATCCTGGACATATGAAAGGAATTACTGTTGAAGAAAATGTATCTACAGCTACTATAAACCATAATGAGTTTTATAATTGGCACAATGCTACCACTTATAATTCAGGAGTGTTCAATAGAATGTTAGCTATTCAAGTTTACGGAACTTCAAACATTACTAAGAATCTAATTTATGGATTTACTAATGACCAACCATGGGGAACGGCAAGCACACATGGTACATGGTTTCAAGGAATAGAAGTGGAAAATGGCGCTACGGATTGTAATGTTTATAACAATGCAATTATATTTGAAAATAGTGGTACCAATGGAGCTTATGGGATTATAAACGGAGGAGACAATACGGATGTTTATCAGAATACAGTGAAGTTGTATGGTGCTGTAAGTGGAGCTGAAACACCAGATAATCTTTGTTATCATAACAATAGTGATGCAAATAGCGCTGGTAACTTTATCAATAATAATATTCAGAACGTGGTTACAGGTGGAACTGGATATAGGCGTTGTGTAGATTTTGATAATGGAATGACCATAATTAACTATAACGCTTATGATTATAGTGATGAAATTGGCTGGGCATCAGGTGTTTCTGCTCCACGTGGATGGACGGAATGGCAAGCTGCTGGTTATGATGCTAATGGAATAAATGAATCGGTAACAATGGATGCTACAGGTTATGCTACCTCTGTCTCTTGGGGTGGGCAAGATGCAGGTGATGATATCTTAACTACAGTAGCTTTAGATAGAAATAGTACTGCAAGAGATATTACTCCATGGATTGGGGCTTATGAAAGTTCAGCAGTTTTACCAGTAGAGATGATTTACTTTAATGCTTTTGAGAATGGTGAGTCTACTCTTCTTAATTGGGAAACAGCAACAGAAATTAATAATGATTATTTTTTAATTGAACGGTCAAATGATGGTGTTAAATTTATTGAAATTGGTATTCAGAATGGTTCTGGTACAACGAGTCTTTATACAAAGTATGAAATAGTTGACCCTAGTCCAAATAAAGGAATTAACTACTATCGACTGAAACAAGTTGATTATGATGGAGGATATAGTTATTCTAACACTGTAGATGTACATTTTAAACAAGAACATAATTTCGTATTGTATCCTGTTCCAGCTAATAATATTTTAAATGTTATCTATCAAGGTGTTGGAGATATATACATTAGAGATATTACTGGTAGAGTAATTTTTTCAGAATCTATCAATAGTGAGAAAACTATATTATCACTTGATAAGTTAAGTAAAGCAGTATATTTCTTAGAGATTGTAAATAAAGATGGTAAAAAGGTTCAAAAATTTGTGAAAAACTAAAACTAATAGTTAATTACTAATTTTATCTATTTATATTTTTTTAATTCCAATTTTTCACCATCAAAAACAGCGTAAGAATTGAACTTAATCCACTCACCAAGGTTAATATATTTGGCTTTGTTACCAATATTAATTTCTAGTGGCAAATGTCTATGTCCAAAAATAAAATAATCTATTATAGGATCTTTTTTGATGTATTCGTTACAGAAAATGATGAGGTCTTCCTTCTCTTCACCATGAAAAACTTCATCATAATCAATGTTAGACTTTCTACTTTTTCTGCTCCAAGCATTCGCTATACCAATACCAAAATTAGGATGGATACGAGCAAAAGCCCATTGGCACAATTTACTAGCAAAAAAACCTTTTAACATTTTGTAATTACGGTCTCCAGGTCCTAAACCATCACCATGTCCAATTAAGAATTTTTTACCGTTAAAATCTTTAACAATGTTATCTCTGTATAGAGAAACGCCTAGTTCTTTTGGCAAGTAATCAAAAATCCACATATCATGGTTTCCAGTAAAAATATGGATAGGAATACCGTTATCAGTTAGTTCTGCTATTTTACCTTGTAACCTCACAAAACCTCTTGGAATAACAGTTTTGTACTCAAACCAAAAGTCAAAAATATCGCCAACTAAATAAATTTCTTTAGCATCTACTTTAATCTCATCCAACCATTGTACTATCTTTTTTTCACGCTTTAAACTCTCCTCAGCATTAGGGGCGCCTAAGTGAAAATCGGAAGCGAAATAGATTTTATTGTTGTTTGATTGACTCATGAAATTCAAAAATAGTTAAAATCCAATTTGTTGAACCATCTTAAATGGATTAAGTGTGTTTAGGTTTAAAGTAAACCTAATTTTTTCAGCATAAGTCAACTGGTTTAAATCACTTGATAGTTTAATCGGAAAGTAGATTTCAAATATATCCGGTACAACATTTAGAGATGCTCCCATCTCATATGCAGTATCAATAGTTTTATCAGTAAAGTTGTTTGGTTTTAATCCTGTCCAGCCGAAACCTAAATAAACACTTAGGTGTTGAGAGAAAATATTTGTTTTTATATTTACAGAAGTTAACCAAGATTTAGAACTAGAGCTAAGGGTTAAGTGTTTAAAACCTCCATCATTTATTGCAAATTGTTGTGTTAAAAATCCATCAGTAGCTTCAGTTGGGGTTCGTGCTAAAAAAATATTGTCATACATATAATCGGTGTTTCCACTTAGTCCATAATTAAATCTACTATCAGCATTGTTGTTCGTTAAAAACTGTCCAGCAAAAACTCTAATATCAAAACCTGTTTTATTTTTTTTATAGGCAAAATGATAATTAGCGGTAAGGTTTAATTTTATAAAATGATCACTTTGTTGTAGCTCTAAATTCGCATTGTAAGGATTTAGAATGTTCTTGTTCTCAATAGCCAAAGAGAGTTGATTCACGTAATAATTTTCTAATTCAATATTGTATTTATTAGTTCCATCCTCTAGTCTAGTCCATATTTGTTCCTCTTCAAATAGGTTATTGTTTTTTAATGTCAAATAGATACTGCTTTGTTGTCTTTCTCGTTTTTTCTTAAATGTAAATTTTGCTAATGGAGCTACTTTGTAATATTTCATAATTTCTATTCCGCTGGTAGTTTGAATACTGTTAACTCTTCTATGAGAAAATGAAGCAGCATTACTTCCAACTTTTATGTTTTGAAATATAGAACTTGGATGGATGTTGTAAAATGCACTAACATAACCATTTATATTTTCCGAATTAAAAGCATAGAGTGGAGCAATAACATATTCAAATCTTTTTTGAGGAATTACAGAGTTATAGAAAGCCATACCTAACATTCCTTTATCATTCATATTCCAACCTGCAATAGGAGAGAAGAATAGTTGTGTCTTATCTGGGTTTTCTATACTTCCACCAATTTGTAAGCGAAGGGGTTCAATTTTCTTAAGTAATCCTTTAGCCTTTAGAGTGTTGTTATTTCTGTTAATTTCTGGTATATCAAGTTGTGCATCAATGCGGTACTTGTTATAATTTCCTTTTGGGAATAAAACAGTTTTTTTATTGCTAATAGGCTCATACCATTGAGTTGTAATAATCTTATCATTCTCCATTCCAGATATTGAAAAAGGGCCATCTATTTTTCCTTTATTCTGCACTTTTATAAGCACATTATTATCTTCAGCTTGAAGATGTTTAGCACTTAATATTTTATAATCTATTTTATCTGTAGTCTGGATAATACCATCATAAAACCAACTTAAATCTTTATCTGTTTCAGTTTCAAATATTGCACGTAAATCATTTGGTTGCGGATGTTTGAATTTCCATTTTTCAAAGTACTTGTGCATGCATTTATCATAAGTTTCTTCACCTAAATAAGCCATTAGGTAATCAAATACAATTCCTGTTTTAGAATAGGTAATACCTCCATAATTAAATGAAGTAAGCTCAGCAGAAGTTGTACTAATAGCTTGATCTTTGTTTCTGCGAGCATTAATGAGATAGTCTAATTCGTAAGAAGATTTATGTTTAAATTTAGAAATATCTATGATGCTTGATAGTTTTCTCTGTAGTGAATCGTATTTCCCAAAAAGTGAATTTTTTGGGTATTTTGTTTCAATGTAGCGGTTTTCGTTCATGGTATTTAAACCTTCATCCATCCAACCATGAGCTCTTTCGTTGGTGCCAAAAATTCCATAAAACCAATTGTGACCAACTTCATGCATAATGGTGGTTTCTAAGGTAAATGCATCATAAGATTCTCCAATAACTGTTACATTAGGGTATTCCATCCCACCACCAGCACTAATATTTCCATCAACTGCAGTAACATGATTGTAAGGATAGTCTCCATTCCAAAGAGAATAGTAATAAGTTGCATCGTTAAGATATTCAATACTATTTTTCCAAAGATCGGCTTCATTATTGGTAAACATAGCCCAGGTAGTTACTTTCCTTTTGGTTTTTGGTAGCTCAACTTCACCTTTTAAAACATGATACCTTTTATCCGCAAACCACGCAAAATCATGCACATTTTCTTGATGATAATGAAGTGTTTTTGTTTCTGTAGATGAAACTGGAAAATTCATTCCTCCTTTAATTTCATAAGCATTGTCTAAGCCTCCATTGTTAGCTAATATTTGAGTCTGTCGGACTTTTTCCTCTAACCAATCCAATTCTTTTTTTCCATTAACTAAATCACCTGTAGCTCCAACCACATAGTTTTTTGGAAGAGTTAAGTGTACATCAAATGTTCCATACTCACTATAAAACTCTCCTTGATCTAAATAGGGCATAGGGTGCCATCCATCTAAATCATAAACAGCTGGTTTAGGAAACCATTGTGTTATTTGGTAAGATTGCCCCAAATGTCCTAGCCTTGATATTGTTCCACTTGGAATTTTCACTCGGAAAGGTGTAGTAATTTTAACAGTTTCTCCTGGTTTTAAAGATTCATTTAAAATAACAATACAGATGTCTTGGTTAATCGCTGAAATTTCCCAGTCTAAATAATCGTTATTGGTTTTAAACTTTAAAGAGTCTATATAGCCCAATTGTGTTTCAGAAGCATAATAAAGAACTGTGTTGTGGTCTTCTAACTGTTGTTTTCCAAGGGCTGTATTATAATCTTTATATGCATTTGGCCAAATATGGAAGTATATTGAATCTAGTATATCTGAAGAGTTATTTGTGTATGTAATTTTTTCAAAAGCTTTTAATTCATGCTTTTTATCATCTAAAGTTACTTCAATATCAAAATCTACTTTTTGTTGAAAATAAGCGCCTCTTTCTTGAGAAAATAGAAGACTAGAGGTGCTGAATAAAACAAAAATAAATATAGTTTTCATAGCTTTTTTAGTTGCCAATTTTTTCTTTGATCATAGAGACAAGAACATCAATGGCAACTTTATTCTCGCCACCAATTGGTATTATCATATCTGCGTACTTCATAGTAGGTTCAATAAATTGATTGTGCATCGGCTTTAGTGTTTTTTCATAACGGGTAAGTACTTCCTGAACATCCCTTCCTCTTTCTGTAATATCTCTTCGTATTCTTCTTATTAAACGTTCATCTGCATCTGTATGAACAAAAATCTTAATATCACAATGATTTCTAAGTTCTTCGTTTGTAAAAGCTAAAATTCCTTCAACAATTAATATCTTTTTAGGATGAACTACTTTGTAATCTTCTGATCGCGAGTGAGTAGTATATGAATAAATTGGCTGATTAACATTGTTTCCTTTCTTTAATTCGGAAATGTGATTTAAGAGTAGATCAAAATCAATAGATATTGGATGATCATAATTTATTTTTTTTCTTTCTTCAAATGTTAATTGAGAATTGTCTTTATAATAAGCATCTTGTGGTAATATCGTAACATTCTCTTGAGGTAGGCTAGTTGCTATTTTGTTTACAACTGTAGTTTTCCCTGATCCTGTTCCTCCAGCAATTCCGATTAAAATCATAATTTTTTTAATTAAAAATACTTGCTAATTTATGTTCTAATTCTTTATCCCTCAAATTTTTACCTAAAATATTACCTTCTTTATCAATAAGCAAAGTAAAAGGTATGCTTTGTAATCCATATAAGGCAACCATTGATGAGTTCCATCCTTGTAGGTCACTTACATGATTTTTCCAGATCAACCCATCAGAACTAATTGCATTTATCCAATCTTGTTTAGGGGTTTGTTGCTGTTGAACACCATCTAGAGAGATACTTAGAACATCAAATCCTTTGTTTTTGTATCTATTATAAACCTTTACAACGTTAGGGTTTTCCATTCTACATGGCCTACACCAAGATGCCCAAAAATCAATTAAAACAACTTTTCCTCTTAATGAAGATAAAGAAATAGAATTTCCTTCAGGATCATTTAAAGTAATTTCGGGAGCAGGTTTTCCAATACTCAAATTATCCATACTTTTCACTTTATTATGAAAACTAATAACCCAAGGGTTATCTGATAATTTCTTAGTTAAAGCTTTAGCAACTTGTTCATAAAAATCTGCATATTTTACAGAATCTAATTGTTGTACTACAGCTAAACTTACAAGGGATCCAGATTTTTCATTTATTAAACGAATAAATGTGTTATTCATTCTGCTAATTGAAGCATCTTTTGATTCTTGTAATTGAACCACCAACTTTTGATCATTTAGATTAGCTTGATAAACTTTTTGAAGTGAATCTAAAAAGAAATCATTTTTGCTATAGGCAGCTTGAAACTCTTTTAAACGTTTAGATTCCTCTGATCCTTCAATCGTATAATTTTCTATTAAGTTCTTGCCATTACCATTAATAATCGGAGAATCGTTTTTCTCTAAAACAAGATTTATAAAAGTTTGATTATTTATTTTTAACCGATAATAACCTGATTCGTTTATTCTTGAATCAAAATTGAAACGTCCATTTATATCTAAGATTGCAGTATCCTTAGTTATAATCTGAGAAGGATTTAGATGATCTAAAAATATTAGTGTTCCTTGATCTAAATTCGTTATGGTTCCTAATATAAAAGTATCTCTAGATTCTTCTCCACAGGAAAATAAAAATAAAGTAACTACGGTAATTGTTAAAACTCTTTTTATTCTAAATTCCATGTGTTTAGTTTGTTATTACTTATAAAGTTGAATTAGAAGTTCTTTGATTATTAGTGTCATTTTAGGTTCTGCAGATTTTGCTACTTCCTGAACTTCCTCATGACTAATTTCTACAATTTTACCTTCAACACCTAAGTCTGAAATTATGGATAGAGCCATACAAGGTAAACTCATGTGTCTGGCAACTATAACTTCAGGAACAGTACTCATTCCTACGGCATCTGCACCGATTTTATTTATATACTTATATTCTGCGGGTGTTTCAAAAGTAGGTCCAGTCAATCCTGCATAAACTCCTTGTTGTATTTTAATATTGTTTACCTCTGCAATATTGATCACTTTACTGCGTAACGATTTATCATATGGCTCACTCATATCAGGAAATCTGGGGCCTAACTCATCAATGTTTTTCCCCCTAAGTGGATTGTCTGGAAATAGATTAATGTGATCTGTAATTAGCATAATATCACCGATTTCAAATTCAGCATTTACTCCTCCGCTCGCATTACTTAGGATAAGGTTATTTATTCCTAAGGATTTCATAACTCTAATTGGAAATGTACATTCTTTTAATGAATACCCTTCATAATAATGAAATCGTCCTTGCATAGCTACAACAGGTACATTATTAATTGTACCAAATAATAATTTACCGTTATGCCCTTCAACAGTAGAAATAGGGAAGTTTGGAATTTCTGAATATGGAATAGCAGTTTCAATATTAATTTCAGAAGATAAATTACCTAATCCAGTTCCAAGTACTATTCCAACAACTGGTTTTATATTTGTTTTTTTTTCTAAAAATGCCTTAGTTTCTTGAATTTGTTGCAACATAATCTAATATTTTTTTATCGAATTCCTTTTTATCATTGATATGAAAACAAATTTCAATAGGAATATAAAATATAGGAATATCCTGTATTTGTTTAAAAATAGAGGGTAAAGATAGTCTCATTATATCTTTTTCAGTAGTAATTATTATTTTATTGTTACTCTCAATATTTTGATATCTATCTTTAATATTAAATATATCTAGATCTGTAAAACTATGATGATCTGAATATTTAATATGTTCTATTGAATTGAATTCCTGAGTTAGTTTTTCAACTAAAGGTTCTGGTTTGGCAATACCCGTTAGTAAAAGTAAATCACCTTTAGAACACACTATTTCTTTAGCTTTAGAAGTAAATGCTTTAATCATTCCATATTTAATAAACGAGAAATAAACGGATTGATTACTTTCAGGATTGAGTTCTTTAATTACGTGACTTCTTTTAGCACTTGATAAAGTGTTAGGAGATTTTGATACAATTATAATGTCAGCTCTTTTACTTCC
>CEWR01158499.1_pt1 | contig 15286 bp, 9 predicted proteins | sample 356321 | NCBI WGS metagenome assembly CEWR01 (sample SAMEA2621551, study PRJEB7988) | marine metagenome | biome: marine biome (ENVO:00000447); feature: mesopelagic zone (ENVO:00000213); material: "saline water (ENVO:00002010), including plankton (ENVO:xxxxxxxx)" | depth 790 m
ATCTTATATGTGTCTTCAGAAGTAATACCATATTTACCTGAAACCGAGATTTCTTCAATGTCGTTTGAAGCACCTCGAATGGTAAACAGTAATAAAGGTCAAATTAGAATTTTTATGCCTCGTTACGGTAATATTAACGAACGTAGACATCAACTTCATGAGGTTATTAGATTATCCGGAATGAATTTGGTGATTAATGACATGGATGTTCCGCTTATTATAAAAGTAGCGTCGATTCCAAAAGAGCGCATGCAAGTCTATTTTATTGATAATGAAGATTATTTTAAAAGAAAAGCAACTTTTGAAGATGAAGATGGAAAGCTTTTTGACGATAATGACGAAAGAGCTATTTTTTTTGCTAAAGGTGTTATTGAAACCGTTAAAAAATTAAACTGGTCACCAGATATTATTCATGTTCACGGTTGGTTAGCTTCGTTTTTGCCTTTGTATTTAAAAAAGTATTACGATAAAGAACCTCTTTTTGAAAACAGTAAAATAGTTACATCAGTATATAATCAGGGATTTAAAGGGCAATTAAATGCCAAGGTTACTGATAAAATTATGTTTGATGGGATTGATAAAAAGCATATTGAAGAATTAAAAGAACCTAATTACATTAATATGATGAAGGTTGCTATAAAAAATTCAGATGCCATTATACATGGTTCAGAAGATCTTCCAGAAGAACTAGAGGAATATCTTAAAGAACTTGAAATGCCGATGTTAAAGTATCATAAAAAAGAAGAGATTTCTCCGGCTTATTTAGATTTTTACCTTTCAAAAGTATTGTCATAAATACATCATTTTATTTTATTATGAAAACACAAAATACTTTGCCTAAAATAGTGGCAATATTATTTTTTATTATTTCTATTGTTTCCTGTCAGGAAGATTTTAATACAATAGGTGGAGATATTGTTGGAGACGATAGTCTCTTGTCTGAACTAGATAATACAAAAACTGTAGTAGCATATAGCAGGAAACTAGCTCCAGTGCAAACTAATGTAATACCAGTTAGTCAATTAGGGATTTATAATGATGGAACCTTTGGGAAATCAACTGTAAATTATATAACTCAAATACTAATGAATCCTCCAAACCCTGTTTTTGCAGATTCTCTAGGACAAGCAATTGTATTAGATAGTGTTATGTTATACATTCCGTATTTTAACGATAATACTACAGAGGAAGACGTTACAACATATACTTTAGATTCTGTTTATGGAAGCGAACCTATAAATATTTCGATGTATGAATCTAATTATTATTTAAGAGATTTAGATCCCAACTCAAATTTTCAAGATCGTCAGTATTATTATTCTAATCAAGGTTCTCTTTTTGAAGATAATTTATTACAAAACGAATTATTTATAGATATAGAAGACTTTGTGCCAAGTAATGAAGGTCATAGTATAATAACTAATGTAACTGGAGATGATGGTGTAGTGACAATAGACACTACGACTATTGCCCCAGGTATCAGGGTTCCATTATCTAATGATTATTTTCAAACAAAAATATTAGATAAAGAAGGGGAGTCAGTTTTAAGTAATAACAATAACTTTAAGGATTACCTTAGAGGATTGTATTTTAAAGTTGCATCAAATACTGATAATGGAAGTTTATTTATTTTCAATGCCGGACTTGCTAATATTACGCTTTATTATAATTTTTTAAGACCTCGAGAAGATAGTTCAGGTAATCCTGTGTTAGATGAAGATGGAGTGGCTATAATTGATACTATTTATGAACAATATATATTAAGTTTCGCTGGAGTAAATTTAAGTGTTTTTGATAACGAATTATCTCCAGAAATTGCTTCTGCAATTGAATCTCCAAATGAAAATGAAGGAGAAGAGAACTTGTATGTAAGAGGAGGTGATGGAATCGTAACTGTTATTAATCTATTTGGTGAAGATGTTGATGACAACGGTATTTCTGATGAATTAGAAGTGCTTCGCGATAAAGATTGGTTAATTAATGATGCAAATTTAAAATTTTACATAGATCAAAGTAAAATTGTTGGTGGAGAAACAGAGCCAGAAAGGCTTACCGTTTATAATATTAACAATAATACAGTATTAGCAGATTATTTTTTAGATCCAACATCTGGAGATGAACCCAATAATGCAATATCAAATCATATGGGAAGAATTGAAAGAAATAGTGATGACTTAGGGGTTTCTTACACAATTAATTTAACGCACCATATTAGTAATTTAATTAATAAAGATTCAACAAATGTTTCTTTAGGTCTTATTTCTTCTCAAAATGTATTGTTAAACGGTTTTCAAAAACTAGATACTTTACAAGACCCAAATCAAAATTTAAAAACCATTAGAACAGTGCAAAGAAGTGGTGTGATTTCTCATGAAGGAACCGTGCTTTTTGGAAATAACACCCTTAATGAGGATAAAAAATTAATTTTAGAAATTTATTATACAGAACCTAACTAAACGATAAGCCTTATGTGTGGAATTGTTGGATATATTGGAAAAAGAGATGCGTACCCTATTATACTAAATGGATTAAAACGTTTAGAGTATAGAGGTTATGACAGTGCAGGAATTGCCTTGTATGATGGTAAAAATATTCAACTTTGTAAAACAAAAGGAAAAGTTGCAGATTTAGAACTTAAAGTTACTAATGAAATGTCAACTATTGGGAATTTAGGAATTGGTCATACCCGTTGGGCAACACATGGAGAGCCAAACGATGTTAATTCTCATCCACATTATTCTAATAGTGGAGATTTAGTAATCATTCATAATGGGATTATTGAAAATTATGCTGCTTTAAAAAAGGAGTTAATCAATAGAGGTTATACTTTTTATTCAGATACCGATACAGAAGTCTTGGTAAACCTAATTGAAGATATTAAGAAAAACGAAAATGTTAAACTAGGAAAAGCTGTTCAGGTAGCATTAAACCAGGTAGTTGGGGCTTATGCTATTGCATTGTTTGATAAAAATAAACCAGACGAAATAGTAGTTGCTAAATTGGGAAGTCCTCTTGCTATTGGAATTGGCGACAATGAGTTTTTTGTTGCTAGTGATGCTTCACCATTTATCGAATTTACAAATAATGCTATTTATCTTGAAGATGAAGAAATGGCCATTATTAGGTTGGGTAGAGATATTGAAATTAGAAAAGTTAAAGACGATAGCATTGTAGCGCCATACATACAGGAACTTCAACTAAATTTGGAGCAAATCGAAAAAGGAGGTTACGAACACTTTATGTTAAAAGAAATCTACGAGCAACCTTCAGTAATTAAGGATACCTACAGAGGAAGATTACTTGCAGATAAAGGGATTATTAGATTAGGAGGTCTTGAGGATTATATAGAAAAGTTTATCAATGCCGATAGAATAATTATCGTTGCTTGCGGTACCTCTTGGCATGCTGGATTGGTTGCCGAATACATTTTTGAAGATTGGGCAAGAATACCGGTAGAGGTCGAATATGCTTCAGAATTTAGATATAGAAATCCTATTATAACTGAAAACGATGTTGTAATAGCGATCTCACAAAGTGGAGAAACTGCAGATACATTAGCAGCTATTAAGTTGGCAAAAGAAAAAGGTGCCTTTGTTTATGGAATTTGTAATGTAGTAGGGTCTACTATTTCTAGAGCTACCCATAGTGGCACTTATACTCATGCAGGTCCAGAAATTGGAGTTGCTTCAACAAAAGCATTTACTACACAGATTACGGTATTGACCTTAATCGCTTTAAAACTTGCTAAAATAAAAGGAACAATTTCTCAAAGCAACTATATGTTGCATTTAAGAGAATTAGATTTAATTCCATCTAAAGTAGAAGCTGCTTTAAAGAAGAATGATGAAATTGAAAAAATTGCAAAAATATTTAAAGATGCTACTAATTTTCTTTATTTAGGGAGAGGGTATAATTTTCCAGTAGCATTAGAAGGTGCGCTTAAACTAAAAGAAATTTCCTATATTCATGCAGAAGGGTATCCTGCTGCCGAAATGAAACATGGACCTATTGCGTTAATCGATGAGCATATGCCAATTGTAGTAATTGCTGTTAATAGTAATCATTACGAAAAAGTTGTAAGTAACATTCAAGAAATTAAATCACGTAAAGGGAAAATTATTGCTGTTGTTACCGAAGGTGATACTATTGTTAGGGAGATGGCAGATTATATTATGGAGGTTCCAAATACTCCAGAAACCCTTTCGCCATTGGTGACAACAATACCATTACAATTACTTTCCTATCATATTGCTTTAATGTTGGATAGAAATGTTGATCAACCTAGAAATTTAGCAAAAGCCGTTACAGTAGAGTAATTTTAAAGTTTTTTTGTTTGTTTGTTTTCAAATTTATTCTCATTTTACATACGCTAGCCTATTAATAATAGCTAAAATTGTGTATATTTCGGAATTAAAAATCAATTCAAATAAATATATGAAGACAATTATTACTTTATTTTGTATGTGTTTTAGCATAGTAGCTTTTTCACAAACCACAATAACCGGGAATGTTGTAGATCAATCCCAAGAACCAGTTTTAGGCGCTAATATCGTTATTGTAGGCGCTGCTATTGGAACATCTACAGATTTTGATGGTAATTTTACATTAACAGTTGATCAAGTTCCACCTTTTTCAATTAACATTAGTAGTGTAGGTTATCAGTCAGTTACTCAAGAAGTAGCATCCAACAATCAAATTTTTAAAGTAACATTAAATGAAGGAGATGAATTAGATGAAGTTGTAGTTTCAGCTTCTAGAACTCCTGAAAGTGTTAGAGAATCTCCCGTAACTATCGAAAGATTTGATGCTAGAGATATTAAAAACGCAACTTCACCTGATTTCTATTCTAGTTTAGAAAATCTAAAAGGAGTAGATATTAATAAAGGGAGTTTAACATTTAATTCAATAAATACTCGTGGTTTTGCAACATTTGCAAACACTCGTTTTGTTCAATTAGTTGATGGAATGGATAATGCTTCCCCAGCATTAAACTTTGCAATTGGAAACTTTTTAGGAATGAGCGAATTAGATGTAAATAGTGTTGAACTATTGCCTGGAGCTTCTTCTGCTTTATATGGGGCAAATGCTTTTAATGGTATTTTATTTATGACTAGTAAAAGTCCTTTTGATCATGAAGGGATAAGTGTATATGTGAAAACAGGTATTACTTCACAAAAAGCAGCAGGAGATAATAACTTTTACGATTTTGGAGTTAGAGCAGCACATAAGTTTAGTGATAAATTTGCAGCAAAAGCATCATTTTCATACTTACAAGGTACAGAATGGTATGCTACAGATGATAATCAATATAGCTTAAGATCTGCTGGATTGCCTGATGAAATAGTTCCTTTTGCAAATCAGCCAGCACACGATGGGTTGAATATTTATGGTGATGAGGTTAATTTAAGTGCATTGGGTACAGATTTAAACGGAGTTGCACAATCATTAGAGGCTCAAGGGTTAATTCCTGCTGGGTCTAGTGCATTAGTTCCTAAGGACAATGTTTCAAGAACAGGATATAGAGAGCAAGATGTTACTGACTATGGAGCTGGAAGTGGTAAAGCAGATTTCTCATTAAATTATAGACCAACAGGAGGTGATTTGGAATTAGTTTGGAATTCTAAATTAGGATTTGGAAGAACAATTTATCAAGGTGCTAACAGATATCAATTGGATAACTTCTTAATGCAACAGCATAAATTAGAGCTTAAAAGCAAAGACTTTTTTGTTAGAGGTTATATGATTAATGAAACTGCTGGTAATTCTTACGATATGCGATTTACTGGAATTAATTTAAGTAAAATTAATGCTCAAGAATGGTTTGGTACTTATACAGGAGCTTATTTGCAAGCTACTTTAGGTGGGGCTACTAGTGAGCAAGCGCATGCAGGTGCTAGAATTGTTGCAGATGACGCTTATACCTTACAACCAGGAACAGCAGCATTTAAGAATGAATACGATCGAATTATTAACGATCCAAATGTTGATACAGGTTCTAAATTTGTCGATAATACAAAAATGTATGTTGGTGAGGGTAATTATAATTTCAGAAGTCTTTTAAATGATTATATGGATCTTCAAGTTGGAGGTTCTTATAGACAATATTCATTAAATTCTGATGGAACCATTTTTACCGATTATGATGGGTCTATTGATTATAGTGAATATGGGTCGTATGTTCAAGCTTCTAAAAAGTTTTTAGCTGAAGAACGTATGAAATTAACAGCTTCGATTCGTTATGATAAAAATGAGTTTTTTGACGCTAAATTTTCACCAAGACTTTCTTTAACGTATGCTGCAGGTGATAAAAAACAACATAATATTAGAGCTTCTTTTCAAACAGGATTTAGAAATCCAGACACCCAATCATTATTTATTGGGTTTGATGTAGGTAGAGCTATTTTAGTGGGTTCTTCTCCTGATAATTTAGACAGAATTTTACCTGGAACCAGTTTAACAGGTCGAGATGCTTACTATGATTCTTACACAAGAACATCAGTAGCGCTATTTGCAGCAACAGGAGATCCAACAGTATTAGAATCTGTAGTAACTCCTTTGGTTGAACAAGAAAAAGTTACTGCTTTTGATATAGGGTATAGAGGTAAAGTAGGTCTAGTTAATTTAGATGCTAATGTTTACTATAACATTTATGATGGATTTATCAATCAAAAAATTGTAATTACTCCTGAAAATGGAAGTACTTCTGATGCTTCGGGTATTACAGATATAGCAACTGGTCAGTTTCAAGCCTTCCAATTGTACTCTAACTCTAAAGCGGATGTATCTTCTTATGGAGTTGTAGTTGGTGGAAATGTTAAATTAGCTGGTAACTTTATTTTTGGAGCAAATTATACCTATGCACAATTTGATTTTGATCAAGCTTCAGACCCAGATTTTAGTGCTGGATTTAATACTCCAGAGCATCAAGTAAAAATTTCAATTGGGAATACAGAGTTATTTAAAAACTTTGGGTTTAATGTTGACGGACGTTATAAGGGAGAATATTTATGGGAATCAAGTATTGCTAATGCAGTAATGCCAGAAATCTATTTAGTAGACGCTCAGATAAATTATGGAATCCCTGCAATAAAATCTGTTATTAAAGTAGGAGCAACAAATTTAGGAGGTACGGAATATCAAAGTGCAGTGGGTACTGGTAATATTGGATCTCAATATTACATCTCTTTAACTATCAACAATTAATAATAAAAAATAATAATATGAAAATATTAAATATATATAAAAGTATTGGAGTATTTGCTTTAGCAACTACTCTGTTAGTGTCTTGTTCTGAACTTGAATTCGACATACCAGTTGAAGATGTAATACCTTTAACTTCAGGAACAGCAGATTTTTCAAATTATGTGGCTATTGGAGCTTCTTTTTCTGCTGGAATTTCTGATGGTTCTTTATTTATTGCGAGTCAAAACAATTCGTTTCCAAATTCATTAGCAGGAGCAATGGCAAATGCTGGTGGGGGTGAATTTAGACAACCATTGGTAAGTGATAATGTTGGAGGCTTACTTCTAGGAGGAGTACAAATAGCAGGTCCAAGATTATACTTTACTGGATCTGGACTAGGTGTAGTAAGTAGTACTCCAACTACTGAAGTTTCTAATGTATTAGCTGGACCTTTTAACAATATGGGGGTTCCAGGAGCGAAAAGTTTTCATTTATTAGCTCCAGGTTATGGTAATGTTGCTGGAGTTCCTACTGGACAAGCAAATCCATATTTCGCTAGAATGGCTTCCAATCCAAATGCTACCGTTTTAGAAGATGCAGTTTCTCAAAATGGAACATTCTTTACAGTATCTGTTATGGGAGGTAATGATGTTTTAGGTTATGCAACCTCAGGAGGATCAGGTGTAGACCAAACAGGAAATTTTGACCCTGCTACTTACGGAGGTAATGATATTACAGATCCACAAGTATTTGCAGGAGTTGCAGGCGCAATAGTAGCTGGTTTAACAGCTAACGGAGCTAAGGGTGTGCTTTCAAATGTTCCATATGTAACCGATTTGCCTTATTTTACAACAGTACCTTACAACGCAGTGCCCTTAGATGCTGCTACCGCAGCTCAATTAAATGGTGCTTTTGCTCAATATAATGGTGGTTTACTGGCAGCTGAAGCAGGTCAATTAATAACAGCTTCAGAAAGAGCTGCTAGAACAATCAATTTTGCAGCTGGTCAAAATGCGGTAACTTTAGTAGATGAAGATTTAACAAATTTAGCGGCTTTAGGATTACCTTCTTATAGACAAGCAACATCTAATGATTTAGTGGTTTTACCAGCGACTTCATTCATAGGAACGCTAGTAGATGGCAATCCGCAGTTAATCAATGGAGTTTCGGTTCCTTTATCAGATCAATGGATATTGACAGACATTGAAACTCAGACTGTGCTAGCAGTTACAGATGCCTATGCTGTAACGGTAGAAGCTCTTGCATCTGCAAACGGTCTTGCTTTTGTAGACTTAAGAGTTATTTTATCTGAAGCATATTCAAGTGGTATTATGTTTGATAATTTCAATATGAGTACAGATTTAATTTTTGGAGGTTTAGTGAGTCTAGATGGCGTTCATTTAACTGCAAAGGGATATGCATATATGGCTAATAAATTTTTAGAAGCTATTGATACTACTTATGGTTCAAATTTTGGGGCATCAGGTTCTATGCTTAAAGCAAATGATTATACCGTTTTATATCCAGAAGGGTTATAATAATTAGTATAAATAAAATAATAAAAAACCGAAGTTTAACACTTCGGTTTTTTATTATATGAAATTTTGATTTCTAATGGATACAGATGCTTATTAGTAATAATTAAGCAGTATGATTTATGAATAAAAATTTAAGGTTTTGGCTTGTATTTTTTCAATATAAAAAAACTATCTTTGCCCCGTTTAAAATAGGGTATATTTAAAGCTCTAATAGTACTAAAAAATAAACAGTTAATAATGTCAAAAGTTATAGGTAAAGTTGCACAAATTATTGGACCGGTTGTAGATGTTGAATTTGCAAACGGATCAGAACTTCCAAAAATTTACGATTCTCTTGAAGTAAATAATAATGGAAGATTATTAATACTAGAAGTACAATCCCATATTGGAGAAAATACGGTGAGAACTATTTCTATGGATTCAACAGATGGATTAAGTAGAGGAGTTGATGCAATAGCTACAGGAGTTCCTATACAAATGCCAATTGGAGATGATATCTACGGACGTCTTTTTAATGTAGTTGGAGATTCAATTGATGGTATTGGTAATTTACCAAAAACAGGTGAAAACGGAATGTCTATTCACCGTGATGCACCAAGATTTGAAGATCTTTCAACTTCTACCGAAGTGCTTTTTACAGGTATTAAAGTAATTGACCTTATTGAGCCATATGCAAAAGGTGGTAAGATTGGTTTATTTGGTGGAGCAGGTGTAGGTAAAACAGTACTTATTCAAGAGCTTATTAATAATATAGCAAAAGGACATGGTGGACTTTCAGTATTTGCTGGAGTAGGAGAACGTACTCGTGAAGGGAACGATTTACTTCGTGAAATGCTTGAGTCTGGTATTATAAAATATGGTGACGACTTCTTAAAATCTATGGAAGATGGAGGTTGGGACCTTTCAAAAGTTGAAAAATCTGCTTTAAAAGAATCTAAAGCAACTTTCGTTTTTGGACAAATGAATGAACCACCTGGAGCACGTGCACGTGTTGCATTATCAGGTTTAACTATTGCTGAATATTTCCGTGATGGAGCAGGAGAAGGACAAGGAAAAGATGTTCTTTTCTTCGTAGATAATATCTTCCGTTTTACACAAGCAGGATCTGAGGTGTCAGCACTTTTAGGTCGTATGCCTTCAGCGGTAGGATACCAACCAACATTAGCGACAGAGATGGGAGCAATGCAAGAGCGTATTACTTCAACTAAAAGAGGTTCTATTACATCTGTACAAGCGGTTTATGTACCTGCAGATGATTTAACGGATCCAGCACCAGCAACAACCTTTGCCCATTTAGATGCAACAACGGTATTGTCTCGTAAAATTGCTGAGTTAGGTATTTATCCAGCAGTAGATCCATTAGATTCTACTTCTAGAATTTTAACTGCAGATATTTTAGGTGATGAGCATTATGACTGTGCTCAACGTGTAAAAGAGTTATTACAACATTATAAAGAATTGCAAGATATTATAGCAATTTTAGGAATGGAAGAATTATCTGAAGAAGATAAACTTTCTGTATATAGAGCTAGAAAAGTTCAACGTTTCTTATCTCAACCTTTCCATGTTGCTGAACAATTTACTGGGATTCCAGGATGTTTAGTAGATATTAAAGAAACTATTAAAGGTTTCAATATGATTATGGATGGTGAATTAGATAAGTTACCAGAAGCTGCTTTTAACCTTAAAGGAACAATTGAAGAAGCAATCGAAGCTGGTGAAAAAATGTTAGCTGAAGTATAATAGCTCATTTAAAGAATAAATTATGTATTTAGAAATAGTAACTCCAGAAGCTTCTTTAGTAAGTGGTGAAGTAGAATCTTTAACAGTACCAGGAGTAGATGGTGAGTTTCAGATGTTAAATAACCACGCATCTATTGTATCATCTTTACAAAATGGAAAAGTAAAATTTAAAGGAGAACCTACATTTACTAAAGGATTTGAAGATAAATTCTCTAAGGAAAATGACGGGAGATGGTCTTTAAAAATAAATAGTGGTACTATTGAAATGAAAGATAATAAAGCAATTGTTTTGGCAGATTAAGTCAATACTATTATCATATATTGAAATCCCAAATTTTATTAATTTGGGATTTTTTTATTCTATAGTTTTAAAATTCTCAAGTAAATCTATTTTTTCATTCGAGTCTTTAAAACTAACTTCCATAGTTTGATATGTCCAATTTTCGCCATTTTTTTCAGCGATTATCATTAAGCTAGCTTCTCCTTTCGGACCTTTAATGGGTATTTTTAAATCTGCGGCACCAAAATCATTTTTATAGTTAATAGTTCCTTGAAACATTCCATCTGTTTCAATAGGTTTGCCTAATTTATTAATTACTAATTCATTTTTTTGAAGAGCTTCCATCCCTACTGAATAGGGAACCGAATCTTCAAATATATTGGTAACTTTTCCGACCATAACTCCAAAAAGCAATATAAAAACTACGATAACGGAGAGACATCCTAATGATGGAACGGCCCATTTCCAATTTTTTTGAAACCAATTTCTGTGATCGTTTTCTACATCCATATTATTAAATTTAATTCGATACTTTTTAGTAAAAGTATATTATTATTATAACAAAATTAACTTTATTTTCGCTCGCTAATAATACAACTATGAAAATAAAATATATATTAATATTGGTTACTTTATTTAATGGAATGATTTCATTTTCTCAAGAAACCAATACCGAAGAACAATTAGAAGAAGTATTAATTACTTCTAGTAGAATAGATTTACCATTTTCTAAAAACTCTCGAACCATTACTGTTATTTCTTCCGAAGACATTAAAAACAGTACGGCAACCAACGTTCCTGATTTATTACAGAGTATCGCAGGAATTGATGTTAGAAGAAGAGGGACTGATGGTATGCAATCGGATATTTACATTCGTGGAGGCCAATTTAATCAAACTTTAATTTTGATTGATGGGTTTAAAACAGAAGATCCACAAACTGGCCATCATACCATGAACATGATGATTCCTATAGAGAATATTGAACGAATCGAAATAATCAAAGGACCAGCAGCAAGAATATTTGGTCAAAATGCATTTTCTGGAGCTATCAATATTGTAACTAAAAGCAATGTGAAAGAGCAATTAAAATTAGAAGCAGGAAGTGGTTTTTATGATAAATTAAATTTAGGGATTACTGCAGCAACTAATCTTGAAAAATCAAGCCATTTTGTTAATTTCGAATACAATGCGAGCCAAGGATACCGTGAAAATACTGATTATGAAAATCTTAATTATTTTTTAAAGAGTAGTATTCAGACCAAAAACCAACCTATAGATGTAATTGCAACATTTATTGATCGAAAATTTGGCGCGAGTAATTTTTATACCAATAACCCGGTATATAACGAATATGAGGAAACTCAAACAAGTTTGTTAGGAGTTTCAACTTCTATCAACAAAAACAATTGGACTTTTAAACCAAAAGTATACTGGAAAAGAGGGCAAGATATGTTTGTATTAAAAAGAGAAGATCCAAGTTTTTCTAGAAACTTTAATATAACCAATAAAATAGCAGCAGAAGTAAATTCTTCTTTTAAATCATCATTGGGTATTACAGGTATTGGGGTAGATGTTTCTGAAACTACATTATCAAGTAATAACCTAGGAGACCAAAATCGAACAGCTGTTAATATGTTTGTAGAACACCGTTTTTTATTAATAAATGATAAATTAGATATCACTCCGGGCGTATCATTAAGTTATTTTTCAGATTTCGATTTTCAAGCATTTCCAGGTTTGGATGTCGGATATGCGTTTTCTGATAATTTTAAAGTTTACGGAAATATTGGATATTCTTATAGAGTTCCTACTTATACAGAATTATATACAAATATCCCCAATTTTTTATCAGGTAATTCAGAATTAAAGCCTGAAAAAGCGCTTGCAGAAGAATTAGGAATAAAATACACTATCAATAAATTAGAATTGACTGGGGCGGCTTTTAGGAGAGAAGCTAAAGATTTGATAGATTATGTTAAGGAGACAGAAGAAAGTGCAATTTTTGTAGCTCAAAACCTAAGAGAGATAACAACTTCTGGGTTTGAGTTGAATGCAGCTTATAATTTTGTCCTTTTTAATAATTCTCATAGAGTTAACTTAGGTTATACTTTTTTAGAAGACGATTATCATGATACGAATGTTTACGCTTCAAGGTATTTAATAAACACTTCAATAAAGCATCATTTTACAGGAGTTTTCGATTTTACGATTGCTAAAATTATAAAGCCTAGTGTTACGTATAAATATGTGGAAAGACCAACAGAATCTTACAGTATTGTAGATGCAAAAGTTGCTACAGATCTTAAATCGTTTTCTGTGTTTGTTTTATTTAATAATATTTTTGACAAAGAATATTTTGAGAAGGATCACGTAATTATGCCAAGGAGTAATTTTGAGTTTGGGGTGAGTTATAAATTTAAATAATAATTTTATTTTTAAAACCTTACTTAATCAACTCCCTAACCTTATCATAAACTAAAAAGGATTCCCAGCCTCGGTATAATAAATAATCGGCTAGTTTTTTTCTTTTTTTTTGGAGGTTACTTTCAGAACTTAATTGCAGAAATCGTTTTTGCGCTAATTCGTTAAAGGTATTTTCGTAGTCTTCTTCTGAAATCTCTTTTAAGCCTAAATCTATATTATATTTAGAAATATCTCTATATCTAAGTTCTCTTACAATGCGTTGTTTTCCCCATTTTTTATGGTTGAATTTTCCCCTTGCATATGCTTGAGAAAACCTGGTTTCGTTTAAGAAATTATGCTTTAATAAATGAAGAATAATGATTTCAATTGCATCAGGAATCATTCTCATTTCCCTCAGTTTTTGATTCACTTCTTTATGGCTACGTTCTTGATAAGCACAATAGCCTTCAAGTTTAGTGGTAGCTTCTTTTACGGTATATGTTTTTTGATAATTGAAATTCACTGAAAATATTATTTATCAAATTTAATTAAAAAAAAGGCATAAAAAAACCTCCTAAGTTTTCACAAAGGAGGTTTTTTTTCAGGTTATTTTATCTTCGAATCATCTTTGTCAACAAAGTGATATTCTAGATACGTGTAAGCATCTCTTGGTTGTATTGTCACCCATTTCTTGTGCTCCATAAACCACTTGGTACGCACGGATGGAAAACCTTTTGTTAAAAAGGCCGCTATAAAAGGATGTGTGTTTAAAGTTATCTTTTTAGAGTCTTTTTTGATAAGGCTTTTAAGCTCATCGGTCATTTTGTTTACCAATACTATTGGTGCTTCAACCTCGGTAGTTTCTCCTGTATTAGGATTCTCTTCTCGAGTTTTAATATTCATTTCTGGTCGTACGCGTTGTCTGGTTATTTGTATTAAACCAAACTTAGTAGGGGGTAATATTTTATGTTTTGCTCGATCGTCATTCATTTCTTCAACCATATGGTCGAATAATCTTTTTCGATTGGCAGCTGCTGCCATATCTATAAAATCGATAACAATAATACCTCCCATATCACGCAACCTTAGTTGTCGTGCTACTTCGCTAGCAGCAATTAAATTTACTTCTAATGCGGTTTCCTCTTGATTACTTGATTTGTTACTTCGGTTACCACTATTAACGTCAATTACATGCAACGCTTCAGTATGTTCGATCACTAAGTAAGTTCCCTTACTTCCTGATACTGTTCTACCAAACGCTGTTTTAATTTGACGTTCAATCCCAAATTTTTCAAATAAGGGAGTTTTAGAATCGTAAAACTTAACAATATTCTCTTTTTTAGGTGCAATTGTTTGCACATAATCTTTAATCTGTAAGTAGAGTGTTTCGTCGTCTATATAAATAGAAGAAAACGAATCGTTAAAGACATCTCTAATAATAGATGCGCCTCTATTTAACTCACTTAACACCTTTGAAGGAAGGTGCGCTCCTCGTAACTTTTTGCACATCGCATTCCAGCGATCCATGAGATTTTCTAAATCTCTATCCAGTTCAGCTACTTTTTTACCCTGGGCTACAGTTCGTATAATAACTCCAAATCCTTTAGGTTTAATGCTTGTTACCAAGCGTTTTAACCTATCTTTTTCTTCCTTAGATTCTATTTTTTGTGAAATAGAAACTCGATCAGAAAACGGCACCAATACAATATAACGTCCTGCTATTGAAAGCTCTGAACTAATTCTTGGTCCTTTAGTGGAAATGGGTTCTTTTACAATCTGAACCAATGTAGATTGATTAGACTTTAGTACATGATTTATACCTCCGTTCTTGTCAATATCTTTTTCAAATGGGAAATTATTTAAAGAATAATCTTTAAGTTTACCTGTGCTTACACTCTTAACGAATTTCAAAAGAGAAGCGACTTTAGGGCCCAAATCATGATAATGCAAAAATGCATCTTTTTCATAACCTACATTAACAAATGTAGCATTTAAGCCCGGAACAATTTTTCGAGTTTTGGCGATAAACACATCACCAACCGAAAACTTGTTATCGTCTTCTTCTTTATGTAATTCTATTAGTTTTCCATCTTTTAAAAGGGCAAAATCAACTGATTGAGAACTGGATCTAATAAATA
>CEWR01004967.1_pt1 | contig 15258 bp, 16 predicted proteins | sample 356321 | NCBI WGS metagenome assembly CEWR01 (sample SAMEA2621551, study PRJEB7988) | marine metagenome | biome: marine biome (ENVO:00000447); feature: mesopelagic zone (ENVO:00000213); material: "saline water (ENVO:00002010), including plankton (ENVO:xxxxxxxx)" | depth 790 m
TGGTAATCGCGCAATAGTTTTACTGGGGGTTTTTGAGTCTCTCTGAGCATATAAAAAGCGCCCGGTAGTAGCACGGCGACAGTACCGCTGGCGGCCATAGCGCGTACTCCTGTTTCATTAAGATATTCCAGGTGGTCCGCAGAAAGAGCGCCATATTTGGCGGCAAGTTCAGCACCACCACTCTCAGATAGCTGTTCTGCGTGAAGTTTTATCGGAAGATTCAGTGCAGTTGCCGCCTTAAAAACTTGTTCAACTTCATCGAGCGAAAACGCAATATTCTCGCAGAAGGCATCAACTGCATCTACAAGACCTTCCGCATGCAGTTTGGGTAACATTTCATGACAAACCAAATCAATATAGCCAGACCGATTATTGGCATACTCAGGGGGTAGGGCGTGAGCACCTAAAAATGTAGTGGTGATGGTCACCGGACTGGTATCACCGAGTCTTCTCGCTACTCTCAACATTTTTGCTTCATCATCTAAGGTCAGTCCATAACCCGATTTTATTTCGATGCTGGTCACGCCATCACTGACCAGTAGTGCTAATCGCTTTCTCGCGGCATGCTCTAGCTGTTGCTCTGTCGCAGCTCGAGTTTGCTTGACTGTGCTCATGATACCGCCGCCTTGCTTGGCTATCTGCTCATAGGAATGACCCTGTAAACGCAGATTAAACTCTTCGGCACGATTACCGCCAAATACAAGATGACTGTGGCAATCGATCAACCCAGGGGTCAGACATTTTCCCGCAAGGTCTATGACGGTGGAGGCAAGATTAATAGATACATCATCAAGATCTTCCATTGAGGATATAAGGCTAATGAGTCCGTCTTTGCAGGCAATAGCCGCTTTTTCTAGGGTCTCTGGAATATCTTTCTCAGTAATGATGGAGAGAGTAGCATTGATCCATAAAGTGTCGTGTTGGGCCATCGTTTTACCTTCCTTAATTAAGTCGGTGTTGAGCAGTTTGTTTAAATCTATAAAAATTCTTGCGTCCAGCTACAGTATAGAATATCTTTGCTTGTATAGACAACACTGTACAGACTGTACGCAACACTAATGACTACTATTTTAGAGGCTCAACTATGAACCATCAAACTTCAGGGAAAGGACCACGTGAGGTTAAATCTCCAACTGGCACTAAGATGACCGCCAAACATTGGACTACAGAGGCGCCATTGCGCATGTTGATGAACAACCTTCATCCAGATGTGGCTGAAAGACCTGAAGACTTGGTCGTTTACGGAGGTATTGGAAAGGCCGCTAGAGATTGGCAGAGTTTTGATAAAATTGTGGAATGTCTACGGGCTTTAAACGAGGACGAAACACTATTGGTACAAAGTGGTAAACCGGTAATGGTCGCTAAAACACACACCGAGGCGCCACGCGTACTCATTGCTAATTCTAATTTAGTACCGCATTGGGCGAACTGGGAGCACTTTAACGAGCTAGACCGAAAAGGTTTGGCCATGTATGGCCAGATGACTGCAGGTTCTTGGATTTATATTGGTAGCCAGGGGATTGTGCAGGGAACCTACGAAACCTTTGTTGAAATGGGTCGACAACATTACAACGGCGATCTGTCAGGACGCTGGATTTTAACCGCAGGATTAGGTGGTATGGGAGGCGCACAACCATTGGCAGCAACCTTAGCTGGTGCCTGTAGCTTAACCGTTGAATGCCAAGAGAAACATATTGATTTCAGGTTGCGTACTGGCTATTTAGATAAAAAGGCTTATACCTTAGATAGCGCACTGGCAATTATCAATGACGCTATTAGCGCTGGGGAAGTGGTGTCGGTAGGCCTGTTGGGTAACGCAGCAGAGATTCTTCCAGAAATGGTCGCGCGAGGGATACGACCCGATGCGGTCACTGACCAAACGTCGGCGCACGATCCTATTCATGGTTATTTACCGATTGGTTGGACCGCAGAAAAATGGCAGCAGTTACAGTCCAGTGATCAAGCCTTAGTGACCGAACAATCGCGTAAATCTATGGCCGTTCATGTTCAGGCATTGTTAGATTTTCATGAGATGGGTATTCCGACATTCGATTATGGTAATAATATTCGTCAGGAAGCGCTCAATGCGGGGGTGAAAAATGCTTTCGATTTTCCTGGTTTTGTCCCTGCTTATATTAGACCACTCTTCTGTCGCGGGATCGGCCCTTTCCGCTGGGTTGCACTGAGTGGTGACCCTGAAGATATCTACAAAACTGATGCCAAAGTCAAAGAGCTGATACCTGATGATAAGCATCTTCACAATTGGTTAGATATGGCGCGGGAGCGGATAAGTTTTCAAGGTTTACCCGCACGAATTTGTTGGGTTGGTTTAGGGCAGCGTCATCGGCTTGCAATGGCCTTTAATGAAATGGTCGCCAGTGGTGAGCTAAAAGCCCCCATCGTTATTGGTCGTGACCATCTTGATGCAGGGTCTGTGGCCAGCCCTAATCGTGAAACAGAATCAATGCTTGATGGCTCTGATGCGGTATCCGATTGGCCACTACTTAACGCATTACTCAATACAGCAAGCGGTGCTACGTGGGTCTCTATTCACCATGGCGGTGGTGTGGGCATGGGTTATTCGCAACACTCAGGGGTTGTGATTGTTGCCGATGGTACTGAGCAAGCCGCTAAACGTCTTGAAAGAGTGTTATGGAATGACCCTGCAACAGGCGTGGTTAGGCATGCCGATGCGGGTTATGAGGATGCTGTGGCCTGTGCGAAGGAAAAGGGACTTAATGTGCCTATGCTTGGTATCGCTAACAGCAGTTTGAAGGATTAGAGGAAATTTCAATGACACAACCTATGAGTAAAAAAAACAAGATAACCCTAGAACCTGGCTTAGTGTCGCTCGCACAGTTACGGGACATTTATATTAACCAATGTTCTTTTGATCTTTACGAGCAAGCTTGGGAGGACATTGATACAAGCGCGATTGCCGTCCAGAAGATCGTCGACAAAGGCGATGCTGCCTATGGCATTAATACTGGGTTTGGCCTCTTGGCACAAACCCGTGTTGAGGACGATCAGCTTGCTTTATTACAGCGTAACTTAGTGCTCTCGCACTGCACAGGTGTGGGTAAGCTGATTGATCCAGCCGCAGTCAGATTGATCATTGCCCTAAAGGTGATTAGTCTATCTCAGGGCCACTCTGGGGTACGTTCAGCAGTGGTTCAGTTACTGATAGAGTTTTATCACAATGACATATTACCCTGCATTCCTAGCAAAGGATCTGTGGGTGCATCTGGTGACTTGGCACCATTGGCACATCTTGCTGCAGCACTTATAGGCGTTGGTGAAGTCTACTATAAAGGCCAATTAATGGCCGCCTCACAAGCCATAAGTCAGGCTAGTTTAAAGGCGCTTGTACTGGGGCCAAAAGAGGGGTTGGCACTGCTTAATGGTACCCAAACATCAACCGCATTAGCATTGGCAGGGCTATTTGAGGCTGAGAATTTATTTGCCGCCGCCCTTGTCACCGGAGCATTGTCAGTGGATGCAATGAAAGGTAGCACAGTACCTTTTGATGCACGTATTCACCAATTAAGGGGCCAGCCAGGCCAGATTGCCGTGGCTAAAAAATACGCTCAGTTTTTAAACGGCAGTGGCATTTTGGAGTCTCATGTCAATTGTGGCAAGGTACAGGATCCATATTCCTTACGCTGCCAGCCTCAAGTGATGGGGGCTTGTTTAGATATACTCAACAATAGTGCCCGCACTCTGCAAATCGAAGCCAACGCAGTGACGGATAATCCATTGATCTTTGCGCCCACTTTAGAGGCACTTTCAGGGGGTAATTTTCATGCTGAGCCCGTCGCTTTCGCAGCTGACAATTTAGCCTTGGCGATTGCAGAAATAGCGTCAATTTCAGAGCGGCGTATTTCTTTATTAGTTGATCCGCATATGAACAGAGGCTTACCGGCATTTTTAGTTGAGAATAGTGGCCTTAATTCGGGCTTTATGATTGCTCAGGTTACCGCCGCGGCTCTAGTGTCAGAGAATAAAACATTGGCGCATCCTGCCAGTGTAGACAGTATCCCAACGTCAGCTAATCAAGAGGACCATGTCAGCATGGCAACGTTTGGTGCAAGACGCTTGAGGGATATGACTGAGAATAGTGATTATGTGGTTGCAGTGGAATTATTAAGTGCGGTTCAAGCGGTTGAATTTCATAAACCACATCTTACATCTACGCCCCTGCAAGCAGTGGTTTCCGAGGTGAGAAAAGTAGTCCCTTCGTATACCGAGGATCGTTTTTTTGCACCAGACATTGTTGATGCGAGAAAAATTATTAGTCAGTCCTACTTTTATGAGTTAGTAGCGGACATCCTTCCCTCTGGAGTAATTTAGTCATGGACGTGCTTACCCTCAGAGAAGCTAGTAGTCCCTTATTGGTGAGTTTCCCGCATTCTGGAACAGGTATCCCAACTGCTATAGCGCAACAATTTACTACAGCGGGACGCAGCCTTGTAGACACCGATTGGCATGTGCCAAAACTGTATGATTTTCTTAGAGAATTACCCGTATCGACGATTACGGCAAATTATTCCCGTTATGTCATAGATGTTAACCGATCACCCCAAGGAGCCGCACTTTATCCTGGCCAAAATGAAACCGAGTTATGCCCCACCAGCACCTTTGGCAAACAGCCAATTTACCTTTTAGGCAAGGCGCCAGATACTGCAGAAATAGCACGCCGTAAAGAATACTACTGGCAGGTTTATCATGATGCCTTGGCCGAGCAACTGGCGCGTATTAAAAAAACTTATGGTTATGCGTTGCTTTGGGACGCACACAGTATCGCCGCGGAGGTACCACGTTTCTTTGAGGGTGTATTACCAGATCTTAATTTAGGATCTGCAGATGGCCAATCTTGCGATTTGAGGTTAAGTGCTGATCTTTTAGATGAGATGGATTCCAGCGGTTACTCCGCAATACATAATGGACGATTTAAGGGCGGCTATATTACGCGTCAGTATGGTTCACCCAACTTAGGTGTCCATGCGGTGCAGATGGAAATCTCACAGAATACCTACCTGCTAAGGTCAGCTGATTATCAATATGACAGTATTAGAGCGGATAAGCTTAGCCAGTTATTGAAAAAGATGATTCTAGTTATGCTGGATTATTCGCCCACCCATTAACTATCCTGGACAGTTCTCATTATAAAAATGTAATCACTTTCACCGTAGTTGAGGAACTCCTAGCGATGGTGGATACTCCAGATTAGTTTCTATAATCCTCTTATTATTGTAAAAAATCCCACCGGACCACTGGCCTAACGACCACTTTACTCAGTATGATCTGACATTCTAATTTTAAGGACAATAAAATGATCGCAGTTATAGCTAAATTAAATGTTAAACCCGGATGTGAGAAAGAGTTTGAGGCAACTATGCTGAATCTCGTCTCTGACGTGAATGAGAATGAGCCAGGAAACCATCTCTACAAATTATGTAAAAAGGCGGATGGTAATTATGTGGTTATGGAGCTCTATGAAGACCAAGCCGCTATTACAGCGCATGGTGAGTCCGCCCATTTTAAAGCGGCGGGCGCAAAGTTCGGCGGTTTGATGGCGGGTGCGCCAGAGATTACCCGCATGGACGTTGTTGGTTAGCTAATATTTGCCGGGCTTTCCCTCGGCATTTTTCTCATTTAAATATCCAATGCCACATTGTAGGCAGTAATTAAGAGTGTTTTGGTAATGGTGCTTAACGTGATCTAGCGCACACTGTTTTTCTTCCCAAGTGCTACGCTTAGTGTACCGTGTACAAAATAACTTGGGGGTAATTGGTCCATGAAGCCTCAAAAAGAGGGCTTTTCACTCATCGAATTGCTGGTTTGTATCGGCATACTCTCTGTTTTATTAACAATTTCATTGCCATCAATGACGTCCATTACAGGACGCCAAAGAGTTGCAGCACAAATTTCGGAGATACGTAGCTCCTTGCAGTTGGCCCGAAGTTTGGCAGTAATGGAAGGTGAAATTTGGAAAGTGTGCATGCTTGACGCACAGCAAAGTTGTGTCAAACAGAATGGAGAATCCTTAGCCGTATTTAGAGATGATAACAATGATAACCAAATTGACCACACTGAAAAGCGTGTAAAAACCTCCTCAATAGAGGGAGTAAACATTAAACTTTCAGCATCAAATCGTGCCTACATAAGATTCAAAATAACAGGCGAGTCAATGGAGTCTGGTAATTTTCAGGTCTGTGCCTCAGATTCAAATGTTATCAAAGGCCGCCAAGTCATCATTTACAGAAGTGGTCGTATTCGACTATCAAAAGACACCAATCAAGATGGCTACCATGAGTCTTCAAGTGGCGTAATTAAGTGTTCCCCATGATTTTTTAACGCTTCCAATATGCTGAAACTGTGACCTGCCTCGCAATTTTAGTAATTAATCCGATTATTTTACGTTTTTCACTCAATAATTCATCCAAAGGTAGGTTTTTTTTCCTACAATTGACAAAAGCAATATTTAGGAGTGCGCACATGGATGTCGTGCAACGTAAGTCTGGATTCACACTAGTAGAAATTTTAGTTGTCATCACGATTATTGGTATATTGGCCTCCATTGTCTATCCCAGTTACCAACAATATTTGGTCAAAGCCAACCGGGCAGCCGCACAGCAGTTTTTACTCGAAGCGACTAGCGTTCAACATCAGTATTTTTTGGCTAATAATGGTAATGGTTATGCTCACAAAGACGCTATTAATAGTCTGGTTAGCACTTCCGCAAATGTCTCTACCTATTATGATATTACTTTTCTTCCCATCACAGACACAACCTCTTCTAGCTTTACGATAACAGCCACCCCGCTGACAAGCAGTATTCAGAAAAATGACGGTTATTTATCAATTACTAATACCGGCTTAAAAACGGGAACATGGTAATGGCTTATAAAAACCCTTCAGGAAATTTAACGAAGCCGCACAATGGCTTCACACTTATCGAGCTTCTCATAGTGATTGGTATTGCAGGTATTCTAGTGTCAATTGCAGTCCCCAATTTCAGTCAAATGGTTAGCCAGCAAAGGGTCAAAGCAGCGGCCACTAATTTTAAAATTGCGATTGCATTAGCGCGTTCTGAAGCGAGAAAAACAGGGCTAAAGACATATATAAGACAAATTGACAAAACTTCCAAGACTCCCAACGCTACCGGTAAAGGAGAATCATGGAAAAAGATGTCTGACGGCTGGCATGTTTACAACAACAAAAGTGGCAAAGTTACCATAAAATTAGCGCATAAGATTGAAGCTGGCAGTATTGAGTTAACTGGTCACGACGAAGGTCTTGTGTTGGTTGGCAAGACAGGCCGTGTAGAGAATGAAGAGACGAAAGAGTTATGTTTTTCAGACGTCAATAGTAGTAACAATGTCACTGAGTATTGTGTCTTTGTCAATAAAGCAGGTTCGGCAGTAATCACCGAGCCAGAAACATGAGGAGAAAAACCATGCCAAAAGCGCGCTTCTTGAGAATGCAGTTAACAAAAGGGTTTACGTTAGTTGAAGTGCTGGTGACCTTAGTTATTACTGCGATTGGACTATTAGGTGTTATCGAACTACAAAATCGTACTCAAATAGCGAATCTTGAGGTCACCCAACGAGCCTATGCGACGATGATCGCAAGCAATATGGCTGAGCAAATAAAAGCTAACCCTGGAATAGGCGCAGATTGCAATTTAACGGCATCTTTTGATATCGGTAGTGGTCATGGCACTTCGAATCATCCATGTGATTCGGGAGGCAATAGTGTTAAAGAGTGGCATAAAGATCTTAAAGGTACTCGTGAGGAAATTAGTGACGCTAAGATTGGTAGCATTAAAAATGGTCACGGGTGCATTAACTATACCGCGGCAGTGCCATCGACCGGAACACCAGCAAAATACACGGTATCAGTTGCCTGGAAGGGTTTTCAAAAAACTGCTGCAGGTGGAATGTCAGAAAGCTGTGGTTTTGAGGAGTATGGGGATTCTGGCTATCATCGTTTGGTGTCTTTAGATGTTTATCCCATGGATTTGCCTAGTTCCTCTATGGCTTGCTCTGAACGACCGCCTGCTGCGACTGTGCAGGTTGGGTATCAAAATTTATCGGATGGCGAGTATGAGATTCAAGCAAATCAGGTGGCTCATGTTCTACGGTCTGAGCCGATTGACGTATGGGTTATTGTCAGGTCGGGGGGACATTTAGTGGTCTCTGGCTCTGCCAAAGTCCGCGGAGTAGTCAGTAGTGGCGGCCATTTATGGAGGACGCCAACGAGTGCCTTTGAGGATCTTATCATAATGGATGGCACCGAGCATCTTGAGCCAGCAGGTTGTAATTGGTTTACATTTATACCTTCACCTGTACCTCTTCTTGTAGATCCCATGTGGTCTAGCACTACTCTGCTAAGTTCAATGGTCACTGCCCTCAGCGCAGGTGAGTCTCTCCCAGTAACTGGTGAGACTATAGCGAGCTGAACCATAGAGACGGGTCAGTTGATAAAGTAACAGCTGAGTAAACAACATTATGAAAAGACAATCTGGATTTACGTTGATCGAACTAATGATCTCGTTGGCACTTGGAATTGCCATATCTTGGGTTGTACTCAATGTTTCTCTGAATGTAATGCGAAGCAACCAGGATATATTAGCCACCGGAGACGTTATCGAAAAGGGTGTTTATCTTGGTTACTTATTAAAGCGCGAAATCAAACATGCTGGGTTCTATGGACGCATTACAAGTGGCAAAGTTATTATCCCTGACTCCCCTCAAACCGATTGGTGTACTACTACACCAACCAAAAGGCATTTGACCACGCCCGTTTTTGGTTTAAATAATGAAACGAGTCTGTGCGGTAATTCAGATCTATTAGCTGATTCCGATATACTCATGATTCGCCGAGCCAGCACCACTGTTGCCTCAAGTTTAGTAGCCGCTCAGCACTATATTCAAAGTAATTTTGACGACGTCATTCTTGAAACTGGTGCAGCAGCCAACTTTACTTTGACGGAAATGGATGGCATCACTTCCGCGCCAATTTATGAGTTTTATCAAGATGTTTACTACGTTGACAGTGACAACAATTTCAAGCGCCGACGTCTGGTCAATGGTGCAATAGTGCACGAGCCCTTAATTGAAGGAGTTGATGATTTTCAACTGGAATACGGCATAGATACAGATGCTGACAATATTGCAGATACGTTTACTACGACCCCTGCAAACACCAACTATTCTGATTGGCAAAATGTGAAAACGGTGACGGTATCTTTGTTAATCAGTGGAGAGACAGTCAGTCAACCTGATGCTAAAAAATACCAATATGCTGATAAGTTAAACGTTACCTTTAATGATAAAAAAAAACGGCGGCTATTTAGTTTTGTAGTTGCGGTTGGCAACCAATATTAATGAATGAGTAAGTGTAAAAAGTGCAAGGAGGCATTTATGAACAAGAACGAGGCTATAACTTATGCTAATCCAGGGGTGCAAATGCAGTCCAGTCATCGGCAGACAGGTGCGCTGTTACCGCTGACTTTGGTTATTCTGCTGGTTGTAACGCTACTGGCCATTAGCGCGGTCTCATCAACCAATGTGAACTTACAGATTGCAGGAAACCAGCAGCGGCAATTTGAGGCTGAGATGGTTGCAGAAAACGCGGTTAATTTTTTAGTAGACAACTATCCATCACGGACGATGCCAACAGGTGCTAATTTTGAGACATTCGGCTTTAGCATGGGGCAGGGAACCCCAGCGGAGGCATGCGTTACTAAAACGCATGCGGGTAAGGGTGACTATTACTCTCATATGGAAATCCGTGTTACAGCGACTGACCCAAACTCTGGTGCAACGGCAACGGCCGTAAAAGGCCTCAAGTATCGCGGTGATGGAACCAATTCAACGACCATAGGCTCACCGATCCACGCAGACTGTGGTGTAACTGAACTCACCATGGGGGAGAACGCTGAAGATACAGACTTGCCGACAAATGGGCAGAAAAAAGTACTTTATTCTTATCTGGAGATTGATTAAAAATTTAGTCATAAACCGTGGCAATGGGCAAACGCTTGTGCTGAGTTTTGGTATAAATAGCCACTAACCGCTGTTCTGCCTCAGAACTGACGGCTTTGCCCTCAAGGAAATCATCAATATCATCGTAGGAGAGGCCGAGCACTTGTTCATCTTCTTTCTGCGGGCTCAAGCACTCTAAATCTGCCGTTGGCGTTTTAGTCACCAGAGCTTCAGGCGCACCCATAGTTTTAGCCAGCAGACGTACTTGGCGCTTACTAAGACCGAATAGTGGTGCCAAATCACAGGCACCATCACCAAACTTAGTGTAAAACCCAGTTATATTCTCAGCCGAGTGGTCGGTACCCAGCACGAGGCCGCCGAGCATGCCGGCTATTTCATACTGCGACACCATACGTGCCCGCGCCTTAACGTTGCCCTTGGCAAAATCAACCGCGTCTGCGTTGGGTAATAGATTGTTATCTTTAAGCGTTGCACAGACGCTGGCATTAATCGCATCAACACCGTCTTTTATATTTACGGTTAGGCTTAGACTGGGTTTTATAAAAGCAAGGGAGACTTGCGCATCATCTTCGTCTTTCTGAGTACCATAGGGCAGACGCACCGCGGCAAAGCGATACTCTGTGCAGTTGTGTTGTTCGTTGAGTCCGTCAACGGCTAGTTGGGCCAGACGACCACAGGTTGAGGAATCTACTCCACCACTAATACCAAGTACCAGTGTTTTAGCACCTGCATTGGTCAGTTGGTTCTGGATGAAAGCGACTCTATGCGAAATTTCAAAGTCGGGATCAATAGCGGGAAGGACCCGCATTTCGGCGATAATATCTTGCTTTTTCATTTTACGATGCGACTCACTTTGGGTTATCAAACCTTAATTTTATCCAAGCAATCCAAAGGTCAGTTTATTCCAAATAGATCGCTTTTCATTGTTCTGGTCTTGTGTGCTACCTTCTAATTCCGCTTCGCGGGTCATCTTGTCATAGATCATACGGCTATCAAATTTAGGCGGTTTAGCTTGTTTTAACAAACCAAAGGATAGTTTCTCTACCCAGGAGTCTTGACCCTCTAAGAGACGCCTTTCAAAATCAAATACCCCATTTTCATCCAGCGATGGATGCTCTGGATAGTTGGCGGCCAAAATTTCAACTGAATTGTCAGCTAACTCTTGCATTTCAAGTAAGTAGTACGCTTGAGCCATTACCGCTAGACCATCTGGCACGGCAGGAGATTGTTGAAAATTCTGCACCACGTATTGCCCTCGATTAGCGGCTGCTAAATAAGCACTTCGGGCAAAGTAGTAATTGGCCACATGAATCTCTGCTCTAGCCAGTTGATTACGCAAGTTTACTAGACGCTTGCGAGCGTCTGCAGCGTAAGGACTCTTTGGAAATCTAGATAGCAATTCAGTTAAGGTGGCAAAGGCAGTTCTGGCCTCACCAATATCGCGCATACTCGAGTCTGTTGGAACAAAGCTATCGAAGAAGCTGGTAGTTTGTGATATTTGAGATAGCCCTTTTACGTAAAAAGCATAATCGACATTCGGATGCTGGGGATGCAGCCGAACAAACCGGTCAGATGAAGCGATGCTTGATTCATAATCACCAGACTTATAGTGCGCGTAAATGAGTTCCAGTTGCCCTTGCTCTGCATATTTACCGAATGGGAATTGAGATTCCAATAGTTGTAAGTTACTAATCGCCACATTCCAGTTGCTAGCATTAAGACTGGACTGAATTTTATCGTAAAAGTCTTTTTCTGTTAGGCCTGCGCTTTCTTCTTCAGCTGGTTCATCATCACCAAACCCCATCCAGGAGCATCCCGAGGTAAGCGACAAACTTAAAATCAACAACATCAGCGATAGGTTTTTCATGTAATATTCTCAGATAAAGGAGCTGCCAAGCTAAATGACTGGCTGGGCGCTATTTAAACACAGCGAATTGGCTAAACCAATAAATCTTCGTTTTTAAGGGCTCTTCAGAGCTTTGGCCCGCGTTCTTTAGAGCGACTAATTTGGAATAAGTTTAGTGATTGATGAAATAAATAAAAATGTAGGCGTTGAGTCCGTCACTGGTGAGCGCATTGAACAACAGGCAGATGTGCCAGCGGTTGATATTGGACGACGTTTTGATCAGGTTGCCGCGGAACTGTTCTCTGACTTTTCAAGAGCCAGACTACAGCAGTGGATCAAACAGGGACACCTGTTGGTAGACGGTCAGCAGCAGGCGCCAAAATATAAGGTGCTTGGCGGCGAGGCTTTAAGTTTGAGTACAGAACTGGCGCCAGAGGGAGACTGGCAGGCAGAAGATATTCCCTTGGATATCGTTTTTGAGGATGACACCATTTTAGTGATTAATAAATCCGCTAATTTTGTAGTTCATCCAGCCGCTGGAAATTACTCTGGCACGGTTTTAAATGCCTTGCTGCATCACTGTCCCAGTTTAATATCAGTGCCGCGTGCTGGCATCGTTCATCGGCTGGATAAAGATACGACTGGCTTAATGGTAGTGGCCAAGACATTGCAGGCGCACACCAATTTGGTTGCGCAGCTGCAGGCAAGATCGGTCAGGCGAGAATATGAAGCGGTTGTCACTGGTGTGGTTATTGCTGGAGGTACGGTAGATCAGCCTGTGGGCCGGCATGCCAAACAGCGTACTAAGATGGCAGTTATCAGTGATGGTAAAGAGGCGCGAACCCACTATAAGGTTATTGACCGTTTTGACGGCCACAGTCATTTGCGCCTGAAATTGGAAACGGGTAGAACTCATCAAATTAGAGTACATATGGCTCACGTTAGACATCCAATTGTTGGTGATGATGTCTATGCTGGAAGACTGCGGCTTCACAAGGGCGCATCCGCAGAGCTGCAGGACTGCATCAAAGCATTCGGACGCCAAGCATTGCATGCGAAAGAGTTAGAGCTGGTGCATCCCTTTACTGGCGAACTTATTGGGTGGGACTCTGAGTTACCTGAGGATATGCTAAATTTACTTGAGGCCTTGGCCGGTGGCTAGCAAAGCAGATTCATTTTTTATACCTAATTGGCCTGTGCCAGACTCGGTAGGGTCGGCAATTAGTCTGCGGTATGGAGGGGTTAGTGAGGAGCCTTACTCAAGTAATAATATGGCGCTTCACGTGGGCGATAGTCCGGCTAGTGTGCAGGCTAACCGCGCATCCCTGGTTGCGCGCTTAAATCTTACTCGCCCACCCGTTTGGCTCGATCAAGTTCATGGCGTTGATGTAATCTATGCACCCAATGCCAAAGGCACGACTGAGGCTGATGGTAGTTATAGTGATAAAGCAGGGGTTGTTTGTGCGGTCATGACGGCTGACTGTCTGCCGGTGTTGCTGTGCAATAAACAAGGTAGTAAGGTTGCGGTTGTTCATGCCGGATGGCGCGGTTTAGCCGCTGGAGTAGTCCGTAATGCAGTCGCTAAATTTCGCTCCCATGATGGGCCTCTAATGGCATTTTTGGGCCCTGCTATCGGGCCATGTGCATTTGAAGTGGGTGCTGAGGTACAGCAGGAATTTTTAGACAATGCCCAGAGCCAGCCGCATCGGCAGGTTATCTCTGGAGCGTTTACGCCAAGTGATAATATCGGCCGCAAAGACCACTATTTGGCGGATATCTATGCCTTGGCTCGTGGCGAACTCAACAGTTGCGGGGTTTTCGATATATACGGTGGCGATGACTGTACATTTTCAAATCCCGAGCGGTTTTATTCCTACCGGCGGGAGCCAGTTATCGGTCGTCATGCGTCTCTTATTTGGTTAAAGGAAGCCTAAATACGGCAGCTCATCCTGTGATTTAGGGGCTTGGTTTATCTGAGTTTCTTGAACCTAAAAAAGATCCTTTCAGTTAAGGGCATTTTTGGTGTTTAAACACTTGATAAGCGCGGGGTGTTCCATTAGAATTGCCGCCCTCTCGCAGGGGCTATTTTCTCCATGACTCAACGCGATAGAATCAGGCCGTAAGTAGGTCATTAATATTTGGAGCATAACATGTACGCAGTAATCAAGAGTGGCGGGAAGCAACATCGGGTCGTTGAGGGTGAAACCTTACGTCTTGAGAAGCTCGATATCGCGACTGGTGATAATATCGATTTTGAAGAAGTCTTGATGGTCGGCGAAGGCGCTGAAGTCAAGATTGGTGCCCCTCTTGTGGAGGGCGGTAAGGTGACTGCTGAGGTTGTTTCTCATGGTCGTGGCGACAAAGTGAACATTATCAAGTTTCGTCGTCGCAAGCATTCACGCACACAACAGGGCCACAGACAGTGGTATACAGAAGTTAAGATTACTGGCATTAACGCTGGGTAATCCCAAGAGGATATAGCAATGGCTCACAAGAAAGCTGGTGGTAGTACTCGAAACGGTCGCGATTCACAAAGCAAGCGACTTGGCGTAAAGGTCTATGGCGGTCAAGCAATCAATGCAGGTGGTATCATCATTCGTCAGCGTGGAACTAAGTTTCATCCTGGCAACAATGTTGGTATTGGTAAAGACCACACGTTGTTTGCAAAAGCGACGGGTAAAGTGCAGTTTGTACAAAAAGGCCCGCACAATCGTAAATATGCTGAGGTAGTGTCTGCGTAGATACTTCCATTCAGTTAAAAAGGCCCCTACGCGGGGCTTTTTTTATGGGCGATTATTTTTGCTCTACAATACCCGATTTGACATGATAAATGACTAAACCCTATAGCAACTGTAAACTGATCCTATGAAATTTGTTGATGAAGCGACGATAAAGATACACGCAGGCAAAGGCGGCAACGGCTGTATGAGTTTTCGGCGTGAAAAATATGTGCCCATGGGCGGTCCCGATGGTGGCGATGGTGGTGATGGCGGAAGCGTCATACTCATTGCTAAAGAGGGATTAAACACTCTGATTGATTTTCGCTACACTCGAAACTTTAAAGCTCAGAGCGGCAAGCAGGGCAGCGGTGCTGAATGCACTGGACGCGGCGGAGAAGATCTTATCTTGCAGGTCCCAGTAGGCACGACTGTTATTGATAGCATCACAGGCGATGTGATGGGCGATCTAACCGAGTTAGATCAGCAACTTAAAGTGGCCCAAGGCGGTTTTCATGGTCTGGGTAATACGCGCTACAAGTCAAGCGTCAATCGCGCACCTCGCCAGACGTCGCCGGGCCAAGACGGTGAAGTGCGAGAGATTAAGTTAGAGCTTAAGGTGCTAGCAGATGTGGGCTTGTTGGGCCTCCCCAATGCAGGCAAGTCGACCTTTATTCGGTCG
>CEWR01040014.1_pt1 | contig 15257 bp, 9 predicted proteins | sample 356321 | NCBI WGS metagenome assembly CEWR01 (sample SAMEA2621551, study PRJEB7988) | marine metagenome | biome: marine biome (ENVO:00000447); feature: mesopelagic zone (ENVO:00000213); material: "saline water (ENVO:00002010), including plankton (ENVO:xxxxxxxx)" | depth 790 m
ATTATTTTATTAGATAAAACTTTGTCATAAAAAACATTGGGTTTTATTATTCCGGCTAAAATATTTAAAACTAATTTTTGAGCATTTGCATAAGGCTCATCTCCTAAATTAGTATTGATAATTGTCAAAACATTTTTTGAAGTTAACAAGTTTTTAAATAAAACATCTTGTACCTCATTCTCTTTTTTTAGTGCAATTATTTGATTTTTTACAGAGACTCTCCCTTCACTTACAACCTCAAGGAAACCAACTTCATAGACCTTTTGAATAATATTCTCCCCTGTATTTGTTAGCCGCTTAATTTCATCAACAGTTAAAGAGTCACTAAAATTTAGTTGAGATATTCTATTCTTAAAATTTAGTTTTGCATCATCAACGATATTGTTGTCGTATTTAAAATACAGTTTTGCATTGACTTCTATTTGTTTTTTTTCAATAGTAATTTCTTCAGCTGTTTTCTGAATTGCAAAATCAAAAGGTGCATATAAATTATCATATTTCCAAAGTTGACCATTGTTAAAATCGTACTTAAATTGACCTCCTTTTGGAAACAAATACACGATCGCTATCGTGGTAATTAAAAATAAAAATACCTTATAGATGATGGTATTGTTTCTGTAGATTTTGTTTACTATTTCACTCATCGTTATCGCTCTTGTTATAACAAATTTACAGTAAAATTGTGACGCTTAAAAATTACACATCTATTAAGATTTCTTTTTGATTTTATTTGGTTATTTTAGCAATATAATTTTCAAATAAAAACGATAAATTCATAGTATGAAAGATGTTGTAATTGTATCAGTAGCGAGAACACCAATAGGAAGTTTTATGGGGAGCTTATCTTCAATACCTGCTACAAAATTGGGCGCAATCGCCATAAAAGGAGCTTTAGAAAAAATAAACTTAGATGCTAATTTAGTAGACGAAGTTTTTATGGGAAATGTAGTTTCAGCTGGCTTAGGTCAAGCACCTGCAAGACAAGCTGCAATTTATGCTGGGATCCCCGACACTGTTCCTTGTACAACTGTAAATAAAGTTTGTGCTTCTGGTATGAAAGCGATAATGTTAGCAGCGCAAACAATCTCTTTGGGTGATGCAGATGTAGTTATTGCTGGTGGAATGGAAAATATGAGTTCAATTCCCCATTATCAACATGCAAGAAATGGATCTAAATTTGGCCCAATTACCATGGAAGATGGTATGCAAAGAGATGGTTTAGTAGATGCCTATGGTAAAGTTGCTATGGGAGTTTGTGCTGACGAGTGTGCTGCCAAATATGAATTTTCTAGAGAAGATCAAGATACATTTGCAATTCAGTCTTATAATCGTTCGGCAAAAGCTTGGAGCGAAGGTAAATTTGATGATGAAATCGTGCCTGTTTCAATTCCACAAAGAAGAGGAGAACCTGTTATTTTTTCTGAAGATGAAGAATACAAAAATGTGAAAATGGAGAAAATTCCAGCTTTAAGGGCCGCTTTTACAAAAGATGGAACTGTAACTGCCGCAAATGCATCTACCATAAATGATGGTGGAGCAGCATTGGTTTTAATGTCTGCTGAAAAAGCCAAAGAATTAAATATAACTCCACTTGCAAAAATAAAAAGTTTTGCAGATGCTGCTCACCAACCTGAATGGTTTACAACTGCGCCTGCAAAAGCATTACCAAAAGCTTTAGCAAAAGCAAATATATCGATAGATGATGTAGATTATTTTGAATTAAATGAAGCATTTTCTATTGTAGGATTAGCTAATATGAAAATTTTAGGTCTTACAGATGATACTGTAAACGTAAATGGTGGAGCCGTTTCTTTAGGACATCCTTTAGGTGTTTCTGGTGCAAGAATTGTAATTGCTTTAACATCAATATTAAAACAAAATAATGCCAAAATTGGTGCTGCTGCAATTTGTAATGGTGGTGGTGGTGCTAGTGCAATAATTATTGAAAGAATATAAAAAATAGAGTTTGATTTACGGTATTTGTAATCTTAGTATTGTTCCTATTCGTGCAGAAGCTTCTGATACTTCAGAGATGACTAGTCAGGTGTTATTTGGCGAGCATTTTACAATTATTGAGAAAGAAAAAAATTGGAGTAAGATTCAATTAGCTTTTGATGATTATGAAGGCTATATCGATAATATACAATTTGAAGAAATTTCAGAAGATTTATTTCACAAACTATCCTTAATTGATCCTATTTATTCTGGTGAAATAATTGATTTTATTTCTAGCTCAACAAATGATTTAATAACAATTCCTTTAGGCTCTAGATTACCTTTTTACATTAAAGATCAGTTTTACATCAACACGAAAAGGTTTAAATACGAAGGTGCTATTTTTACTGGAACACTTTTAAAAAGTGAAATTATTCAAAAAGCATTTACCTATTTAAATACTCCATTTTTATGGGGAGGTAAAACTCCTTTTGGTATCGATTGTTCTGGTTTTACACAAATGGTTTATAAACTTTGTGGTTACAATCTTTTTAGAGATGCTAAACAACAAGCCTCACAAGGTGAAGTATTAAGTTTTATTGAAGAAAGTGAACCAGGTGATTTGGCTTTTTTTGACAACGAAGAAGGTGATATCATTCATGTAGGAATTATTTTAAATGACTACCATATTATACATGCACATGGTAAAGTAAGGATTGACACTTTAGATCATAGTGGTATTTTTAATGCCGACATACAAAAGCATACTCATAAACTTAGAGTCATCAAAAAAATAGTATAAAAAAAACCGAAACTTTTAAGTTTCGGTTTTTTTATATAGGATCTTAAGCGTATTACTAGCCTCTCATTTCTTTATAGATTGGTCTTAAAGCATCTGCTTTATCATTCATTTCTAAAATATCATAAATATTTAAAAGAGATCTTACCGTTTCTAAAGACCTTTTAATACCGTCTGCTTTTTCTAAATATGGTAAAGCTTTTTTGTATAACTCTTTTTGCTTAGCCTCTAACTCATCATATTTTTTAAAATTGCTAAGGTTATTATTCATTTCATTAACAATCGCTAATTGTCCAGATAAAATAGCCGCAGATAAATTCATGTAAGCATCAGCATAATCTGGCTTTAATTCAATAGCCTTCTTATAATACTTTACTGCTTCATCTGTTTTCTTCTGATTTTGATTAACAACACCTAGGTTAAAGAAAAGAGTTGGATTCTTTGGGTCTAATGTAATAGCTTCTTCCATTAAATCACCAAACTTATCCATTTGTTCTAGTTTAACATACAGATCAGCTTCGTTTAACAACAAGTTTAAATCTTTTGGATTAGATTTTCTTGCCTCCTTAATCGCTATAATTGCTTCCTTTGTTTTTCCTTGTTTCACTAAAATATAACCAATATTTTTAATGATTTCTACTTGTTTAGACTCTGTAGTTTCATCTGTAGGGTTTATATACCCGCCTGCTTTTACCATTAAATCTCTTTGTCCTTTACCACCTAAATTTTCTGTTTCATTCGTTTCCTTATTTACAGCTAAATATTGTGTAAGAATACCAGTATATCCAATTGTTTTTAATTCATTATAAAAAAGTAGAGCAGTGTCGTATTCTTTTGCTATGTTAGCGCTTATTGCTGCGTTATACAATGTTGTTGTGTCTGCTGGATACAATTTATAAGTTAAATAAAAATTTTCTGAAGCACCTTTATAGTCTTTATCATCATTGTAAAGTTTAGCTGCTTTGTTAGAAATTTTTTCTATCATAGAATTTAGCATAGGTTGTGCTAATTTGGTGTATTTAGCTTTTCCTATTTCAATTTCATAAGCAAATAATTTATTGAAGGCATCCGCACCCTCGCTATAAAGATCTTGACCTGATAAAGCTTGTCCTTTTAAATAATAATATTTTGCTTTGTATTTAGCAGCCATAGTTGCTTCCATAGCATCTAAAGAATTTACAGCTGTTAATGCTGCTGCAAATTCACTCTTCTTTATCGCTTTCTCTGCAGCTTTTAATTCAGCTTTTTGTGCAAATGCTCCAATGGTCATCAATCCAAAAGAAAGTGCTAATATTTGATTTTTCATTTTTAATAAGTATTTAATTAATTGTTATTCTTGATTATCATTTTCATCTGAATCATTTTCAATTTCCATGCCATCTTGAGCATCTCCTTCTATTTCTTCTTCTTCAGTTTCTTCTTCGTGAGCAACTTTAGCAACAGCAGCAATACTGTCAGAATCTTTAATATTTATTAAACGAACACCTTGTGTTGCACGTCCCATAACTCTTAAATCTTCAACAGCCATTCTAATGGTAAGTCCCGATCTGTTTATAATCATTAAATCGTTAGAGTCATCTACATTTTTTATAGCGACTAAACTACCTGTTTTTTCTGATATATTTAAAGTCTTAACTCCTTTACCTCCTCTATTGGTAATTCTGTAATCTTCTAACTTAGAACGCTTTCCATATCCTTTTTCGGATACAACTAATATATTGCTTTCCATATCATTAACAGCAACCATACCAATTACTTCATCATTTTCGTGCTGTAAAGTAATACCTCTAACACCCGAAGCGGTTCTTCCCATTGGGCGGGTTTTAGCTTCTTCGAAACGAATTGATTTACCAGACTTTAAAGCTAACATTACTTGACTGTCTCCAGTTGTTAATTTTGCCTCTAATAATTCATCTCCTTCTTTAATAGTAATTGCATTTATACCATTTGTTCTTGGACGAGAATATTGCTCTAATGAAGTCTTTTTAACTTGACCTTTTTTAGTTGCCATAATTACATAATGACTATTAATGTAGGCTTCGTCTTTTAAATCTTGGGTTACTAAGAATGCTTTTACTTTATCATCTTGTTCAATATTGATTAAGTTCTGCATCGCTCTACCTTTGGTGTTTTTTCCACCTTCAGGAATTTCATACACTCGCATCCAGAATACTTTTCCTTTCTGAGTGAAAAACATCATATATTGATGATTTGTCCCTACAAATAAATGCTCTAAGAAATCTTCATTTCTTGTAGTTGCTCCTTTTTGACCTCTTCCTCCTCTATTCTGAACTTTATATTCTTCAAGATTTGTGCGTTTTAAATATCCTGCGTTAGAGATTGTTACAACCACTTTTGTGTCAGGAATCATATCTTCAATTCGCATATCTCCACCAGCATATTCTATTACTGATCTACGCTCATCACCATACTTATCTTTAATATGAAGTAACTCGTCTTTAATAATTTGATAACGTCTAGGTTCGTTTGCTAAAATATCTTTTAGATCTATGATTGTTGCCATGATAGCATCAAACTCTGCACGCAATTTATCTTGTTCTAGACCTGTTAATTGACGCAAACGCATTTCTACAATTGCTTTTGCTTGAATTTCAGTTAACTCAAAACGTTTTATTAAGCTTTCTTTTGCTTCATCTGCATTAGAAGATGCTCTAATAATTTTTATTACTTCATCAATATTATCAGATGCAATAATTAATCCTTCTAAAATATGTGCTCTCGCTTCTGCTTTCTTTAATTCAAATTCTGTTCTACGAACAATAACTTCATGTCTGTGCTCAACAAAATAGTGAATTAACTGCTTTAAATTTAATTGTTCTGGTCTTCCTTTAACCAAAGCAATATTGTTTACACTAAAAGAAGTTTGTAATTGTGTGTATTTAAATAACTTATTTAAAACGATATTAGGAATTGCATCTCGTTTTAAGATATATACAATACGCATTCCGTTCCTATCAGATTCATCCCTAATATTAGAAATACCTTCTATCTTTTTATCATTAACAAGTTCAGCAGTTTTTTTAATCATTTCTGCTTTATTCACTTGATAAGGAATTTCTGTAACAATGATACATTCACGTCCCTTAACTTCTTCAATAATAGCTTTAGCACGCATTACAATACGTCCACGACCTGTATGAAAAGCATCTCTTACACCATCGTAACCATAAATGATACCTCCTGTTGGGAAATCTGGCGCAGTGATATGTTGCATTAACTCATCTATCTCAATATCTCTATTTTCGATATATGCCATAGTTCCATTAATAACTTCAGTTAAGTTATGTGGTGCCATATTTGTTGCCATACCTACAGCAATACCAGAAGCTCCATTTACTAATAAAGTAGGAATACGAGTTGGTAAAACTGTTGGTTCTTGTAAAGTATCATCAAAATTTAAACGATGATCTACGGTATCTTTTTCAATATCAGCCAACATGTCTTCTGATATTTTTTGCATTCTAACCTCAGTATAACGCATTGCTGCAGGACTATCTCCATCCACAGAACCAAAATTCCCTTGACCATCAACCATCATATAACGCACACTCCAATGTTGCGCCATTCTTACCATCGAATCGTAAACAGAAGTATCTCCGTGAGGGTGAAACTTTCCTAAAACTTCCCCAACAATTCTTGCAGATTTTTTGTAGGACCCAGTTGCTTTAATTCCTAACTCATGCATACCAAACAAAACCCTTCTATGAACTGGCTTTAAACCATCTCTTACATCGGGTAATGCTCTTGAAACAATTACTGACATCGAGTAATCGATGTAAGCAGCTTTCATTTGATCCTCAATGTTAATCGGAATTAACTTTTCTCCGTCTGACATATATATATTTTGATTAAAATTAATTCATTTTTTTAAAACAAGGCAAGATACTATTTCTCACTCTTTTCACAAAGGTTTTAGTGGCTGTAATTGACTAGAGTTATCAACATTTTATGATAATTTTTAACAGTATTTTATTTGCTTGATTTGCGAGAGTTTTCTACCTTAGTGTGACAATTAAAAGGTCAATAATTTATCATTGGCATATTTTTTGTAATTATTGAAAAAAAAAAGGACTAAATTTACAACAAACCAATATAGAGAGAACGAAATATGGACGATAATTTTTCACCAAAAGTTAGAGATGTGATCACTTTCAGTAAAGAAGAGGCTTTAAGATTAGGGCATGAGTTTATTGGAACGGAACATCTAATATTAGGTTTAATTAGAAAAGGCGAAGGAAAAGCGATAGAAATTTTAACAACATTTGATGTTGATTTAATTTTATTACGTAAAAAACTAGAACAATTAAACCCATCGAACCCAACATTTACCGAAAACAAAGATAAGCCAAGTTTACGTCTAACGAGACAGGCCGAAAAAGCTCTAAAAACAACTTTTTTAGAAGCCAAATTATATCAAAGTGAAGCGATAGATACTGCACATTTATTATTATGCATCTTAAGAAATGAAAATGACCCAACAACAAAGTTGATTCAAAAGTATCATGTTAATTATGACGATGTTAAAACGTTGTATAAACAATTGCATGTAGATGATGTTGATGTCGATTTACCATCAAACCCAATTGCAGAGACTCCTTCTGATGATGAATATGCTTCAGAAAAACCAAATCCTTTTGATCAATCTCAAAAAAGTAAAACAGCTAAAAAATCAAAAACTCCTGTATTAGATAATTTTGGTAGAGATTTAACTGATTTAGCTGAGAAGGGTAAATTAGATCCGGTTGTTGGACGACAAAAAGAAATTGAGCGTGTTTCGCAAATTTTAAGTAGAAGAAAGAAAAATAATCCAATGCTAATTGGTGAACCTGGAGTTGGTAAATCTGCTATTGCAGAAGGTTTAGCGTTAAGAATTGTAGAACGTAAAGTTTCTAGAATTTTGTTTGATAAGCGTATTGTTTCTCTAGATTTAGCAAGCTTAGTTGCGGGTACTAAATATCGAGGTCAGTTTGAAGAACGCATGAAAGCCTTAATGAATGAACTTGAAAAAAATGAGGATATCATTTTATTTATTGATGAAATTCACACTATTGTTGGTGCTGGTGGTGCAACAGGTTCTCTAGATGCTTCAAACATGTTAAAACCAGCTTTAGCAAGAGGGGAGATTCAATGTATCGGTGCAACTACATTGGATGAGTTTAGGACAAATATTGAAAAAGATGGCGCATTGGAACGTCGTTTCCAAAAAGTAATTGTAGATCCAACATCCGTAGAAGAAACCATTCAAATATTACAAAATATTAAGATTAAATACGAAGAACATCATCATGTAAATTATACAGATGATGCTATTGAAGCTTGTGTGAAATTAACAAACAGATATATGACAGATAGATATCTTCCAGACAAAGCAATTGATGCTTTAGATGAAGCTGGTTCTAGAATTCATATCACAAATATTGTAGTTCCTCAACAAGTTTTAGAGTTAGAATCGCAATTAGAAATTATTAGAGATCGTAAAACAAAAGCGGTTAATGGTCAAAAATATGAAGAAGCTGCAAAGTTAAGAGATGATGAAAAAAATATTGAAGCTGCTTTAAATTCTGCCCAAAAACAATGGGAAGATGACTCTAAATTAAATAAGGAAATTGTTACAGAAGACAATGTTGCAGAAGTAGTTTCTATGATGACAGGCATTCCTGTAAATAGAGTTGCAGAAGCAGAAACGCATAGATTGCATGAACTTCCTTCGATGATAAAAGGAAAAGTAATTGGGCAAAATGAAGCTGTAACGAAAGTTGTAAAAGCAATACAAAGAAATAGAGTTGGATTAAAAGATCCAAATAAACCCATTGGTTCTTTTATTTTCTTAGGACAAACTGGAGTTGGAAAAACACAATTAGCAAAGGTTTTAGCGCGTGAATTATTCGATTCTGATGATTCCTTGATTAGGATTGATATGAGTGAATACATGGAAAAATTCGCTATTTCTCGTTTAGTTGGTGCCCCTCCAGGATATGTAGGTTATGAAGAAGGCGGGCAGTTAACAGAAAAAGTTAGAAGAAAACCATATTCAGTTATTTTATTAGATGAGATTGAAAAAGCACATCCAGATGTATTTAATATGTTACTTCAAATTTTAGATGATGGACATATTACCGATAGTCTTGGACGTAAAATCGATTTTAGAAATACTATTATTATTATGACTTCTAATATTGGTGCGCGTCAATTAAAAGACTTTGGTGGCGGTGTTGGTTTTGGTACTTCCTCTAAAAAAGAACAAGCAGATGCACATGCGAAATCTGTCATTGAAGGTGCTTTAAAGAAGTCTTTTGCTCCTGAGTTTTTAAACAGAATAGATGACGTAATTGTATTTAATGCTCTAGAAAGAGAAGATATTCATTCTATCATAGATATTGAATTAGATAAATTACTAAACAGAATATCAGATTTAGGCTATACTTTAAACTTAAGCGAAAAAGCGAAAGATTATATAGCAGACAAAGGTTTCGATAAAAAGTATGGAGCAAGACCACTAAAAAGAGCCATTCAAAAATATATAGAAGATGCTTTAGCAGAAGAAATTGTGAATTCGAAGTTATCAGAAGGAGACACAATTACTATGGATTTTGATGATGACAAAAAAGAGCTCACCATCAAGATTGAAAAAGGTGAAAAGAAACCTGAAACAAGAACAGAAACAAAATCTTAAAACAGAAAAATCCCAAACGTAAGTTTGGGATTTTTTTGTATCTAAAAAAGAAGTTTCCTCGTTGATATTTTACTGAAAATTCTAACTTCACTAACTTTTGGTATACCTCACTAGAACGAAATCGTATAAGTATTAAAGTTTGTGAACTTAATCAAATAACTCCAAACTATCAATTTCTAAAGAAGCAATAAATTTAGAAGCATTTACAATATCATAATGTAAAACTCTATCTTCTTCTACAATGGTAACTTCTGCTCTAAAAAGGCTAATGATACTTTCTATAAACGGAGAACTTTTTCCGTTTCCAAAACTCAATGCCTGAGAAGCTGTAAATAACTCAATAGCAAAAATAGTTTGTAAATTATCTACTATCTTCTTACATTTTGTTGCCGCATTTGCGCCCATAGAAACATGATCTTCTTGCCCATTACTAGATTCAATCGAATCTACACTTGCAGGTGTTGCATATTGTTTATTCTGACTAACAATACTTGCTGCTGTATATTGTGGAATCATAAAACCTGAATTTAATCCTGGGTTTGAAGCCAAAAAAGGTGGCAAATGTCTGTGACCAGAAACTAACTGATAGGTTCTTCTTTCTGATATATTTCCTAATTCTGATAAAGCAATTGCTAAAAAATCCAATCCTAAAGCTAAAGGTTGCCCATGAAAATTTCCTCCAGAAATAATTTCATCTTCATCTACAAAAACATTAGGGTTGTCTGTAACAGAATTAATTTCTGTTAGAAAAGTTTTGGTTACAAATCGAATGGTATCTTTTGTTGCACCATGAACTTGTGGCATACATCTAAAAGAATAGGGATCTTGAACATGTTGCTTTTCTTGGGCTATTAATTCACTATCCTCTAAGAAGGTATTAATTCTTTGTGCTGTTTTTATTTGTCCGTTGTGTGGTCTTGCAAAATGAATCAATTCATTAAAAGGTTCTTTTCTTCCATCAAAACCTTCCAAAGAAATAGTACCAATTAAATCTGCTAAATACGATAACTTATGTGCTTTTAACAAACAATCAATTCCGTAAGCAGACATAAACTGCGTTCCATTTAACAAGGCTAAACCTTCTTTAGATTGTAAACTTATTTTATCCCAAGAAAATATTTTTAATAATTCTTTTGATGAAATTATTTCATCTTTATAATACACTTCTCCTAATCCTATTAAAGGTAAAGACAAATGTGCTAAAGGTGATAAATCTCCGGAAGCACCTAATGAACCTTGTGTATATACTACAGGAATAATATCATTATTATAGAAATCAATCAATCTATTTACTGTTGCCAATTGTACTCCTGAGTGTCCATAGCTTAAAGCTTGTACTTTAAATAAAATCATCAGTTTTACAATTTCCTTTGGTACTTCATCTCCAGTTCCACAGGCATGACTCATTACTAAATTCTCTTGTAATTTCTGTAAATTACTGCCATCTATCTTTACATTATACAAAGCACCAAAACCAGTGTTAATTCCATATATTGGCTTCGAAATCGATTTCGTTTTTACATCCAAAAAAGCTCTGCATTTTTCAATTTTTTGAATAGCAGATTCTGATAAAGTTAACTTTATATCCAAAGAAATTATTTCTTGAATTTTAGATAAATCTAAAGGTATTGAGCTTATATAATGAGTGGAATTCATGAGTTGATTAATTGATGCTCAAAAGTGCAAATTCAAAGCTGTATATGCAAGTGATTTTAACTATTTTTCTCTGAATTAATATTTTATCTTTGTAATGAATTTTAAAATTTTATAATGAAAAAAGTTTGCACACTGCTTTTAGGTTTATTAATTATGAGCGCTTGTAGCCAAGAACAGCCTAAAAATTACATGACGCTATCTGGTCAACTAGAAAACAATAAAGACACTATCTTAACCATAGCGAACAAGAAAGAAGTTATAAAAAAAATAAACATAAATACTGCTGGTGCTTTTAAGGATACTTTAAAAATAGAAACCGGTGGGATATATACAATTCAAACAGGGAATAATAGAGCTGCTATTTATTTAAAAAACGGATTCAACATTACATTAAAAGGGGATACTGAAAATCTTATGAAAAGTTTAAAATTTTCTGGTAAAGGATCTGACAACAGTAATTTTATAATTGCACAAATAGAAAAAAGTCAAAGTATTGGCAATCCTCAATTAATCTTAGATTTAGAGGAAGCTCTTTTTAAGAAAAAAGTTGATCAACTAAAATTTGAGTATGATAGTATTTTAACATCGTACAATAATTTAGATAGTACTTTATATAACTCCATTCTTGAACAAAATAATCAATTAGTTACTTATTTTAACAACACTTACAGTAAAAATAAAGTTATGGAAAGAGGAATACTTTCTCCTAAATTTGAAAATTATATGGATGTAAAAGGAGGTGAAAAATCTTTAGATTCTTTTAAAGGAAAGTACGTTTATATAGATGTCTGGGCAACTTGGTGTGGGCCTTGCATTCAACAAATTCCTTATTTACAAACCTTAGAAAAAGAATACCATAATAAAAATATTGAGTTTGTTAGTATTTCTACAGATGAGTCTAGAAGAAGTGGTGGTTCTTGGGAAGCTGCAGAAAAAAAATGGAGAGGCTTTATAAAGAAGAGAAACATGACAGGAGTTCAACTTTGGTCTGGACAAGATTATTCTTTTCAACAAGCGTATCAAATCAATTCAATACCTAGATTTATTCTAATTGATCCTGAAGGAAAAATAATAGACGCAAATGCACCTAGACCTTCTGACCCTGGATTAAAATCTTTATTTACTTCTTTAGATATTTAACTGAAAATTAAAAAAATACACATAAAAAAAGCGAAATTCAAATTTGAATTTCGCTTTTTTTTGTCCTCAGTTTTTTTTTAAAAAAAACCTATTCTTTATAAACACCCATCTCAGAATATTTATCCATTCTTTTCGTTACTAAATCTGTTTCTGATAAATCTTTTAATTCTTCAAAAGCAGCTAAAATTTGTTTTTCAACAGCTTTAAAAGCTCCTTCTCTATTGGTATGTGCACCACCAACTGGCTCTTTAATAATCGCATCAATTAACTTTAACCTTTTCATATCAGCTCCTGTTAATTTTAATGCTGATGCAGCTTGTTCTTTAAACTCCCAACTTCTCCATAAAATTGAAGAACAAGATTCAGGAGAAATAACGGTATACCATGTATTTTCCATCATATAAACTCTATCACCTACACCTATTCCTAATGCACCTCCAGAAGCTCCTTCACCAATAACAATTGTAATAATTGGTGTTTTTAAACGAGTCATTTCCAAAATATTTCTAGCTATAGCTTCTCCTTGTCCGCGTTCTTCTGCTTCTAAACCAGGGTATGCACCTGGTGTATCTAATAAAGTAACAACAGGAATTTTAAATTTTTCTGCCATTTTCATTAGACGCAAAGCTTTTCTATACCCTTCTGGATTTGCCATTCCAAAATTTCTATACTGACGCGTTTTGGTATTGTATCCTTTCTGTTGACCAATAAACATAAAAGATTGATCTCCAATTTTACCTAAACCACCGATCATAGCTTTATCATCTTTAACATTTCTGTCTCCATGTAGTTCCATAAAAGTATCACCGCAGAGAGCTTTTACATAATCTAAAGTATAAGGTCTATTTGGGTGTCTAGATAATTGAACTCTTTGCCAAGGTGTTATATTTTTGTAAATATCTTTTCTAGCTTCAGTTAATTTTTTTTCTATCTTTTTGCAAGTTGCTGTAACATCTACATCACTTTCTTTACCAATAATTTGACACTTTTGGAGCTGGTCTAAGAGCTCTTTTATTGGCATTTCAAAATCTAAATATTCCATTTTGTAATTATTTGATCAGGTTGATTTGATTGACAAACATACTATAAAATTTACTTTTTATAGCAAGTTGATTTATTTTTTTGCTTTTTGTAAAATCTTCTTTTTTATTACTGATTTATTCTTGATAATACCGTTAATTAAAACGACACCTAAAACAATACAAGCTCCTAAATAAAATTCAGGATTCATTTTTTCTTTGTCTCCAAAAATAAATAATGCTAATATAATGGCATAAACTGGTTCTAAGTTTATGGTAAGCATAACTGTGTAGGGAGATAAATATTTCATCACTTTTACGGATGCAATAAATGCATAAGCAGTACAAATACTACTTAAAATGAACAAATAAATCCAATCTAATTTTTGTAAACTGAAAAAAGAAATAGAAAAGCTGTTATTTAAAAATAAATAGATTGTAACAAAAAGAGTTCCAAATAAAAGCTGATATAAAGAGATGGAATCTGCACGATATCTTTTGATGAAAAGCCCGTTTAAAACAGCAAATAACGACCCTAAAAAAGAAGATATTAAAGCGTAGATTATTCCTAATTTATATTGACTTTCAAAATTAAAGATGATATATAAACCTGCAATCACTATTAATCCAAGAATAATTTCTAATAATTTAATTTTCCTTTTAAAAAAAACAGGTTCTATTATAGATGTAAAAAAGGCACCTGTACTCATGGTTACTAAAGCAACAGATACGTTTGATACTTTTATGGCTTTAAAAAAGAAAATCCAATGAAGTGCAATAATAATTCCTGTTATTAAAAATTTGAGTAATCCTCTTTTATCAACATAAAAACTTTTCTTTTTAAAAAGAAAATAAATAGTAATAAAAATGACTGCTAAACCCATTCTAAAGAATACTAAAGGAATTGCATCTATAGTTATTAAAGCGCCTAGTATTGCAGTAAAACCCCAAATAAAAACAATGAGGTGTAATAATAGATAATTTTTGGTCCTATTTCCTAGCATAATAATAGAGAAATATAGCTAAAAAACCAAAAAAGAAGTTTGGCATCCATACGTATAATAAAGAGTCTACCCCAGCAACAGCACCAAGAACTTCAGCAATTTTCATCAAAAAAACATATATAAACATAATACCAACTCCTATTGCTAAATTGATTCCTGTTCCTCCTCTTTTTTTCCTAAATGCCAATGCTACAGCAATAATTGTAAGTATGTAACTAGCAATTGGAAGGCTTGTTCTTTTATGAAATTCAACCAAATATGCATTTAGATTTTTAACACCCCTTTTCTTAGAAATACGAATAAATTTCAATAATTCATTTGATGGCATTTCTTGTGAAAGTGCAGACTTATAGATTAAATCTTTGGGAGTAAAGTTGAAAAGTGTATCAATTTTACTTCCAGAAAAAATACTATCTCTGTCTTTATATATTTGACGTTTCCTCCAATTTTGAAGTGTAAAAACAGAATCTTCTGTATTGAATCTAATATTATCAGCAACTAATTTTGATTTTAATCTTAAACCATCATACACTTCTGAAGTAAAATCGTAGCCAGAATTTGATTGTGTGTTAAAACTTCTTATAAATATATATGTGCTATCGGTTAATTGTAAACTAAAATCATTTACATATTTTAATTCATTTTTTTGTTTTCTACTATTTATATATTCTTTCTCAAACTTTTTTCTAGTTTTACTACTACTTGGCACTACAAAATGATTCATTAAAAGAGATACAATTGTAATTAATGTTGCTCCCAAGAAATATGGGTATAAGAATCTTGTAAACGAAACTTTTGCATTTGTTATGGCAATAATTTCTGTATTGTTAGAAAGTTTAGAAGTAAATAAAATAACTGCAATAAATAATGCCAATGGCATAAATGTGTTTGCATAATAAATAATGAAATTTTTATAATATTCATCTACAACTTGATAGAACCCTAAATCTGCATGCTCTAAAAAATTATCAATTTTTTCAGAAATATCAATTGCAACAGCAATAGGTATT
>CEWR01151638.1_pt1 | contig 15248 bp, 12 predicted proteins | sample 356321 | NCBI WGS metagenome assembly CEWR01 (sample SAMEA2621551, study PRJEB7988) | marine metagenome | biome: marine biome (ENVO:00000447); feature: mesopelagic zone (ENVO:00000213); material: "saline water (ENVO:00002010), including plankton (ENVO:xxxxxxxx)" | depth 790 m
TCACCGCTATCGGCTGTGGATTGCCCATCAACCAAAGCGTGAGATCTAAAATATGAACTCCAATATCGATACAAGGCCCACCCCCACTATTCTTTTTAAGAATAAAACCAGGGCCAGTTGGTGCTCCCCAACGACGAAGCATCCAACTTCTAGCATGATAAATATCACCGAGAATTCCTGTGTCAATCTCAGCTTTCATAGCCTTAGAATTAGCTTGAAAGCGAAAGTGCTGCGCCGTCATTAGTAGCTTACCGGATCGATCACGAGCTGCAATCATGTTTTTAACATCCTCGGGTGTCGGTGCCAACGGCTTTTCACATATAACATGCTTTCCTCCTTCGAGTCCACCAATAGAAAGCGGTGCATGGTACATATTTGGTGTACAAACATCAATAATATCAATATCCGGATCAGAGAAAAGCTCTGAAGGATCAGTAGTCAGCTTGGTCACCTTATGTTCTTTACCCCAATTACTCAGAACATCTTCTCGAATATCGCAACCAGCGACAATTTCTGCATTTTCAGAAGCATTCCAACCCGGAATATGGGTATTTGAGATACCACCAACACCAATTATTGCAACCTTTAAGATCTTAGACACTGCCAGCCTCCTGCAAACTATTTATAATTCGAAAAAACACCGATTAATATATCTTAGGTTTCAGTGGCTTGTCAACACCTTGCGTTGCAATATTCATAAGACTTCCTTCGTGAAAGTGTAAACTGGTCTAAGCCAAGAAGCGAAAAAAACGCCATTGACATAAAGGAAATAGAGAATCTTTAACATTACAACCGATATCACAAGGATAAATTGAATTAAGATAAAAACCACATCAATTCTATTAAAACTCAGGCCCCGTAATGTCGTATGTCGATTAGCTCCATCAACAGAAAAACCGCGACATTCAATAACCTGACTCAAATTAGTGGCTCTTCGAATATTATTAGTTAAAATTGGACGTACTGCATTTAGAAATCCAGCAAACGTACGAAGTATATTGAGACGAAAATAGCGGAATCCACGAAGCTTTTGAGACTGAATAACAATTTTTGCATCAGAAATAACAAGAGGTACATATTGCACTGCAACAGTTGTCATAAAAGCGAGGCCATAAGGCACACGCAATTTGATCAATCCAACCAACAAATCTCTAGCCTGAGTCGTTGAAATAACGTAATAACCAACACTAATCGAAGCACTAAACCGTAGAGATTGGATAATACCGTGTACTAAGCCTTCACGATAAAAATGGACATTGCCTACCAATGTAAAAAGTATTGTTCTCGGAAATCGATCATAAAATATCGCTTGGCTATAAATTGTTGCCCAAGTTCCAATTACCAAAATACCCGTGAATATCCCAATCTTTTTCCAAGATCGAACTGAAGTCACGGCTAAACCAAATACAAAGAAAAAGCAAAACGAAAGCATAATCGGACTGTCAAGCAATACCATCAAAACACCAATAGTAGCAAGTAAAACAATCTTTGTCCGGGGATCAAACACCATTTTTCGATAACTCAAACAGTAGAAACATTATTGCACAATACTATTAAATCGTAACTTTTCATGACAATCAATACGTTTTAGACTTCAGCGATCCTCAACAATTTCGAGTAGGGTAATTTTGATCATATTTTCGGCCTTGGTTGTAAGCACAGTGGTATGCTCGGGAATTTTGATTGTTCTTTACTCGCTCTATAATGGAATTTCACCAATGCCAACCTCGCCAAAAGTCAAACACCAACTGTTGCATGTACTGAGTCAAAACGAAATCCAAGGAACAATTTGCGAGTTGGGATCAGGTTGGGGAACATTGGCATTCGCGCTTGCACGAAGATTTCCGAAATGCAGGATCATCGCCTACGAAAACTCATTGGTTCCGTATATATACTCACAAATATACAAATTAGTCATCAAGACAGAAAACCTACACATTAAACAAGAAAATTTCTTTAACGCCCTTTTAAGCGAAGCTGACGTAATTGTCTGTTACCTGTCCCCCGATATAATGGCATGCTTACAACCTAAACTTGAATCAGAACTAAGACAAGGAACTTTGGTGCTTACCAATACATTTGCTTTACCAAGTTGGATACCACAACAAACTGTTGAAGTGGAGGATCTATACGGAACAAAGATCTACATTTATTTAAACCAAAACAAAATATAAGGAAACCGTTCGTCAAAATAAAGCGAAGAGAAACCAGGAGATAGAATATGGCTTGGATCAAAACCATACCATGGTCTGCGGCAAACAAACAGTTACGCCGTGCCATTGAAAAACAAAAAAGACTATATCCTACTGAATATGAGATGTCGGATCAAACTTTAGATAGCATAAACGAAAGTATTGTCAATTCTCACAGTCTAATTCCAGATGCTTTATACCATGCATTTGCCAATTTTGGTGTATTGATGGCACCAGAATTACCATTGACTCGAAAACAACATGAAATGATTTCTACCGTCGTATCTACCACTAACCGTTGTGACTACTAAATTACCTCTCACGCAGAGTTCCTGCGTCAGGTAACGCTGGATGAGAATCTAGTGAAGACATTAATTGACGATTACACAACGGCACCTGTAAGTCGAGGTGATGCTGTCATGCTGAATTATGCTGTAAAGTTAACAAAAGACGCAACCTCAATTACCTCTACCGATCATAAGAACTTACGAACTGCCGGTTTCAATGATCAAGCTATCCTACAAATCACGCTGATAGCCGCGTGGTTTAATTATATTAACCGGGTTGCTGATGCCCTTGGAGTTGGGAAAGATTAAAATAATTCACAAGAAAACCATGTTATTGATTATTAGCCTAATTTGTATCCTCGTGTGTCTTTTGATTGGTTATAGTTTCTATTTGGAGCGTGCAAAACAAAATGACTTATCAGAAAGCTTACAAGGTATCCCTCAATATCAAGTGGAAATTATGAGGGATACGTGGGGTGTTCCTCACATTTTTGGGAAAACCGATGCAGATACAGCCTACGGGTTAGCTTACGCGCATGCAGAAGATGACTTTGAAACCATCCAAGAACTCTTGCTTACAATCAAAGGCAAACTGGCTTCAGTAATGGGCAAAGATCTGGCTCCTTACGATTATTATGTACAATTATTTCGAATATGGGATGATGTCAATGAAAAATACGATGCTCTTTCTGCCGACATTCGATCTGTGTGTGAGGCGTATGCGAACGGACTAAATCTCTATGCATCTCAACATCCACAATTGTTGGAACGAAACATTTGGCCAGTAAAAGGTACAGATATCGTCGCAGGTTTTGTTCATAAACTTCCTCTTTTTTTTGGGGTTGATAATGTGCTAAAGCAAATTTATCAAGCGGAGAAAAACCCGAAGGTCAGCCAATCTGAACTAGGCTTTCAACAAGGTATCGGCTCAAATTTTCTAGCTGTTGGTCCGAACCGTTCAGCAGACGGAGCCACTCGTGTTGCGATTAATACACATCAGCCGTGGGAAGGACTAGTGGCTTGGTATGAAGCTCATGTTGTTAGCGAAGAGGGTTTGAACCTCTATGGAGGTCTTTTTCCAGGTTCCCCTATCGTGTTGTTAGGACACAATCAACACTTAGCTTGGGGACATACCGTCAATTATCCTGATCTGATCGACGTGTACAAATTGGAGATTAATCCTAGCAATCCTAATGAATACCGTTTTGATGGTCAATGGCGATCATTGGAAATTCGGAAAGTTCCCATTGAAATCCGACTCTGGCGTAATTTTCGATGGACTTTCCATCGAGAAACACTCTGGTCTGTACATGGGCCTGCGTTGCGAAATGCCAACGGTGTTTATGCTATCCGTTATGCTGGCATAGGAGAAATCGGGCAAGTAGAGCAATGGTATCGTATGGGAAAGGCCAAAAACTTGGAGGAATTTAAAGCGGCTATGCGATTACATACAATTCCGATGTTTAATACCGGATATGCTGATCGAGAAGGTAACCTCTATTATGTGTATAACGCCCTACTTCCCCTGAGAAATGAACAATATGATTGGTCAGGCTACGTTAAAGGAAATAGTTCCAGTACTTTATGGACACGTTATCTTTCTTATGACGACCTTCCGCAGGTTGAAAATCCACCTTCTGCGTTCCTACAAAGTTGCAATAACAACCCATTTCAAACAACAATAGGTTTTGGTAACCCAAACCCATTGGAATACTCCTCAGTTTTTGGAATCGAAGATATGATGACCAATCGTTCCCTACGAGCTAGAGAGCTTTTTGGAAACAATTCGGCTGTAACTCGGAAAGAATTTTTCCAATACAAATTTGACAAATATTATTCACAGGATTCTGTTTTAGCTGAGAGCATCCATCAATTCTTGGAAGAAGCAACAACCGAAGACCCAGAACTGGCCAAAGCGATCGATCTCATCCGATCTTGGGATCTTCAAACTGACATTAATAATCGGGCGGCGGCGTTAGTCATTCTAACTTTTCGACCTAAGGACAGACCCACCGACTTTCAATATAACTATCCTCTGTTTTTAAAGAGATTGAGGGAAAATATTGAGCTTTTAAACCAGAACTTCGGTCGAATTGATGTTACTTGGGGAGAAATCAACCGTTTGATTCATGGCGACATAGATCTGCCTATTGCAGGTGGACCCGATATTTTGCGTGCGATCTATAGTCAACCTATTGATGGAGGTCGTTTAAAGGGAGTAGCAGGCGATTGCTTCTTCCAAATCGTGGAATGGGATGGACAAGGAAATCTGCAAAGCTGGGTTATCAACCAATACGGCAGCCATTCCTGGAAGAAGACTTCTCCTCATTACACTGATCAGTCTCTACTATTCGCTCGAGAGGAAATGAGGCCAACCTGGTTTGCTAAAGAAGATATTCTGGAAAACCTTGAACGAAGATATTCACCTGGGCAGGATTAATCCACTCATCTTCTTGGGGAATATTCCAGTCCTTGGAAGATGATGCTAAATACTGGTCAAATAATGGTTCTGAGTTTAGCCTCTGATCGCATTGGCACTTATTCCTCGAACTCAGGATAATCACCGTCTAGTACAAATGTGAAGGCAGCAAGGAAAAAGTGCTGAGTAGTGGGAGAAAACTAAATAGTATTTCTATCTCAGATAAAATGACGAAGGAGGATACTAATTTTTTATCGGAAATTGAGAGCAGTAGTAAAAACAAAACAAAGGGAACTTTCCCTCTCTTTGATAAAGGAGGGTTTGAACTTGCAAAAAAAACATTAAAAAAACAGTGATTATCCTAAAGGTAAAAACCTTAAAGAAGAAAAACTTACAAAGCCACATGGTTGGAATCCAGATAGTCTTGAGCCTGTCAATGATTTCTGGCAGATTGATAAGGAGAAAAAATTTACAGGAGATTCATCTGTTAAGATAATTCCTGCTGCAAAATCATTTAATTTGGCAACGGAGAACATTGAAGTCAATCCAGAACTGATTTCTGTAAACTCAGAAATAATGGCAATGGGTGATGGCGGTTTATCTGCAAAACTTCGCTGGATTGAGTTGAAAAGGATTTTAAGAGAAGATCAATTAACTAAAAGTGAAAAAGATGAAGTGCATTCCCAGCCACATATCACCATCGTTACTTATTTGGTGGTGTTGATCGCGGGGCAGTACCAGACAGCGTAGTAAACGGCATTATGTGGAAGGATTATCAGGATGATCGTCCATATTTTGATATGTCCGGGGTGGTCCTTTCAGTTCAACAAACGAATGTTGGTTGCCGCATAATACAAATTATTTACGGACATTAGCTTATCTTAAAACCATTCAAAATTGACTATTCCTTCGATGGTTTGTCAGCAAATTTTTAACGTGATCACAATTTCCAATCAAGTATGCTTTTCTCAGAGCAAAATTTGTGGGGGAAGATAGATTGAAGTCAGTATAATTCGGTTTGACTTAGCTCACAAACATAAATAAAATTAACAGGAATGATACACTTGTGAACTCCCTTCTCACTCTTCCCAAAATTCAATATGTTTTCAATGCATAACCTAGAAACAATTAGAATAGAATAGTGAACAAATTCCTTACCAATGCTATCAACACGCTAACAGAGGATGGTAAAACAGAATGAATACTAAATTGATAAAAGCTACCAGTCTATTACTATTTTTCACCTTTGGTATAGTGATTATTGGATGTGAAACCCAAGAACAGAGAGAGAAAAAAAGAGAAGAAAAAAGAACACAGAAATTCGTCCTACAGCTAAATAATAGAAATCAGGATATCAAGACTCGTGTGAATGCAGCAAGAGCCTTAGGTCGGATAAATACTCCCACCACGCAAAAAGAATTGGTTAGTGCCATCCCCATGCTGATTGAAGCGCTAGACAATACTGATACCAGCACACGAGCTTTCGCCGCGAGTGCATTGGGCAACATTGGTAAATCAGCAAAAAAAGCAATACCAAATCTTACAAACAACTTAAGAAATGATAGGAGTGACTTGGTTCGTGGATCTGCAGCTTACGCTTTAGGGCAAATGAAAGAATCAGCCCAGAGCGCAATCCCTGACCTAGTAAAGGCATTGGATGACGAAAATGAGTTAGTGCGTCAAAGTGCGGCTAAAGCCTTAGGCCAGATTAACCTACCTCAAGCAACTGAAGCGTTAAAACGTCACAAATCAAACACACCAAACTAAACTTTTAGCAACGAGAAACCAAGTGTTATAATTGGTGATGGATGCTTTGGGTTGCGGCATAGATTTGAGAATAAACTTGCATCCTTTCCTCATATTTCTTCTGAACTTCCTCTCGTGGATAGTAAACCTCCTTAGTTCGAACTAATTGGTCAACTGCCGATCGAATTGAAGGATACTTTCCAATTGCTGTTCCCGCTAATATAGCAGTCCCTAAACAAACACCTTCTGAAACATCAAGAGCAATCACCTTTTTACCAAAGATGTCTGCTTTAAGTTGGAGCCACTGATTTGATTTGGCACCACCGCCGATCGCCCGAATTTCGTTAATTGTCACACCAGCAGAGTCTAAAAGCGTGAGGTTGTGTTTAATCTCAAAGCTAATACCTTCCAAAATTGATTTGACCATGTCTGATTTGCTTGTACCAAGCGTTAATCCGAGTATTGCCCCTTTGGATTCAAGATCCATTTTGGGAGTACCTGAACCATTAAAATGAGGTAGGAGCATAACTGGCGATGGTTCCTCTGACATTGATTCGACCAAAAGATCATAGACGTCCTGCCCAGATGATGCTGCCTGCTCAACTTCGTATTGTGCGAAATTATCACGGAACCACCGCAGAATGACCCCTCCACTTGACACAAAACCAAGTGTGACATACATATCATCAACTACATGCGGATAACACGAGAAATTACCATCGATCATATGTTGATTCAGTACAGGCGTAGTAAACGCTGGTACAATACATTCAACAGTACCAGTAGCATCCATCACATCCCCCTCATCAATAATCCCGGCACCGAGGGCACCACATGGTTGATCATGCCCCCCAGTAACACCAACGACGTTCTCGGGTAACCCCAAATCTTTGGCAATATCAGAACCAATTTCGCCAATTATTGTGCCTGAAGCCGCAGGACTAGAAAACATGGAAGAATCCATATTTATCATATTCAGCATTTGCTCAGACCAATCTTTTTGAATAACATCAAAAAGCATGGTACGAGCCGCGAGAGAGTAATCAATCACAGGTGGCATACCGAGTTTATAAAACACAAAATCCTCATACCCTAAGAATTTCCAAGTTTGCTCAAATACGTTGGGTTGATACTGTTGAATCCAAGTTATCTTTGCAAGCGTTGTAATATCGCTTAACGGAATACCTGTGATCTTCATAAGATCAAGCTTACTGACTTCTTTCCCAATCTCATTTGAAATACCAATTGTACGAGAATCGAAACTAGTGATGGTATTTGCTAGAATTTCACCCGATTTTGATATTGGAGTGACGGCTTCTCCTTGAGAAGCAACACTGATAGCCTCAACGGGATCACTTTTTGTATGCTGAGCAACAGACTGAATACAACCAGAAATTTTCTCCCAAACAACATAACTATCCAATTCAGCCCAGCCAGGCTGCGAATGCAAAAGCGGATACTCATCATAGGCCTGGGCCAAAATCTGACCTTCAATATTAAATGCAATTACCTTGCATCCTGTTGTACCAACATCGATTCCTAAAAGACTCATTCGTTCCTCCTTATACAAATTCGGTTTGTTTCTTGTATTTAATCATCTTATACCCATTTCCATACACAACCATAATCAGCGGAATCTCAAGCATACTACCTCCACCAAACATCCAACTTCCGTTTCTCCAACGTGATTAGTTCCACATCCTTAAAGTCCATTAACAAGGAATTCCTCAGCTGAAGCCAGCTAAGCGGAGAATACACGAATCGGGTGAGAATAGTGTCATACGTTTCCTGTTGACCTCTGATTTCCTCTACTTCCTTCATGACAAGCTACAAATTCAAAAACACTTCCCGATACAGGTGACCTACCACTACTCTCTTCATATATCCCAGATAAGCAATGGATTCCTATTAAAATGAAAGAACAAGGGAACAACAGAGGGAGCGAATTAATCATAAATTTTCAACATCCGTGTCAGAACTGGAAACAGCAGGTTGGCTTGAAAGTCATTCCTGCTTATGTGCCCACTCCATCAACGGGTGTTCGCATCCCATACCCAGCGGTTCTTGTCTGTACATTCAAGGTACTCGGATTCCTGCCGCTCCACAGTCATATTTTCAACAACCAGAATATTCAGATTTCAAAAACGTCACCATCATGGGCAATGGTATATGGATAAGGTAATGATTTAAAGATCTCCTTTAAAGTCGCTTCACCCTTTCCATGCCATGGATCATGAATATGATTGAAAATGAGATGTTTGATAGGGCATTCTTTAAGGATTGGCAGTGCTGTTTCAGGTGAGAAATGTGTCATTTCGCAAACACATATATCAGAAGTTTCCCGACGAGCGATCAGAGGGAAATCGGAAAAATCGTGGCTGAGATCTCCAGTGAACACAACCCGTTTTCTAAACCTATCTAAAATAAAGGAAAAACTAATCTGTTTATTCGCACTTCTAATGTGATTATTACCAACAGCCTTCATAGTAATATTATCATCTTCAAATATTAAACCTTCTCGAAATGGCCTGAGACTGACAATCGAAGAAGGCCATTTCAGGTGCATCGCTTTCAGCCAGCCCTCTAATGGGCTGATTGCGTTTTCTTCCGGTAACAAAACCATAGTATGTTGATCATCCTGTGGTTTTTTCAAGAGAGTTTTGATGACGCCTGGTAACCCACCAGTATGGTCTTCGTGCATATGAGTGATAAAAACAGCTTGCAGTTTGTGGAACTCTTTGTTAGCTCGAATCATTAATCCATTTGCTGGTGCACCAGCATCAATCAAATATGACACATCCTCAACTTCTACAAGTGTAGAGGAATTAAAACGATTATATGTATGGTTCCCATGACTTGTTCCCTGAGTTATTATTCGCATAGGCTACCCTACCTCCGTGCAAATCGAAATTGCCGGTGTCAAATGCATTGAGTTTTATATCTGCGTAAAAACGCGACAAACTTTGGTTAGCAATGCGCCCAGCAAAACCTTACGACCCTTTTTTAGATGCTGAATCTTGGATGCCGTGGCGCTCCGTCCCGTTTCAAGCGTAATTTCGAACCAACTAATGGTAAGTTAATCCTTTTACCATTTTGTAAATGTGATTCCATAAAAGCAAAGATTAATTCCGTACTAGCATAGGCTACTCTGACACCACCTCGCGTCGTGGTGTTGGTATCCAACGCTTGCACAAGATCTTTAATAAGATTTTGGGTAGAACTAGAACTCTCAAATTCAGGGAAGGCACCTGGAACCAGACATCGCCGCCAGCCGGACACATCAGCTTGACGACGGAGTTGCCATCGCCAACCATTGTTCCAACAGGTTAAGCTTCCTTTTTCACAGATGGCTTCCCATTCACTGGTGCGTGGGGATAACATCGCATGTGCAGTTACTTCATTTTCGAATTGGATTATGCCGTAACCAACAGGATCTTCACTAATAATTTCACCATTAATAATGTTATCTCCATTAGGCAAATAAGCAGACACCCATGTTGCTGCAACATCACTGTTCAAACGAAGAACAAGATCAAAATTATGACTGGCAGAATTGAATAAAGTTCCGTTTGAATAAATAATTAAAGTTTTCAGTTTACCAAGGTCCCCACTATCAATGATTGATTTCATACTATCAAACCCTGGGTGCCAACGACGATTTGTACCTAAGTTAAACAAAACACCGTTCTCTTCTACTGCATCTACCATAGCTCGGGCCTCTTCCATTGATGCTGCCATCGCTTTTTCAGCGTAGATAGCTTTAACACCATGATTGGCTATATCAATAACTATCTCGGCCCGGTGTTCGGGTTGGGTAGCAACACTAACGATCTCCGGTTGCTCTTTTTCTAGCATCTCTCGATAATCAGTGTATTGGTGTTCTTTTGCAACTCCATAGAGTTCACCAAATTCTTCCATAACATCCAACCGAAGATCAGAACAAGCAACCAAATCGGTTCTCTCCTCTATCTGGAATCCCGCTGCATGTGAATATGGAAGTACAATTGCTTTGTAATCAGTAACTTCATGATCAATGAAAGCTCCCATACGACTACAACCGATAATAGCAGCTCGATAAATTTTCATGTTCCATTTTCTCCAGATTGATGTTAGGCTGATCACATGCGGAGGATGATAACACGGAGGCACTTTATCATCAAATGGAATTCTCATACCTCGAAAGGACAAACCTTCCTTGATCTGGTGTACTTAGATCAAGAAAAATAATGCTACCATTATGCCCCCCAAGAATCTCATTTTCATTTTATCGGACCAACACAATCGTAATATCACCGGTGCCTATGGAAATCCTATTATACAAACACCTAACCTTGATCGACTTGCCGAACGCGGAACGACATTCAAGAACGCTTACACCAACTGCCCTATTTGCGTCCCAGCTCGAGCATCTCTAGCAACTGGTCGCTATGTACACCAAATTCGATATTGGGATAATGCATTTCCATATGATGGTTGCATCGAAAGTTGGGGACACCGTTTAAAACAGCAAAATTATCAAGTTGACTCCATAGGCAAACTACATTTTCGTGGATCTCATGATGATAATGGGTTCTGCCAGGAAATAGATCCATTGTATGTAGTGGATGGACTGGGTGATGTATTAGGTTGTATTCGGAACGATCCTCCCACTCGTGATAAACGAGGAGAAATAAATAATGCAGGAACTGGTGATTCGACTTATCTACAGTATGATACCAGCAATGCAGATCAAGCATGTCAATGGTTAGCTAAACACAGAAATGACCAAAATCCTTGGGTGCTATTTCTATCTTTTGTGTGCCCTCACCCACCATACATTTCTCCGGAAGAATTTTATCAACTGTATTCGAAGGATCAGATTCCACTTCCTGCTCAGTGGCACATAGATGAATGGCCAGATCATCCCGCCATCGCGCGATTCCGAGATTTTTTCACTTATTCTGATCTTCGTGACGAGGAAAGGCTGAGAAATTTCCTTGGAGCTTATTACGGTGTATGTACCTACTTAGACCAGCAAATCGGTCGGGTCCTGCAAACCATGGAAGAATATCATCTACTTGATACCAGCCGGATTATTTATACTTCTGATCACGGTGAATCGCTTGGAGCGCGTGGTTTGTTTGGCAAATTTACTATGTATGATGAGTCGGCTGCAGTCCCTTTTATAATAGCCGGCACAGATGTCCCAAAAAACAAAGTGGTTGAGACCCCTATCTCTTTGATAGATTGTTTCCCATCAATTATAGAAGCCGTTGGCGGGCATCTGGTTGAAGAAGATGTGGATCTACCGGGTAAATCCATTTGGGAAATTGCCCAAACATCTAATCAAGACCGATTCGCTTTTAGCGAATACCATGCTGTCGGCTCAGAGAATGCCATCTATATGCTTCGCAATAGGCAATACAAATATATTTACTATGTTGATGATCCTGTACAACTCTTTGATTTACAGGCTGATCCAGAAGAGAATCAGGATTTGTCAAATCTACCCGAATACCAAGAAATACTCCAGTTTTTTGATAAAGAGCTTAGCAATATCGTTGATCCTGAAGGAGTTGATGCAAAAGCTAAAGAAGATCAGAGATCAAAAATATCGGAGAACGGTGGAGAAGCAAAAGTGCGTCAAAGAGGTGCATTTGACAACTCTCCCGTTCCAGGCGAGAATCCCCTTTTCCGTCGGCACTAAGCGCCAAAATCTGTTGCAAGCCAAACTACTAAAACCATAACCATTAGTATTTTTGTGGATCATAATTAGTATAAACTGCAAATTAATGAAACTTTTTGCCTATTTTCTTCTGATTATATTTCTAATCGTAAATGGCAAACTAAATTACGGCTACACCCAAAAACGCACAATGGTATTTACTGACGTAACAAAAGAATCAGGAATTGACTTTCTGCATTATGATGGGCGAAGTGGACAACATTATTTTGTCGAAACGATAGGGTCTGGATGTGCATTCATTGATTTCGATAATGATGGTTATCTGGATATTTATCTTGTCAATGCAACTGATTTACCAGGATCCCATTCCCAAGTTGTATCAAGGAATGCGCTCTATCAGAACGACAGAAATGGCGGCTTTATTGACGTTACCAATCAGGCTGGGATTGGTGATTTAGGATATGGTACAGGGATAACATCAGCTGATTACAATAACGATGGCTTTGTAGACATTTACATTACTAATTTTGGAGCAAATATACTTTACAAAAACAATAAAGATGGGACTTTTGTTGATGTTACCGAATTCGCTGAGGTAGAAAGTCCCATGTGGAGTGCAGGAGCATCTTTCGGGGATTATAATAGTGATGGCTTCACAGATCTTTATGTAACAAATTATTGTGACTTCAAACTAACAGATCACAAAAACTGCCAAGAGCAGGGCGTTGAAGTGTATTGTGGCCCCGAGGAGTTCAGCGGTATACCTGATACTTTATATCAAAATAACGGGGATGGAACTTTCACCAATGTGACGAAAAGTGCAGGCGTATTCAATCCAAATGGAAAAGGTATGATGGCTGTATGGTCAGATTACAATGATGATGGAAACCTAGATTTGTTCGTTGCTAATGATGGCACTGAAAATTTTTTATATCAGAATAACGGCGACGGAACTTTCACTGATATTGCTTGGATTGCAGGTGTTGAAAACGATGATCAAGGTAACCCACAAGGAAGCATGGGAATTGACTTTGCTGATTACAACAATGATGGGATGTTTGATTTGATTATTACCAATTTTCAGCGCCAGCTAAATATGTTATATAGAAATGATGGAGATGGACTCTTTAGTGACACTACTTTTACCGCAGGACTTGGTTATACATTACCATATGTCAGCTGGGGTATTGGTTTCTTCGATTTTGATAATGATTCGTTTCGGGACATATTCATTGCTAACGGACACATTCAAGACCATATCGAACTTTACGATTCAAGTACAACTTATCTCCAACCCAACCATTTGTTGATTAATAACAAAGGCAGTAATTTCATGAATGTGTCAGACCAATTTTATCTAGGTGGACTGAACGCAAGTCGTGGTGTCGCTTTTGGCGATTTCGATAACGATGGAGACATCGATATTTTGATCAACAATGCTCATGATCGACCGAATCTTCTGCGGAACGATCTTAGTACTGATTATCATTGGATATCTATCAAAGTAGTTGGGACAGATAGTAACAGAGATGGTATTGGGTGCAGAATTAAGGTGTTCGGTGAAAAATTCTTTTCAACTGCTGACGTACGATCCGGAGCGAGTTACATGTCTCAAAACGATTTGCGCGTACACTTTGGTCTCGGCCAAGTAGAGAAGATTAATCAAATTGAAATCCATTGGCCTAGTGGTATTGTTGATGTGATAGAGGAGGTTGCCGTCAATCAAATTCTTACAATTGTAGAGGGATCCTCTCAGAGGTGAATAAATTTTCTCTTATCGCATTTATTTCGATGCTGGCGTTTTCTTTTGTTGCTTTTTCTGGTTCCTTTGAAGATGCTGAAAAATTGATCGTTGAGGGTAAACTTGATAACGCGTTAAAAGTTTACCAATCTATTCTTGATAGAGATTCAACATCTGCCAGAGCATATCGAGGAATTGGCCTTGTCTTATGGACAGGTGGCAGATCTGATCAAGCAATTAAATTTTATGAAAGAGCGCTGGAAATCCAACCTGAATTGGTTCAGGCCCATACGGATTTGAGCATAATATACTCAGCCTTGTATCAACATAAACTTGCAATCCAATACGCAGAAAAAGCATTACAAATTAGCGTTGATATAACAAATCAATTAAACTACGCAAATGTTTTGTGGCGTGCCGAGCGATACGAAGATGCAACTCAACAATACCAAAAAGTAATATCATATAATGATCAAAATATAGATGCGTACATAGGACTTGGAAGTACATACCTCGCCTTAGCAAAGCTTAATGATGCACTCAATGTTTTGAATTTGGCCATCAAAATTGATTCAGAAAACGTAGACGCATTCTTCAATCGTGGTGTTGTTCAATCAAAACAAGGGAAATACGACCAAGCAATTTCTGACTTTCAAAAAGTATTAGATCTTCAACCAAATTATCCAGAAGTGCATTTCCAGATTGGCTATGCTTACCAACTATTAAAAAGATATAAGCTAGCTATCAACACCTACCAAAAATCACTAAAAATCGATTCTTACAATGCTGTTGTCTATTACCATTTGGCTCGATGCCATGCACTTGAAGGTAATATTGATATAGCAAAAAGGTTACGCCAAAAAGCAAAAAACTTCCAAGAGTATAACGATCATATTGAGGAGGCAAGAGCTTATATCAACAAATATCCAGATAAACCTGAAGGATACATGCGCCTAGCAAACCTGCATACTCAAAGGAAGGAATGGCAGGAAGCGATTTGGAATTATCAATTTGCGATTTCAGTTGACTCGAAATTCTTAGCAGCTTACCAAGAACTTGCGGATCTATATATTGAACTGCACGATCTGGACAACGCTAGTAAGGTGTATCAAAAATCCATTCACCAATTCCCAAAAGACATTCAACTCCGTGTAATGCTAGCATTACTCTATAAAGAACAATCTCGGTTAGACCTAGC
>CEWR01152481.1_pt1 | contig 15208 bp, 9 predicted proteins | sample 356321 | NCBI WGS metagenome assembly CEWR01 (sample SAMEA2621551, study PRJEB7988) | marine metagenome | biome: marine biome (ENVO:00000447); feature: mesopelagic zone (ENVO:00000213); material: "saline water (ENVO:00002010), including plankton (ENVO:xxxxxxxx)" | depth 790 m
GTCAGAGTCGTCCGCCTGGTCGACGCAATGCGCTCGGTCTCCGAGTTGCGTGGTTGCACTACCGGGGTGTTGGTGAGGTCACCTTTAATCCGTGGACACCGCCGATGGCCGACCACGTACCAGGTTGGACCCCGCCGCCTGTTCCGGATGCTGGTAGAACAGTTACCACTGCGCGGTTTAGTGAACCCGGAACGTATGTTATTCGTGGGTTAGCGGATGACGGATACCTGTATAGCAGCACCGATGTCACAGTGACCGTGACGCGTTAGCTATCCTAGTAATTCTTCCGGAACACCTTTACGGCAAGGTAAATGCGAGTAGTTCAGCTGGTACGGATCCACCGCCCATAGCAACGACGATGTACTGCGTATCATCGACCATGTAGGTCATTGGTGTGCCGGTCTGTGGTGCTGGCATATACACGGCCCCGACATTGTCTCCAGTCTGTTTATCGTAGGCTCGTAACATTGCACCACGCCGACCGTCTGGCATTGTCCAAAAACCTCGGTCAGTTGCGTTCCGTCCACCTTCACCAGAGATTACCAACGTCTTTGTGGTTAGTGTTCCGACAGGCCCCTGTCGACCTGTTCGTGGAATTTCGACGTTACGCAGGGCCGGATGATTCCGAATGGAATCTGGTGTTTCTCCATGTGCGACCTGCCAAACGATTTCTCCCTGATTGAGGTCAATGGCCGTAATGCGGCCCCATGGTGGTTTCATAAGAGGAAGTCCCATGACTGTCTGGCCTGGACCACGGGCTGGGCCGTTAATGTAATCCATGTCTGATCGGTCAGGGTCGTTACGCATCGATAGCACGCGGCTCAATGTTTGCGAAAAGATATACAGAATCCCCGTCTCTGGGTCGTACGATCCACCTGGCCAATTGGCACCGTTTGGTACGAACAGCGTGCCAAATTTATCGCCATCGCCTCTGGCGATCGGTGGGGTGAACACAGGGCCAGTTCTGTACTGTTGTGCAATTCGAAGTGCTTCAGCTTTGATCTCCGGTGTGAGATCGTTAATTTCGCTCAGCTCAAAGCCTTGACGCTCGAACGGAGGCGGCTTGGTCGGAAATGGCTGTGTCGGAGCGTAGGTTTCACTAGGGAGATCGCCTGCGGGGACAGGACGTTCTTCGATTGGCCACACTGGTTCGCCGGTCAATCGGTCAAACACATAAACCCAGCCTTGCTTTGTTGGTTGAGCGATCGCCTTGATCATACGGCCGTCTACCGTTATGTCTGCGAGGATCGGTGCACACGGCACGTCATAGTCCCAGATTGGATGGTGTACGAATTGGAAATGCCAGATTCGTTGACCAGTATTAACATCGACTGCAACCAAACTTTCTGCGAATAAATTGTCCCCGGGTCGATGCCCTCCGTAATAGTCTCCTGTGGGAATTTCCACTGGTAGATACGCAATGCCGAGTTCGGTGTCGACAGTCATTTGCGTCCAAACACCAGTGTTCCCCGTGTACTCCCACGAGCCATCCTTCCAGGTCTCATGGCCGAATTCGCCAGGCTGTGGGATTGTGTGGAAAATCCAGAGGCGTTCTCCTGTTTTTGCGTCGAAACCGCGCACGTAACCTTTCGCATTTCGTCGACTGGGTGGTGTGCCGCCCGCACGACTTGCGGCTCCAACCAGAACAACGTTCCCGGCCACAACCGGTGCTCCGTTCCATGCAAGTTCGCTCTTAACCGGGTCGAGTTCTTGGTCATTATGCTGTTTCAGGTCGACGATGCCATTAATGCCAAAGCTCGTGATCGGTCGACCTGTTTGTGCGTTAAGCGCAACGAGTTGGTACCCGATAGTGACGAAGTAGATACGCTCGTCTGCCGACCCGTCAGTCCAGTAGCCGACACCGCGTCCGGAGAGACGCCGCATTGACTGTTCGGCCCGGTCTTCTTCGTCGATTCGATACATCCATAGCTGTTCGCCAGTTGTCGCATCAAGCGCAACGACGTTTCGGCGACTTCCGGCGGTTGTATAGAGGACACCATCAATGACCAGAGGTGTCGATTGCAGATTGAAATCTGGGCTGGGGCCGAGGTTGTCCGTTTTGAAACGCCATGCGATCTCAAGGCTATCGAAGTTATCGGCATGAACTTGGTCCAGTGGTGCGTACCGGGTAGCTCCTAGGTCACCGGCCCACGTCCGCCATTCACCGTTAGTAGTTCCATGTTGGGCGAACGCAGGAACCGCCAGAACCAGGTAGGCGGCGAGTCCAACGGCACTAGTCACTACAGGACATCCTGTTCGCATGTGCTCATCATACTCGCACGGTTGCCCCTGTAACTGGAATCGCATACGCTATCCCTTCAACTCGGGATTGTTCTCGACATTTTCAAGGATTAAGGCTCGCGCTATGAAGATTTTATGTGCTGTGATGCTCTCGCTTGTCGTTGCCGTTACACCGCTGTCGGCGGAGCAGGAACCGGAAATTGACCTTCAGCAGGTGATGGCGGACTTTGCTCGAGAGGGGGGATCAAACGACTTAAACCTGCGCATCATCCATCTGAATGATGTGACCACGAATGCACTATTTGACCCGCCTCAAAAGTTCGTGCTTCGTGCACAGGCAAGAAACCAAACGATGTTCTTCGTAGAGGGCGTCGCGCTCCAGGACACGGAACTAGACATGGATTTTCAGTTGGTGGAGACCGGAGCCTTGGGAACCGCGACGTACCGGGTTACCAGCAACAGTATTTCAAATATGGAAACTGGTACCCAGCTTGCGGAAGGCGATGAATTTGCAGGAATTTTGTCGCTTGAAAACTTGTTGCCGCTTCGGTCAAGACTAGTGTTGGTTCAAGGAAATTTCCTGCGATTTGAATGGGAGTTTTCTCCGAACGTGTTGCGCCAGCTAGCCCCCTAGCAAGACTGAGTCCATTGTATCTATGCGGTGAAGAAATGGCCGGGTCGTCCCCGGCCATTTCTATGTACCGAAATACTTATCTACGCGATGATCTGTGGAATTGGAACGCCATGGACATCTGTGAGCCTCATGTCGCGCCCGTTGTAGCGATAGGTCAACTGCGTGTGGTCCATTCCCAATAGATGCAACATTGTCGCGTGGAAGTCATGCGCGGAGATGCGCTGTTCAACAGCTTTGTAACCGAACTCATCGCTTGCGCCAATGACTTGACCACCTTGAATGCCAGCGCCAGCCATCCATCCAGTCATGGCGCCGGGATTGTGGTCCCGTCCGACACCACGCTGCGAAATCGGCATCCGACCAAATTCAGCATGCCACACGATCAGTGTTGAATCGAGCATTCCTCTGGATTTTAGATCTGTCAGCAATCCGGCAATGGGGAGATCTGTCTCAGCCGCGTGTTGCGTGTGGTTTTCTTTGAGATTGCTGTGCGCGTCCCAGGTGTCAGTATTTTGGTTTCCAAGGCCGCCGTGAAAGAGCTGCACGAAACGAACACCTCGCTCGACAAGACGCCTGGCCATAAGGCACTGGCGTCCAAACGGTTCTGTTATGGTCTCGTCGAGACCATAAAGTTTTTTGGTGGCGTCAGATTCTGCGCTGGTATCAACAGCTTCAGGAGCACAACCTTGCATGCGGTAAGCAAGTTCGTACGACGAGATGCGAGCGGCTAATTCTGAGTTCCCTGGATTTTGCGCGATATCGATCTCGTTTAATTTTGCGAGTGCGTCAAGTCTGGCTCGCTGTTGCGCTTCGGTGACGCCTTCTGGAGGCTGGAGGTCGACAATAGGGTCACCGACTGCTCGAAAGAGGGTGCCTTGATACGTCGCGGGCATAAATCCCGCGCTCCAATCATTTGGTCCTCCCAGTGGCCCGCCACGATAGTCATTCATGACGACAAATGCCGGCAAGCTAGAACTCTCGGCGCCCAGGCCATACGTTACCCACGAACCCACACTGGGAAAACCCATGCGGATTTGACCGCTCTGCATTTCATAGGTTGCTTGTATATGGTCGTTCGAACGCCCGTAAAGCGATCGAATGACGGCTAGGTCGTCAGCTTTTTTCGCAAGATTTGGAAAAATTTCTGACACTTCAAGGCCACTTTGACCGCCTCTGATGAACTCAAAGGGGCTGGGCATGAGTGGTCCAGGGTGCCCTTGTCGCACGACGACAGAGTCGGCCATCGGTTGTCCGGCATATTTTGTGAGGGCCGGTTTTGGATCAAAGGTGTCAACCTGACTCACACCACCACTCATAAAAAGTGAGATTACTGCAGTGGCTCTGGGGGCAAAGTGTGATTGCTTCGGCGCGAACGGATTTCCGGGAATGGGAGCTTCACAGGTATCTGATTGTGCGGCTTCCAACAGATTCTGCCGGTTCATCAGGTCGGCGAGTGCAACCCCGGCGATGCCACCTCCTGAACGAAACAGGAAGTCACGCCGAGACCAGAAAGATTTCTTGCGGCAATGGTGATGATGGTGGTCAGACATTTGTGCTTACCTCAGGTACAAGAACTCGTTCAAGTTCAATATAACGTTTGTTAAGTCGGATAGAGACCGTTCGGCCACTAAGCCTTTCGCAATGGTGGCTTCTTCTGCCGACGGCGATCGAGACAAGGCTATTCGGTACGCAAACTCAATTTGTTTGTCGAGGTTGTTCGGTGCTTCATTTTCCAACCGTTCGGCAAACAACGCTGCTTGATTCAGAACAAACTCGTTATTCATTAACGTGAGTGCCTGCGTGGCGACAGTAGAGACGTTTCTCGCCGCCGCTGTTTGATTCTGGTCTGGGAGGTCGAACGTGTCGAAGAATGGGAATCCGAGTGAGCGACGCCGGTAGACGTAGACGCTTCGCCGCCACACGTCTGGGCCATCGGGCTGGTTAAGCCAGATACCTTTTCCTTGGGATGCTTCAAGAATGTCCTTTGGAATATAGGGGAAGATCGGCTCGCCGCCGACCGTAAGGTCGATCCCACCGCTCACTGTCATGATGGCGTCTCGTAGTACTTCAGCCTCGAGCCGTTGAGCACGATACCGCCACAGCCACTGGTTGTCGACGTCGGCGACCAGGTTCACATCGTTATCGACTGCTGATGCCATCTGGTACGCCTCGGAGGTCATCAGTAGGCGGTGCATTTCCTTCATGCTCCAGCCGCGGTCCATGAACTCGACTGCTAGCCAGTCAAGTAACTCGGGATGTGTCGGGACATCACCCATTTTCCCCAGGTTATCGAGGGTTCTGACGATGCCGCGGCCAAAGTGGTGGTGCCAAATTCTATTGACGATGACCCGTGCGGTTAGCGGGTTATTTTCCGATGTTATCCAGTTGGCAAGTGCGAGACGGCGCCCTGATGTTCGTCCGTCCGTCCGCGGGATAGCAGTTGGTGGGTCACCGTAGGTCGCGACCGAGAGGAAGCCTGGTTGTGTCTGAGATCCTGGGCTGAACGGGTCGCCACGGATGAGGAAATAGCTTGGCGGCGCCTTGTAATCAGGTCCGCCCTCCACGTGCATAAAACTGCCCGGCTCATCCGGTGGGATGCGACACTCGGGGCAACCGATGATTTCGTCACCCGGCCCGTCAGGTGCAAACCGATAGTCACCGTCGGTCACGATCTCAGCCATCGCCGGTTCTGGTGGCCGTTCAGCGTCGAGTGTTTCTACCTGGTCGGTGAGTGACTGCCACTTAGTTTTTTCGGCTGATGTCAGCGCGCCGATAACATCCCTACGCGGCGGGTTGATCGAGAGTACCTGCGTGGCGAGCAACTGTTCCCCGGACGTCCGCTCCGCCTCAGGCTTTGCGATTGCCTGTTGGACATTTCCTGGAAACCGATCCTTGATAATCTTGAGCCGGAGTCGTTCTCGATGCGGTTCTTCTAATGCGACAATCTGTTCCTTCAGCGGCTGTTGTCTTTCGTCGATTGCGGCGTTGGCAGTGCGGTAGGCCTTGGCATCCTCCAAATCAAGCAGCGGCCAGTCGGTTTCCACATATCCAAAGATGGACGCCTGCATGCTGTAGTAATCCTTTTGCAGGATCGGGTCGAACTTGTGATCATGGCAGCGCGCACAATGCACTGTCATACCTAAGACGCCCCGCCCGATTGTGGCAAGCACGTCGTCGAGGTAGTCGTGTCGCCGTTCGGGGTTGTCTTTTTCTCTGAACTGTACACGTGGACCCGCACGCAGAAATCCAGTTGCGATACGCGTTTCGTCCGTTACGAAGTCGAGTTCATCGCCGGCAATCTGTTCGCGCAAGAATTGGTTATAGGGCTTGTCTTTGTTGAAGGCTTCGATGACGTAATCACGGTACCGCCAGGCATTTGGCCGTCGGTAGTCCTGCTCGAACCCTGTGGAATCGGCATACCGCGCGATATCCATCCAATGTCGTCCCCAACGTTCGCCGTAGTGTGGTGACGCCAGCAGCCGGTCAACCAGCCGATTCCATGCACCTCGCTCAGTATCAGAGAGGAAATCGTCGACTTGGTCGGGTGTCGGCGGTAGGCCAGTTAGGTCAAGATACGCACGTCGGAGGAGCGTCAATTTGTCCGCCCGAGGCGCTGCTGTGACGCCAGCATCCTGCCGGGCTTTTGCCAAGAAACGGTCAACGGGGTGTTGGAACGAATCAGATTCGGGAACGGAGGTACGTTTTGGGAGTTGAAATGCCCAATAGTCGCGCGCATTTGGCGGCAGCACACTCTTTTCGAGTTCAGTGAGCACAGCGGTGGTCGATGTGGCTCCGCCGCTGTCCCAATGTGCGCCATCGTCAATCCACGTACGCACGGCAGCGACCTCGGCATCGGTTAGCGGGTCGCCGCTCATCGGCATCTGCGGCGCCTCAAGACCCGAAACGACCCTGAAGAGCCAACTATCCTCAGCGCGGCCCGGAACAACTGCTGGTCCACGCATGCCACCTTCGAGCGCTGCATCGCGCGTGCTCAGATCGAGGTCTGACAACTGCGCAGCCTCACCATGGCAGTTCCAGCAACTCCGCTCCATGATCGGTCGGATGTGGTCAGTGAAAGTGACCGATGCGGTCTGGCCGCTTGCAGGTGTCGCCAGGGTTGCGGCTGCGACAAGCAGTGTTGTAGAACAGACAATTAAGAATCTTAAACTCCGCATTGCGTCCTCGTGTTTCTTCATGTGCAGTCGTGTGTTACCGAGATAGGTTGTCGGCATAATGTGGATCTTCGGCATGCCGCGCATTGCTGAGAATATTAGCGAGGCCACGATTTCCTTCGTGGCACGCATATTCGAACATCGGTTGGTCGGTTTTTATCATAGGGAACATGACTGCCCACGGTTGCGTCCACGTCGCTGGGTCATTAACTTCGACTTCGTAGCGGACGGTATTAGTGTTGATTCGAGTGAAACGTTCTTTGAGGATCAGGCCTGACGTGGCACCTCTAAAGGCACCGCGGTCCGCAAAGTTCTTGGTTTCGATGACGAGAGAATCTTCTTTGTAGTAACCGCGAGAATCACCATGCCACTGTCGGATGTCGGTGGTTAGATGTGTGCGTCCATCCACCGGAATAATTCGAACGTCATGAATCATTTCTTGCACGATCGCGACATGCGTGGGTGTCTGATAAATCTGGTAATTGTTGTTGTAGGCCCCAGGAAGACGAGGAATACCAAAAGAAATGCACCTTTCACCGACGCTACGGTCTTCGACGCTATGGGTCAGAGCTCGTCGTTCACTACGGCGGCGGGCAGTCGTTTTGGCAGTGTGTGTGGTTGCTGGTACTCGACCGTTCACGGGCTCGATAATCAAAGAGGTTCTGAGGTCGGCGGTCATTTCTTTGCCGTAGTCGAGCCACCACTTGGCGTGCACGCTAGGTGCGAGATCATAGTTAGCGAGGTCCGCTTTATATTGCTGCTCGTAAGCTGCGGCTTCTTCTACAGTGAGCGTGGCTTTGTCACCGAACTGGCTTGGACGTTCAAGGGGTGTTGCGGTTCGGTAATCCCAGATACCTTGAAGATCAGGAACCCCCCACGGCGTTTGAGGTATCTTCCAGTCAGAAGATGTAGTTGGGACGGTCGAGCCTGACTGAGCAGTAACGGTTGAAGTGTGGAAGTAGACAAACAGTATTAGGACTGCTAATCCGCCCAACAAAGTCCGCTGCCGCTGCTGTAATTCAGACACGCGTACACTCTCCTCAGAATGTCTCGAGAACACCCCAACTCAAGTGTAACAATAGCATCGTCGCGCTTGCCGGTCACGCCTCATTTTTCGGGCTTTTTCCGAACTGTTGGGGGGGGGGCAGGCGTGGCCAGACTAACCCCTGGGGAAACCCCGGTTACTCGTCAGGAATCGTCTATAAGAATGCAGGGTTACTGTTCGTTTTCAGCCTTTGTATCTTCAGACTCATCTACGGCGCCAAGTTCACGAAGAGCTTCTGCCGAGTTTCCGCTCGGATACCGCGTTATGTCTGGCCGTGCTAGACGCCCTGCTTCCGCACGTTTAGCAAGGGCCAATGGCGTTTGGTCAGACTGGTTCTTGAGGTCGAGCGAGGCCCCGTGTTCTGCCAAAAATCTCACAACAGTTTCGTGATTGCGCTGTGCGGCAGTATGTAACGCTGTGTCGCCAACGTGGTCGGCATGGTTAATGTCGACTCCAAATTCAAGCGCTAGTTTCACCGCCTCTAGCGTAATGCGTTCATCTTCATCCGGGTCTCTAACGGCAGAGCTGAGGTTGCTTCTTCCGCGGTCATGCCTTCCACGTGCAGCTGCTTGAAGGGCCGTCTGAAAGCCACCGGCAATGTGTGGTGGGCCAACGGCACCAGCGCGCCCAAAGACAGGGTGCCATAGCTCAAGCGTTGTTAGATTCTGGTCAGCGCCTCCGTCAACGAGGAGTCGCATGATTTCTGGTTCTTGGTAATACGATGCAAGCCAGAACGGCGTTGCACTGACAAAATGTGGCATCAAGTACCAATCCCGGCTCGCTCGGCGAACCGGTGTGCCCTTTTCGTACCGCTTGTTTGGGTCGGCTCCGTGTGCCAGCAGGTTTTTTACGGACACGCTATCTCCGCGAAGAACAGCTACGTGTAGTGGTGCGTAGCCAGGCCCGAAATCATTCGGGTCTGCATCATGCGTGAGCGCAAACTGCGCGAACTCGGAGTGCCCGCTCTGGACCGCAATGGCAAGTGCTGTTGCGCCGGTTGGTGCCCGGTCATCGATTGTTGCACCGGCCTTAACAAGAAGGCGTCCGGCCTCAATGTTACCGTGACGTGCGGCAAAGAGGAGAGGGGTGTAACCGCCTCGATTCCAAATAAAACCTTGGTCGTATTGCGACGCATTTGTGCTGTCGTTGTGCATGAGGCGCGGGCGCACACGAGAGCGGGCCAGAAGCTCAGCACCGTTGTGGATTAGAACGGTGGTCACTTCATTGTGGCCTTGTGCCACGGCCCACATCAATGCAGATTGTCCACGCCGTTCTTCGGTGAGATTGACGTCGGCGCCGTGTTCAATCAGGTTCTGCACAGCGTCTGCGTTCCCTGTCCTTGCCGCTGTCATCAGAGGGGATTCTCCACCCTGAAGCGGTACGTTGGGGTTCGCGCCGGACTCCAGTAACAGCTTCACCATGTCAGCGCTGCCATTGTCAGCAGCCAAAAACAGAGGAGTTGCTCCGAGCTCGTTTGCTTTGTTTAGGTCGGCGCCGGCCTTAATTAGCAGGCTCGCGAGGTTGAGGTCGTCACGATACGCGGCCCAGTGTAAGGCGGTGGCACCATCGGCTTGCTGGCCGTTCACGTTCACACCGTCTAAAAGTAAGGCTTGGACGGTTTCAGAATCCTGTGCACGACTTGCGGCGATAAGTGATTCGATGTCCGTGTTGGCGTGTGCCACGGTACTCCAGGCAATACCAGCCAGAAGTAGGGTGATACCGGTCCGGTGCCAGGTCGTAAAAACCATTCCTTTCGCCGTCATTACGTCGCCTCCAGTGGCCATGCTACCTTAGCTGCTTAACGATTGACAATAACTATAGATGCGGACAAACTACGGTGACTCCGAGTCTCTACTGAGACTGATAGAAGAGGGGACTGCTCGTTGGGAAATAGGCTATTTTTTGCGTATTTCGCCGCAGCGCTGTTGGCGTTGTTTTGTGCGGATCTGTCCGCGCAAGGAGTCGAACAGGTAACGACGTCTCCGCAGCGGGCACTCCTTAACCAGTATTGCGTGAGTTGTCACAACGAGCGCATTGTTGCTGGCGAGGGTTCTGGGCGCATGGCTGACCAGCTGCAGTTGGTTGGGTTGACGTTAGATACCGCCAATATTGATGACGTTGCTGAGGATCCTGAATTGTGGGAAACCGTCGTTCGGAAACTGCGTGTCGGAGCAATGCCACCGCAACCGAGACGACGTCCGGACAAGGAAACCTACGACGGCTTTCGTCGTTGGCTCGAAGATGAGTTGGACCGTGCAGCTGTGGCGCGTCCGCATCCCGGTCGCACTCAGGCTTTCCATCGGTTAAATCAAGCGGAATACCGAAATGTTATTCGTGACTTGCTTGGCCTGGATGTTGACGTTGCGACTTTAATTCCAGCGGACGCACCTGACCAGAACGGGTTTGACAATATTGCGACATCGTTATCGTTGTCGCCAGCTTTACTTGAGCGGTATGTTTCTGCAGCGAAGAAAATCAGTCGTCTTGCGATTGGCGAAGCACCGACAGGCGGTGCCGTCATTGAAACCTACGATGTGCCGCTTAATCTCATGCAGACTGACCAGCAGAGTGAAGATCTGCCGTTTGGGTCGCGTGGTGGCACAGCCGCAAGCCATTATTTCCCTGTTGATGGTGAGTACCAGATAAAGGTTCGCCTTCAGACGAATTATGTTGGCTATGTGCGTGGTGTTGATGAAGCGCACGAAATTGAATTCCGACTTGATGGTAAGCGGGTCGCGCAGTTCACGTTTGGTGGAGAAGCTCCGGGGACACCGGCACCTTTTAGTTTTTCTGGAAATATCCGTGGTACTGATGATTGGGAGGATTATTTCCTACATGCGGATGACCCACTTGAGGTAAGCATTCAGGTCCCGGCTGGCCCTCACACTATTGGGATAACTTTTCCGCGAGAAACATGGGAAGAGGAGGGGGTACGGCAACCACGTCAAACGGCGTTTGCCCTCGCGGTGAATGAAATGCCTGACACGAATCCCAGGCTTAATAGTTTGCAGATCACGGGCCCTTTGAGCATTTCTGGGTTGGGTGATACGCCAAGCCGCCGCCGCATTTTTAGTTGCAGTCCTAACGCGGCTTCAGAAGAGCGTGCGTGTGCTCAGGACATCTTGGCCACTTTGGCACGCCGGGCGTATCGGCGACCTGCTAACGCGACAGATGTCGATACATTGATGGAGTTTTATCAAGTGGGGCGCCTGGAAGGCACTTTCGACAAGGGTATTCAGTTTGCACTCGAGCGGCTTCTTGCTGATCCAGATTTTTTATATCGGGTTGAGCGTGACCCGGTCGACATGCCGTCGGGGAGTAATTACGAAATTACGGATGTTGAATTGGCGTCTCGGCTGTCTTTTTTCTTATGGAGCAGTATTCCAGACGACGAGTTGTTAGCTGTAGCGGAGCAGGGCACACTGAGTGACTCGGCTGTACTGGAAACGCAGGTTCGTCGAATGATGGCTGACCCACGTTCGCAAGCCATGGTCGATAATTTTGTTGGTCAGTGGTTGTACCTGCGAAACATGCGCGGTGTCTATCCTGACCCCAACATCTTCCCGCAGTTTGATGAGAATTTGCGCGATGCTTTTCGTCGCGAAACCGAATTGTTTATTGGTAATCAGTTACAAGCTGATACCACGCTTCTTGAAATATTGTCGGCTGATTACACGTATGTCGATCAGCGACTGGCTGAGCATTATGGTATTCCGGGTGTTTACGGAAATCGTTTTCGGCGTGTGGCGCTAGATGATACGCAGCGTGGCGGACTACTTGGCCATGGCAGTGTGATGACTGTTACGTCGTATCCAAACCGGACATCACCCGTGTTGCGCGGAAAATGGGTTCTTGAGAATCTATTAGGTGCGCCGCCGCCCGAACCCCCACCGGATATACCGGCACTTGAGGAAGAGCGGGACGGGGAACCAGTATCGCTGCGGGAAGCGATGGCACAACACCGCGAAAATCCGTCGTGCTCGGTGTGTCACGCACCGATGGATCCAATCGGATTTTCCTTGCAAAACTACGATGCAATTGGTGGATGGCGTGATTTGAATGAAGGGGGAACGCCAGTCGATGCGTCAGGAGTGTTACCAGATGGTGCTGCATTTGAAGGACGGGCTGGGCTTCGTGATTTGTTGCTGAACCGGCCGGATGATTTTGTCGGGACTGTAACCGAAAAACTCCTAATATATGCCCTTGGTCGTGGTACAGAGTATTACGACACACCAGTTGTTCGGAAAATTGTTCGTGATGCGGCTAGCGGGAATTACCGCTGGTCGTCTATTATTCTGGGAATCGTTAAGAGTAAGCCGTTTCAGATGCGGAGGTCAGACTCATGATTGTTACACCGAAATCAATTCCTCGTCGCACGGTCCTTCGTGGCATCGGAGCTGCGGTGGCATTGCCATTTCTTGACAGCATGGTTCCGGCGTTTGCTGCGATTCGGAACAGTGCGGCGAACCCGGTCCGTCGGTTCGGCGTCGTCTATGTGCCGAATGGGATGGCGATGCGGCATTTCACCCCCGTGGATGAAGGCAATAACTTTACGATAAGCCGTCTTTTAAAGCGGATTGATGCATTTAAAGATCAAATGCATGTTCTGACCGGACTGAACGCTGTGCCGAGTAACGCTGGCGTGCATGCGAGTGCTGCAACACGGTTTCTTACCGGTGTGACCCCTGCGCGAACCGAATCAAACCTGCAGGCAGGCGTGTCAGTTGACCAGTTAATTGCTCGGGAGTTTGAACAGCACACTCAGCTTGCGTCGTTGGAGTTGGCGCTTGATAGCCGCGATGTGTCGGGTTCCTGCGATGTTGGTTTTAGCTGTACTTACACGAATACGATTGCGTGGCGAAGTAAAACAACGCCACTCAGCGGTGAAAATAATCCGAGAGCGGTGTTTGAACGGCTCTTTGGAGATGCCGGTTCGACTGACCCGGCAGCACGACTTGCTCGTATCCAAAAGGACCAAAGCATCCTGGATTCCGTTAGTGACAAGATTGATATGTTGCAACGTGGTCTCGGGCCGAACGACCGGGTTCGGGTTGATGAGTATTTGGACGCGGTGCGGGACATCGAACGTCGTATACAGAAAGCGGAAGAGCAAAGTGGACGTGAGCTTCCTGAAGTCGATCAGCCGGCTGGTGTGCCGGCGACGTATGAAGAGCATGCGAAAATAATGTTTGATTTGATGTTGCTTGCCTATCAGACCGATCTCACACGGGTGAGTACCTACATGATGGCGAGGGAGATCAGTGGTCGTACGTATCCTGAGATTGGGATGCCGGATTCGCATCACCCAACCTCTCACCATCGAAACGATCCGACGCTTTACGAGAAGATTGCCAAAGTCAATGAATTCCACTTGAGCCTTTTTAACTACTTCCTTGAAAAGGCGAGAGCGACGCCGGATGGCGATGGCAATTTACTGGACCACATGATGTTGATGTACGGCGCTGGTATGTCTGACAGTAATGCTCATGACAATAAAGGCTTGCCGGTCGTATTAGTTGGAGGTGCGTCTGGCCAGCTTAAACCTGGAGGCCGTCATATCCGGTATGCCGAAAACACCCCAATGACCAACTTGTTGTTGACCGTTGTTGACAAGATGGGGGTGCCAATCGATAAGTTGAGTGATAGTACCGGGAAGCTCGATCTTTTGACCGTTAGCTAGAAGTATCGCCATTCTAGAATAATTTGAAGGACCGGCTGTTATGCCGGTCCTTTTTTGGGTTTTGGGGTAAGGCGACCCTAAGTGTTTCAATTTAGAAGAAGGTGCCGAGTTGGCGAGAAGACATCGACTCACTGATGGACACACTACAGTAGCGCTAAATCAATTGTTGCGTGGTGGCCGAGTATCGATGAATACAATGATGGGATTTCAGGCATTCGTTGTTGGCGCAGTCCTGACAATTTCGAGCTTGAGCGTCGGAATTCGAGTTACAGCTCAAGAGTCAGACGCCTGGGATCCCGAGGCGGCGGCAGTTTATCTCGACTCCAGGCAGGCTTGGTGGATGGAGTGGCCGACGGCGGCTAGGGATCATGGAACCTTCTGTGTTTCGTGTCACAGTACGGCGCCTTATGCACTTGCGCGAACCGTCCTCCGTACCGATGCTCCTGGTGTGGTGGAACGTCGATTACTGGAGAATATTGAGACACGAGTTAGTTCATGGGAAAAGGTTCGACCGTTTTACAGCGATGAGGAATACCGTGTGCCGAAAACGAGTCAATCTCGCGGGACAGAGGCCATTCTCAATGCGTTGATTCTAGCGAACCGTGATGCTCGACGCGGTTCGCTAGAGGAGACTACGCTCCAGGCGTTTGACAATCTATGGGCATTGCAGGTGACGACTGGAAAAGAGATTGGGTCGTGGCCGTGGTTGAATTTTGGTCTAGAACCATGGGAGACAGAGGCCGCGCAGTACTACGGAGCAGCGCTAGCTGCGATTGCCGTGGGAATTGCACCTGACGGGTACGGTTCGACTCCTTCAATTCAAAAACATCTGGCTCTGCTGCAGGAGTATCTGCACCGAGAGGGTGACGCACAGCACCTTTTTAATCGAGTTGCTGCGCTGTGGGCGGCTGGCGTGCTCCCGGGAGGGCTGGATTCGATCCAGCGGCAGGCGACAATCGATGAGGTCTTGCGACGGCAACAAGAGGACGGTGGCTGGAGTCTAGTGTCACTCGGGATGTTCGAGCGAAAAGATGGTACACCGCTCGACACAAGGAGTGATGGTTATGCAACTGGACTGGTGGTGTATACGCTGCAACGTGTAGGAATGGGAACCGATGCCCCGCGGCTTAACAAGGGCCTCACTTGGCTTAGACGGAACCAGAACGCCGATGGTTCTTGGAATGCCTCTTCACTAAACAGAGCACGTGACCCAGATTCGAACCGTGGACGTTTTATGAAAGATGTGGCCACTGCCTATGCGGTGCTAGCACTCACTGAAGCAAAGTAACGTTGGTGTCCGGGTGTCGGTGCACTGGCGACACGGGCCACTTGGGTGCGGGTGTTGAAAACGATCCCGAGAGGAGTATTCACCATGACGAGACAGCACGTGTGGACGGCGGCGACGGTGTTGGGTGTGCTTCTGCTGGCTGGGCCGG
>CEWR01070164.1_pt1 | contig 15185 bp, 7 predicted proteins | sample 356321 | NCBI WGS metagenome assembly CEWR01 (sample SAMEA2621551, study PRJEB7988) | marine metagenome | biome: marine biome (ENVO:00000447); feature: mesopelagic zone (ENVO:00000213); material: "saline water (ENVO:00002010), including plankton (ENVO:xxxxxxxx)" | depth 790 m
TTTCATTTATAAACTTTGTAAATCCACTTATGTCTGGGATTAGTAATAGTGACTTTTTTAAGGAGTTATTTGAATCCAAATATTTAATTTTAGAGTATAAAGTTACTAAACATTATAGGTGTAATTTTGTCGTAATTATTACTCAATTTACAAAATGAGTTGTTAGCATCCCAAAAAAAGTATGAAAAAGTATTTTGATAGAGAATTAAGCTGGTTATCTTTTAATTATAGAGTATTACAAGAGGCAATTAATGTAGAAGTTCCTTTAATTGAGAGGTTAAGGTTCCTAGCTATTTATTCATCTAATTTAGATGAGTTTTATAGAGTTAGAGTAGCCTCCTATATTCATGTGTTATCCATGCAAAAGGATCAAGGTTTAGAGCCTGATGTTAACGTTAAAAAGCTGTTAAAGAAGATAAAAAAAACAGTTCATAAACAACAAGATGAATTTGGAAGAATTTTTAGAGAAGAATTAATTCCTTTATTAAAAAAAGAAGGAATTTATTTAATTGACCAAACAAAAATTAATGTTGAGCAAAAAGAATATCTAGATGCTTACTTTAAGAAAGAAGTAGAATCATTATTAGTAGTTAAAAAATTACCAGAGAATACTACAGAGTTTCTTAAGAATAAGGGATTGTACCTAGCCATAGAGAGTGATTTAAAGAATCAGTTCTTAGTGAATATTCCAACGGATAAAACGAAGCGATTTATCGTTTTACCGAGTAAAGAGTCAGAACAAGTTATTATTCAATTGTCTGATGTACTTAGGCTTTATTTAACTGAATTAGTAGGAGAACCTGTTAGTTCAGAATGCTATGCACTTAAACTAACAAGAGATGCTGAGCTTTATTTAGAAGAAGAAATTGCAGAAACAATAGAGGAAAGAATAAGTTCAAGTCTTCATAAAAGAGATATAGGGAGTCCTTCTCGTTTCTTATATGATGAAAGAATGCCAAAACCATTGTTGAAGGGTTTTAGAAAGAAGTTTGGTGTTAAGAAAAATGAAGTTATCCCTGGAGGCCGATACCATAATTTTAACGACTTTTTTGGTTTGCCAGTAAAGGCTGGTTCAAGCATGGTTTATGAGAACTTCGATTCAATTAATCATCCAAAATTAGAGGGTAAAAATTATCTTGAAACGATTGCTAAAGAGGATGTAGTATTACATTTTCCTTACCAAAATTATAATCATGTATTAGAGTTTGTTGAAGAAGCTGCTACTGATAGTTTGGTGGAAGAAATCAATATTACTTTATATCGAGTAGCAGAAGAATCTCGTGTTTGTAAAGCCTTAATCAAAGCAAAAGAATTGGGTAAAAAGGTTACTGTATTTAATGAAGTGAAAGCTCGGTTTGATGAGGAACTAAATATGCATTGGGGAGAAAAAATGAAAGCTGCTGGTATTGATGTTTTATACAGTTTTGATGAAATTAAGGTGCATTCTAAAATATGTTTGATTAAACGTAGAGAAGGTAAAGATTTAGTTGATTACGCTTATTTTGGAACAGGTAATTTTAATGAAGCTACAGCTAAAATCTACTGTGATCATGCTTTGCTTACAAAGAATACAGATCTTACCAATGAGTTAAATAAGGTATTTGAATTTTTAAAAGGAAATATTAAAACGCCCACATTTAAACATTTATTGGTGGCACCTTTTAATATGCGTAATCAATTTGAATCTTTAATTGATAATGAAATAGCTCATGTAAAAGCTGGTAGAGTAGGTAAGATGACTTTAAAGATGAACAGTCTTCAGGATAAACAAATGATCCTTAAATTATATGAAGCAAGCAATGCTGGTGTTAAAATTACAATTATTGTAAGAGGCATTTGCTGCCTGATTCCAGGAGTGGAAGATATGAGTAAAAATATTAAAGTGATTAGTATTGTTGATCGTTATTTAGAGCATGGTAGAATTTATTGGTTTAATAATAATGGTGATGAAAAACTGTATTTAGCTTCAGCAGACTGGATGACAAGAAATTTGAGTAGAAGAGTTGAGGTTGGTTTTCCAATTTTAGAAAAAAGTTTAAGTAATGAGATTAAGACCTTAATTAATTTGCAATTAAAAGATAATGTTAAGGCTCGAAGTTTAAATAAAACACAAAGTAATCCTTACAAAAAATCAACAGCTAAAAATAAGGTTAGAGCTCAGTTTGATTTCCACCATTTTTTAGAAGACCAAAAATCAGTCTAATCTAAACGTAAAGCTAAGTCCGCTAGAATTTTGATAGTTAAAAGGAGCAATAGAAAGTTTGCTTTCTTTTTTCTTATGCAAATGTGGAATAGCCCAACCAAGAAAAGCTCCAATAGCATAGCCCGTAATAACATCTGTATTAAAGTGTTTACCACCTTTCACTCTTAAATACCCTGTTACAGCTGGAAGTGAAACTGCAAAAGACCATAATCCGATTTTCTGACCTGTGGCCATATTGGGATGGTAATCTGAAATAACTTTTGCCATAAAAAAGGAAAACCCAGCAGTTTGAGCGGTGTGTCCAGAAAAGAAAGAAAGTTTGCTTGTTTTACCCATGCGGAATTTATCTGAAAATTCAGGGTTATAAGCCAAAGGTCGTGATCGGTTAAAAGCAAATTTAGAATTTAAAGCTAACGTGCTTGTAATTGCATAGACTTCAGCACCCATAATTATTAGCGGAATAAAATCAGATCGTGTATTGTGGTTGGATAAAAAATAAAGTGGTAATAATGCTCCTGTCATTAAAGCGTAATCACTGTATGCTCTTGCACTAGATGAATTATTGAAAACTGCACCTCTATCAAATTTATTTATTTTACTTAGATCTAAATTATTTAATTCTTCAAGTGTAAAAGGTTTCTCTTCATTTATAGACTTAACTAGTAATCCTGAACCTAATAATCCAGCACTTGCAGCTATATAGGGTAGTTCAGATTTAAGATTAACAGTATAAGGACTCTCACTAGAATGTTTTCCATGTATACAGCGCTCACAATCCTTTTTATGGATAGATTTCTGAGCGATTAAGTTCAAACAGAATCCTAAAGCAAGAATAGTGGAAAGATATTTAGGTAGAATAAACACTCTATATAAACTTTATTTTTAATAAATTATTATCTAATTAAAAGATTTCCCTAAACTAAATATAATTAAGTTATTCTCCTCTTTAGAATATGCGAAAGATAAGTTTGCAGTATATCGCTCATCTAAAAAAACACTATAAATTCCAGCTCCATATCCGTTATGCCATAACCCTGATTTATCAAAGCTAGAATAAACTCTTCCGCTATCAAAGAATGCCTTAAAACCTACCTTAATTGGTATAAAAGTAGTTGTAAAATTTTTAAGTTGAATTCTTAATTCGGTATTTACGAAAAGTGTAGATTTTCCAGTAAACCTATTATTACTAAAACCTCTTAAATGACTGTTGTTTCCTAAATAGTTGAGTTTGTAAAAAGGAATTTTACCACTACTAACTGATCCACCAGACTTTAATCCTAAAGTTACTGGAGAAGGTATGTATACGGTAAATAAATGTTCTAAATTTCCAGTTAATATATGATAGGAATTATTCTTTTCTGTTGTAAATAGACCATTTTTATAGCTTATACTACTTTTTATTCCTTTTTCAGGAAGATCTTTTTTGTCTCTAAAGTCTATTTCTAAATTGGCTGATGAGATTAATATATTATTACGAGTAGTTCCTGAGATGAAATTATTGTCAAGAGTATTTTGGCTCTTTACTAAAGAATTTTTTCCAATTTGTGAAGTGTTGTGCTCAAGTTTGCTATTAATAGAAAAGCTACTTTTTTTCCAAAAAAATCGGATAACTCCTATATTAAATGAATAAGTATTGTAAGTTGTTTTGTAATAGTTCATCTTTACTAAATTCTCATTCTTTTCGGTGTTATTGCCCATACCAAAAAAGTTAGTTAAATTATTATGATTGGCTAAAAATGTTCCAAACTCAAGATCCCATTTTCTAAACATATTGTGGTATCTACTGTAATGATGAAATATATTGTTCTGTTGTGTTGAAGCTTCTAATAAAAATCTATGTTTAGCAGAAAAATCTATATTTCCGAATTTTTCTTTCTTGGTAAATTGAACTCCACCTCCTAGCTTATAACCATTATCTACACTGTAACTAGCAGATGCTATAGGTGTATATCTGTTGTACTCAAAAATAGAAGGTTGGAAATCGTATAAATCGGCATTCCAGGTTTTTACCATCCTTGCTTCAGTGCCTAAATTGATCTGACTATTTAAATTATTTTCATAAATTTTGCTGAGTTTATTTATTCCATTAACTTTAGAGTAGTCAGCAATAATGTCAGCTCCATCTCCACCGATAATAATAAGTTTAATTGATTTTTTAGCACTTCCAGAAATGTTAAAAACATCAATAGATCCTAGACCATAAATCCGAATTTCTTTTGTTTCATCTAGATTAAATTTTCTGTGATAAATTAGTTTATCTCCTTTTAGACTAATAGAATTTTTCTTTATATTAAATATAGATACATCTACAGAATTATCTTTATTTCTTAGTATATCAAAATACTCTGGTTTGTTTGACCCCGTAACATCCACCTGTTTTGCAAGAAGCATATAATATTGAAGTGTATACCTATCTAACTCTTTAATTCGTGTATTTAGTTTAGCCTCTATTGTAGAGCCAGAAAGAGATTGTATTTCCTTGGGTAATGCAAGGATAGAAGTATGAATTACACTATCGGTAATTTGATGTTTAATGTAGTTACTTGCATCTAACCAATCTTGTTTGTCCATTTCATTAGTTAAGAAACGATCAGGATGACGGGCTGCCCACATTAAGCTTTTAATATCAATTATTTTATAACCAAAATTTTCTCCTGACTCTAACATCCATTCTCTATCTGCTATCCAAGGAAGTATACCATCTCTTTTAGTGAAAACTAGATCTCTATCTCGGGGTATAGGACGATAAATTGTTCCTGTATCAGATTTGTAACCGGCCCATTTCCAATTGTCTTCATGTTTACCAAAATCATTAACTAGGATATCAAAGACTCTGGCTTTAGTGTACTCTTTAGCATCAACTTTATGATTGTAGTTTTCATAAAGCTTTTTGTTTAGCTGATGGCCTCGTAAAATTTTATCAGCATTAGCAAATGTTTTGTTGACTTTTTTTGGATTTTTTGGATGATCTTCTAAAATGCCCAAAAGTCCTTCATACTCAACAAAACTACCTAAGTTATCACTTTTAGGTAACATGTAAAGTTTAGGTTGAGCATGTAAAATTGAAGTGTTATCTAGTAATTTACTTACAATAAGCCCTCCATAAGGATGTTGCATCGAAACGTTATCTTGTAATTGTCTTGCTATTAATGATTTGATAAGATCACCTCCTAATCCCCTTGTAGCATCTTTATTTACTGATCTAAAAGTATAGGCATAACCATCTTTTCCATACATTTTTACTGAAGTTGTTTGGTGTCCTTCGCCTATATTATAGGCCTTTAAACCACCTTTTGTAGTATCCATATTAAGGATAGGGGCTTCAATTATAGCATTCCAGCTAGTTCGGTAATGATTGCCTATAAAGAGCTTTTTAATAAATCTTGCATTATAATTTCCTGCAGAAGTAAAGAGTGAAGTATCACTTTTATTAGCAATAATATTTGAAACATCAGATAAGCAACACTTGTTAGAGTAATTGAAAGGTGTTAGATTGTTTCCGTTTTTTATAGATTTTTTTTGATTAGAATCATGTATAGAACGATATAAAGGCACTTCTTTTTTTAGTTGAAATTTGGAATTAATAAAGGAATATATATTACTCGAAATTTTACCATTAGAATAATAGACGACCTCAATAATTTCAGGAGAGTTAGAGGAGTATAAGGCTGTATTTATTCCTCTATTATTTTTAGATTTATTTGGTAATCCATTGTTGATGAAATAGTTTTTTTCGTCCTTAATTATTTGAGTATTATAATTATGACCTGAAAGGTAAATTACCCCCTGTTTTAAAGATATTTTTTTTAATAGTTTTTTTCGAATAGAGTTAAATAAGTCATTAACTATATCTTTATGGCCACCAATATTTTGATGAAAGGAAGCCGTAAAACTCCCGAGAATTGGAAGTGGAAGAATAAAATCTTTTAAAGAAGGTTTTCTTTGAATGACTAGCGGAAAGTGCCCGGCAATTATTAAGTTCTTATCTTCTGATTCAGATAAAGCATTTTCAAATTCGATGATAAAATCTTTTTTTGTGTTAATTTTACAAAGTCCATCAACTGATGTAGGTTTATCATGAGGATGATTCCACCATTGTGTATTAATTGCCATAAATAAAAGATTACTGTCTAACTCGATGAGAATTGGTCCAGGGCATCCATTGTCTAATACCCATTTAACATTTTCTAAACTTTTATGCTCAATAAGCGTTTCTAATTTATTTACTTTTTCAAGGCCATGTTTTCCTGAATTATTCCAATCCCTATCCCCAGGAATAACCATTGTTTTACAATTTGAGATTGTAGAAAAAACCTTAAGCATGTTGAATATATTTAAAGAATCATACCCTAAATAATTAGACTTATTTTTTTTTATAAGATCACCATTCAGGATTAAAAGAGCAGGTTCTGAAGATGAGGAAATTAAACCCTTTAAAGAATGAGCAAAATCAGGTTTATTTTTAACATCAACAATATTTCCAATATTAAAAATTCTATAATTAATGCTGTCCCTATTTAAAGCCTTTGCGTTGAGTTGTAATAACAGTATGGTAAACAAAGTGATTAAATTCCTCATAACAATACTCCAAACTTAATTTTTAAAAAGGTCGATTTTTCTTTAGACCTTTCAACATTAATGTGTAGCGTAACAAATTCTTTATTTATTGGTGTAATATATATACCGGTTCCATAACCATGATGCCATTTAGAAGCTATAAACTGATTTTTATTTAAAATCTGACCAATGTCATTAAAAAGTGAAAAACCATAGTATATCGGTAAAAAGTCAGATTTTAATTTTCCAAAATGGAATCTTAAATCAGTATTTAAATAGTTAGATCCTTTTCCTGAAAATCTGTTTTGTAGATATCCTCTAAGATTGTTTGATTGCCCCAAATTAGCCAAATGATAATAAGGTATTTCATCACCAAAAGTTCTTACACTGCCAATAGTAACACCTAAAGTGATAGGTATTAATAGACTGCTAGTTCCATAATAACTTAGTTCTCCTTTAATATTTCCAAAAAGTTGCCCTCTAGAGATCAGTGATTTGTTACTAATAGTAAGACGCATTCCTCTATTAGTGAAGCTTGGATTATCTCTAAAGTCAATATCTAACTTAATTGCTGCTCCTCCAGCATTTTTAGCTTCTAGGCTTTTGTCAGGAAAGGCGTCAAAATAAGATTCATCTGATTGATTTTTAACTAAAGCTTCTATTATACCATTTATGGAGAATCGACTTTTTTCTAGAAACTCTAATTCGGCTCCTGCCGAAAGAATAGCACCCTTGTATCGTGTTTTATAAAAACCTCCATCATTAATACTATCATTGAAAGTTGTAGTATTTCCTTCACCAAAAAACCGGTAAAATCTAAAGGATTGACCAAAGTCTATATTCCCAGTGGCAAACCAATTACTTCTTGCTATATTTTGTTTGTGGTTTAACTCTATTTGTGTTGCTCCATTAGTTGATGAAAACATTTTGTAGTTACTAATGCTTTTGTACTTTTTATGTCCAAAACCGTATCTTATTTGTTTTAATGCAAAACCTCCGCTAATTCCATCATCAGGATTCGTTAAAAATATAGGAAGAGGAACATATATGTTGTTTTTATAAGACTTTTGATCGTATTCATTGATTTCACTATCATCCGAAAATACAACTCTAGTCTCTCTTTCTGAAGTTACAATTACATCGTTAAAATAATCATAAACCAAAGTCTTCTTAGAGCCTTCTTTAACATAAGATTTGTCCAATACAATATCTTGCTCTGAACCTCCTATAATTCTAATTAAAGAGTTTCTATAACTTGTGCCATGCACATAAAAACTATCTACTCCGCCTAGCCCAAACAGCCTAATTTCTTTAGTTTCAGAATATTTAAAAGTTCTTTTATAAAGCACTTCATTGTTTCGTTTTTTGCTAATAACTTTTACAACTGTTGTTCCATCCATAAAACGTTCAACATCAAATATTTCTTTTTTATTAGTACCTAAAATGTCAACTTCTTTTGAGATTAAGTAATAGTACTTTTCTATAAATTTGCTTAATTTTTTTCTTCTTGATTTTAGTTTTTCAGCAATAATTTGGCCTGATTTATTTTGTATTTCTTTAGGAAAAGAGAGTTGGGCTCTATCAATTGTTTCATCCGTAATCTCTGACATGAGTTCGTCTGTAATGCTTAGCCATTTTTCTTTACTTAACCCAGATAGTAACATCCTATCCATATGGTTTCCTTTATTAGTTAAACTGGTAAGACCAGTAAATTTATAATCAAAATTTTCTCGAAAAGGAATTCCCCATTCTCTATCAGCTAAAAAATAAAATAAACCATCCATTCTTGAAAATGCATGATCCCTATCTTTTGGATAAATTTTATAAGAGGTAGAGGTGCTATCTTTTTTATAACCTAACCATTTCCAATTATCTTCATGTCTATCCCAATCTCCAATAAAGATGTCAAAAATCCTTGCTTTAGCAAATAGAGCAGTATCAATTCGATGTTTTGGAGAATCATAAATCTTTTTAAAAACACTGAATGAACCTTTTACAGAATTAGCCTTGGCATAACTGTATTTCAAATCTTTAAGCTCGGTTGGTTTTTGTTCTAACATACCAAACATTCCTGCAAACTTTTCTCGGTAAATACCTAATTTAGGATCATCTGGCATTACAAAGAGTTTAGCTTTTTCGTGTTCCAAATTGGTAGAATCTAATAAATTAGAAACGAATAGTGCTCCATAGGGATGCTGTGTTGCTGTCATATCTTGAGTTATACCCTCAACTAAATCAATTCTAAATTCTATTGGAATAGATTTAATAGGGTTTTTATTAATAGATCTGAAAGCATATTTTCTTCCGTATTTATCTACAAATTTTAAAGAAACAGTTTGTAAACCGCCACCTTCTTTTAATGGGGTTAGGCCACCAAAAATTGTGTCTAAATTAAGGGTAGGAATTTCTATAGGGGTAGTCCAAGCATCTCTATATAAGTTGCCGAAAAATACTTTTTTTAGTGAATTTGCTTTGTAATTACCACCATAAAATAAGTCTCCTTTTTTGTTTTTAGAATTATCACTTAATATTGTAATCTCTTTTTGCTTTTGTTTTAGGAGGTGATCATTTAAAACAAATTTCGACTTTACATTATAAGTGTTTGTCAGTTTATCATAAAGTAAAATTTTACTCCAAACACTATCTTTTCCTACTTCTAGTTTAATATAACCTAATTTATCTGAAGCGTATAGTGTGTTTTCAATATTATTAACTTTTGAAGTTTTTAATAATGCTCCAGAAATAATTTGATAATTATTATTAGTCTTTAATACTTCCATATCATACTCATGACTCGAGCAAATTATTATATTTTTATAATCTCGTACTACGCCATCAATATCTTTAATAAAAGAGTCATAGACCTCGCTGCTCATATCTTGAGTGCTACCAATGTTTCTTCGGTAGTTCATATAAAATGAGCCATAAAAAGGCAAAAAAGTTTTGTTATTCGGTTTATCATGCTTGAAAGGAAAAATATGCTCAATCATATTTAGAGCTCCTCCATAAACTCCTCCAGAAATGATTGGATGATGAGTCATAATAATTACTTGCCTTCCTGCTGCGGACTCTATAGCTTCATTTAACTCATCTAAAATTTGAACTTTAGTACTGTTTTTACAATCAGAATCAACAGGTAAAGCTTTTCTGAATGGGTGTAACCACCATTGAGAGTTAATTCCTATGATTCTAATATTATTTCCAATATCTCTAATCGTTGGGCCAGGACAATCTTTTGAAGGGATAAATATATGATGCCCTAATTTGGTGTTAAAACGATGTTCTAAAGCAGCTACAGTATCTAAGCCATGGTTACTTGATTTGTCCCAATCCCGATCACCAGTAACTGCAATTATTTTTCCGTTTTTTTGTTCAATTTTTTTTAAAAAAGAGATGAGTGAGTCTTCTTTGATTAGATTTTTTTGTCTGATATCACCTAGAAGAAGTAAAGTGAATTCCTTTCCATTACTTTGTTGTTTTATAGATTGGGAAAGGTGGCGTAAACGTTTTTCCATTTTAGGGCCTTTTAAATTCCCAATTAAATAGACATCATGGTTTTGAGCTTTACCTTTTAAAATAATTAAAAAGGTTAAAAGGAATAATATGTATTTGCTTAAACTCAAAATGAAAACAAAGTAAAGTTAAATGATTGTTAATTATCCGTCATTAATTATGATACTATTTCTGCCGACTTTAAAATTAAATTTGGTAGTTGAAAAACAAGGTTATTTCGCATTATTTTATGTAAACAAAGATACATAATTTCGTTAGCTAAAATCTCATCACTAGGTTTAAAATACATCTTTAGACGAAAACATTTATTCTTCAAAAAGTATGCTTTAAGTTCATTTTCACTCTAAACTACAAATATATAAAAGAGTTTTTATAAATATCAAGTTGTTAATGTTGACCATCCGACCATTCAAAGTTCGATGTTTCAGTTTGCTGCAGTAATTGAGAATAATATGCACTGCAATCTACATGAATAAAAACCACTTTAAGTACAATAAGTATTTAAAAATAAGTGTATTCTAAAATAGAATTAAGAATTGTTGTTTGTAGCTTCCAGCTACAAACGAATTCTATTACTTAGATAAACAATCATTCATAAACTTCTTAATCACCTATCTAAGATAGTAATATTATTTGTATGTTAACATCTATTTTGGCTAAATAACAAAAGCACTGAAAGAAATATAGCTTAAGCAGGAATGTCTAAATAATATTAAAAGAACCAAGAAAATATGTTTAAAGCCATTTCCAAAAGAAGTAGTTAAATACCCATTTAAATAGTGTGCGTTAACACAAAAGATGCTGTTTTTTTAAAATATGATATACCGGGTAAATAAGTATTTGAGCTATTCAAAATATAGATCGATATATAGCGAGATAAATTATAAAAAATTAACAATTAATTCATAATAGAATTTATTGTATATGTTTTTTTAAGAATACTTTTGTGTTATGATGAAAAATGGACTTTTTATATTAGTGTTTCTTTATTCAATTAATATTCTTGCTCAAGAAAAGTATACGCTTAGTGGAACAGTTAAAGATTTAAGTAATGGTGAGGATTTAATTGGCTTAACTATTTTTGTTAAAGAACTTCCTGGAACAGGAACTATTAGTAACGTTTATGGCTTTTACTCATTAACACTTCCGAAAGGTGAATATACAATACAGTATAGTTATGTAGGATTTCAAACACAAGAGTATAAAATCAATTTTAATCAAAATAACAAAAAAGATATTGAATTAGGAAGTGGTGCTAATGAATTGGAAGCTTTTGAGGTTAACGCTAAAAAAGAAGATGAAAATATTCGTTCTACAGAAATGAGTGTTACTAAAATTGATATGAAAGAGATTGAAAGTATTCCTGTTCTATTTGGAGAAAGAGATGTCTTAAAAACGATACAACTATTACCTGGAGTAGCTACCGGAGGAGAAGGAAGCGCAGGTTTCTTTGTTCGAGGTGGGAGTGCTGATCAGAATCTTATTTTATTAGATGAAGCACCCGTATATAATGCCTCTCACTTATTAGGTTTTTTCTCTGTTTTTAATTCGGATGCAATTAAAGATTTAACATTATACAAGGGAGGTATGCCAGCTCAATTTGGAGGTAGACTATCATCTGTATTGGATATCAAAATGAAAGATGGAAACTCTAAAAAATTGTCTGTTAGTGGTGGCTTGGGTTTGATTTCATCAAAATTAACGATTGAAGCTCCCATAGTTAAAAATAAAGGTTCTTTTATAATTTCTGGAAGAAGAACATATGTTGATCAGTTTACTAGATTATCTAGCAATGAAAATATCAAAAATACAACACTATATTTTTATGATTTAAATTTAAAAGCTAATTATAGGTTGAGCAAAAAAGATAGAGTGTTTTTGTCAGGTTATTTTGGGAAAGATGAGCTTGGCATTAAAGATCGAATTGGTATTAATTGGGGTAATACTACTGCAACATTAAGATGGAACCATTTGTTTAATGATAAGCTCTTCAGTAATACATCGCTTATTTATAGTAATTATAATTATAAATTTAGTATTGATGCAGCAGAGTTTCAAATAGATTCTAAAATTGAAGATTTAACTATCAAAGAAGATCTTGACTTCTATTTAAATGATAAGAATAAAATTAAATTCGGAGGTAGTTTAGTACACCATACTTTTGCACCTGGTGAGTTTTCATCTACAGGAGAATTAGAGAATATTAATGAACTTAAAATTGAAAAAAGATATTCTATAGAAAGTGGTTTGTATTTATCAAATGAACAAAAAATTAATGACTTATTATCAGTTACTTATGGTCTTAGATATTCAAATTTCACACAGGTAGGTCCCGGAGAAATTTATTCATTTGAAGATGATGGTTCAATTTCTGATACAACAAACTATACAAGTTGGCAAAAAGTATCTTCTTATAATGGATTAGAGCCTCGTGTGTCTGTTAAATATCAATTGAACGAATCAAGTTCTTTAAAAACTTCCTATGCAAGAAGTAACCAGTATTTACATTTGTTATCTAACTCATCAAGTGAAAGTCCAACGGATACTTGGATGCCTAGTAGCAATAACATTAAACCAGAAGTTTCTGATCAAGTAGCTTTAGGTTTCTTTAAGAACTTTAAAAATAACGTGTATGAGTTTTCTACCGAAGTATATTATAAGATTTTAGATAATACTATTGATTATAAAAATGGGGCAGAAGTTTCATTAAACCCTATTGTAGAAGGTGAGCTATTATATGGCGAAGGAAGAGCTTTTGGTATAGAGTTATTTCTAAAAAAGAGAAAAGGGAAATTTACAGGATGGATAAGTTATACATTGGCTAAAAGCCAGAACAAATTTGAGGTGTTAAATGATGGAGAATGGTTTTCTACAAAACAAGATAGAACACATGATTTATCTCTTGTGGGTATGTATTCATTAAGTGATAGGGTAAAGATTTCGTCAACTTTTGTTTATTATACTGGTAATGCAGTAACATTTCCAACAGGTAAATATGAAATTGATAATCAAACTGTTAATTTATATTCTGATAGGAACGGATCTAGAATGCCTAATTATCATAGGATGGATATTGGGCTTACTTGGGACGGTAAGAAATATAAAGAGGTAAAGAATTTAGAAACTGGCGAAACTGAAAAAACGAAAAAGAGATTTACATCGAGTTGGAATTTTTCTGTTTACAATCTTTATGCTCGTGAAAACGCATATTCTATCTCTTTTGAAGATTCAAAGATTACCCAAACCTCACTGTTTAAGATGATACCATCAGTTACTTATAATTTTAAATTTTAAGAATATGAAAACCTTTAAAACGATATTAATTATTAGTTCAATTCTCGTAATATTTTCAGCATGTGAAAAAGAAATTGATTTAGATTTAAAAGATTCTGAACAACTTTTTGTGATTGAAGGAATTGTTTATGATAGTTTGGGAGATAATTTTGTTTCTATCTCTAAAACTCGTCCGTTTGATAATAATGATGCTATTGAGATAGTATCTAACGCTTCGGTACAAATAAAAGATGGGGTTGGTGGTGTGTTTAACTTGACAGAAGTTTATACTATGCCTGGTTATTACACAAATTCTAACCTAATAGGAGTAGCAGGAAGAGCTTATGAGTTAAACGTAAATATTAACGGTGAAATAATTACTGCTACTTCTTTTATGAATCCAAGAATTGAAATAGACTCTCTTACTTATAATGAAGATCCTAGTTTTGGCAGTAATGATGAAGTAGAATATAGCATTATATGTCACTTTACTGATCCTTTAAATGTTATCAATTTTTATAGAATGAAGTCTTTCCTAGGTGAGGAACAATTAGATGGGTTTGTAAATTGGAGTGATGATGCAATAGATGGAGCTTCAACGGGTTTACCTGTGTTTAATTCCTCTTATACTGCTGAAGAGGTAGCTACTATTCAATTAATATCAGTAGATGAGCCAAATTTCAGGTATTTTGTAGGATTAAGTTCTTCTCAAGAAGGAGAAGTTCCTGGGAACCCTCAGAGTAATTTAAGTGGAGATAATGTTGTAGGTTACTTTGGAGCTTACGCAAAGAGTGAAGTATCAATTTTAATAGAGCCTTAAAAAGGGAGGGAAATATTAATAGAAACAAAAAAGCCGATTCATAAGAATCGGCTTTTTACTTTTTAAGGGTGGAAGATGGGATTCGAACCCACGACTTCCGGCACCACAAACCAGCGCTCTAACCAACTGAGCTACAACCACCATTTAAGGACGGCAAATATAGTTCTTTTTTCAAAAAAGGACACATTTCTTAAAAAAAAAATCAGAAAAAAATAGGATTCAAAAAAGAGGCTGTATGAAATATATATTAAAATCAAATAAAACTATTGGTTATTAAACTCTTAGAGAGTTATATAGTCACAATAATTAATTAAAACTATAATAGTAAAATAAGAGAAAAAAATATTTTTTCTTATCTAATAAGAATGAATTAATAAGTGGATATTAACTATAAAAAAAATGATCAAGCCCAAAATTTTAGAGTAGCGTAATGAATTGATGAATATTCTATCAGTATAACGCTATAGACAGGATCTTATTTATAGCTTTTGTAAAACTATTGTTACAAATAATATTAATTGATTCATTATAAAGTTGAAGGAGAAGAGCTTCGTTCTTATTTTAAAGAAAATGATGTTTATACTGAAGATAATTATTCAGTAAGGATAAGATCTAAAACTTTCTATCAAATATTTTTGCATATGAGGTAAACAAGTTTACCTATAAATTAAAAGAAGGAGGTGGTTCAAGGAAGCTTCAGGTAAAGTTCTATGAATATGGACTAAAATCTAAACGGAGATAGGAGACAAGGCCTAAACCCTACATTTCTGAAAATTCTGCAAGGATGCTGAAAAATATTGTATGAGCTTTTAAAAAAAG
>CEWR01159395.1_pt1 | contig 15183 bp, 17 predicted proteins | sample 356321 | NCBI WGS metagenome assembly CEWR01 (sample SAMEA2621551, study PRJEB7988) | marine metagenome | biome: marine biome (ENVO:00000447); feature: mesopelagic zone (ENVO:00000213); material: "saline water (ENVO:00002010), including plankton (ENVO:xxxxxxxx)" | depth 790 m
GCATTATTAAAAATGAGATTTTGATTATTCGTACCCTGAGATTGTCGAAGGGTAAAGAATAGTGATTCTGATATTTTAAATTCAGACTTCGAAAAGCTCAGCCTCCGGACGTAGATAAAAAAACAAACCTTGTCAGTTCGAGTGAAATTCTTTGAAGCGAAGCAAAAAATAATTTAGTATCGAGAACTTTTACCAATTCCTTATCGGACTGCCTGCCAGTCAGATATGTTTTTCGTCGTTACATTTCGAAAACACTTGAAATAAAAAAACTGTTAATATAGATTTGTTGCGTAAAGTAACTAATGAAGGGTATCAAATTCAATAATGAATAGTGTTTCTTCTTCTTTTTTTATTCTATACACTTCACGAGCATATTTCTCTAGCTGTTCAGGATCTTTCAATGCTTCGATCATTATCTTATTTTCTTTGATTTCTTTTTTATAAAACTCAATAGAATTTTTTAATTCTTCAATCTCTATATTGTATTCTCTATGGTTAACGTAAGAGTTTTCATCAAAAAATAACATCCATACGCAGAATACAATAAATATGAGTGCGTATCTATTTGTAAGAACTTTAAGTACAGGGTTTTTCTGTATTTTTTTCACTATTTTCATAGGGGTTATTTTATTTTTTCTTGGATGAGTTCTGTTAAAAGTTGAACTATTTTTTTATTTTCTGTGTTGTAAGGCACCACAATATCTGAATTTCTTTTAAAAGGTTCTATATACAAATCGTGCATAGGTTTTAGGGTAGTTTTGTATCTTGTTGTTACTTCCTCACGACTTCTTCCTCTTTCCTCAGCATCTCTTTTTATTCGCCTAGTCAAACGTTCGTTAGCATCTGCATCTACAAATACTGTAAGATCAAACAAATCTAAGATTCTTTTGTCGTTAAAAATCAATATTCCTTCAACAATAATTATATTTTTTGGCGATGTTTTTTCTGTTTCTAAAGTTCTGTTGTGTTTTAAAAAAGAATAGATAGGTTGTGCTATTGTTTCTCTGTTTTTTAATTGTTGTAATTGCTTGTAAAGTAAATCAAAATCAATCGCATTCGGATGGTCGAAATTTAAAGAAATTCTTTCTTCTTCAGAGAGATTGTCTGTTTCTTTGTAATAAGAATCTTGAGAAATAATACACAATTCATCCTTTTTAAAATGAGTTGCTAATTTGGAAACCAACGTTGTTTTTCCACTTCCTGTTCCTCCTGTAATTCCGATAATGAACATGTTAGTTTTCAGAGTTTTTAAATTTAGACTTTGTTGCTCTTTCAGTATATAGTATGGGATAGATGCTAAATAATATAGTCAAACCAAAACCAACTATCAATTCATATTTTAAATTAAAATTTATAATATAGCCTGTAAGAGATAGTAACACTAACCAAGCACCAGCTTCTATCATTTTAATGGCTCCAAATTTTTGAGAGAAATCCCATGCTTCTTCTGATTTTATGGACTTTTTAGTTCTATAACCGTAGATTCCATTTATTTTCTTAGGAGGAAACTTAGACATTAAAAGACCCACAATTAAAAGGATGATACCTGTAAGTGCAGGTGTTTTAAGTATTGGAGTAATAAAACTAAAATCCATAAATGTATATTTTGAATAAAGTGATGTTTTTATTGTTCTCAAATTTAATAAAAAAAAACGTCCTTTCAAATGATTGAAAGGACGTTTAGATTACTTTAAAAACTTAAGATTTACAATCCAAAAGCTTCTTTTACTTTGTCAAGATAATCTAGTTTTTTCCCATATGAAAGTTTCGATTTCTTTTTCAACTACTTCACCACTTGGCGATTCGTAACGTACAGTCTTAACTTCAGGAGTTCTTCCCATGTGTCCGTATGCCGCAGTTTCTAAATAAATAGGGTTTCTTAATTTTAACCTTTCTTCTATTGCAATAGGTCGCATGTCAAAAATTGCACTAATTTTTGCAGCAATTTCTCCATCAGATAAATCAATTTTAGAAGTCCCGTACGTATCTACAAAAATTCTCATAGGTTCTACAACACCAATAGCATAAGAAACTTGAACTAAAAGCTCATCAGCAAGTCCTGCAGCTACTAAGTTTTTGGCAATATGTCTGGATGCATACGCAGCAGATCTATCTATTTTATTAGGGTCTTTTTCAGAGAATGCACCATCACCGTGAGCTCCTTTTCCACCGTACGTATCTACAATAATTTTTCTTCCTGTCAATCCGGTATCACCGCTACCGCACGAATCCTTTCGTGTGTGTCACCTAGCATGAATAAAAAGCACGAAAAACCATCACGTCATCTAACAACCCTTGCTCTCCTGCATAATCAGATGCACTACTATATACATAGTTTTCAGCTTTGTAAACCAATCCTTCAACAACTGGATTTTGATGTATATAATTAATTTTTTCTTGAATAACATTATTACTCCACAACTCTATTGGCTTATTATCGTGCCTTCAAAATTGACAGTTTCTAACATTTGATGACTTTTCTGCCGCTTTTTTAAATGTCAACAATAAAAATTATTTTCTGCTTTCTCTAGGATTTTCTTGAATGGATTTTACGACTGCTCTACTTGTAAAACGCTTAAAATCTCCCAATATCAATTCAGGTTTTATTCCTTTTATGCTCCGAAACACCAAGTGCATGTGATTGGTCATGATACATCACGCTGCAATCTCCATCCCTTTTTCTCTTTGACAAAATTTCAAACTGTCTAATAGAATATCCTTATAAACATTTCTAGTAAATACATCTAACCAATTTACAACAGCAAAACTCACAAAGTACAAGCCATCTGGATTATGAAACTTATAATTTCTGCTCATAGCTTTTTACCGTCAAATTACAGAAATTTAATTGAACATATACAAAAGTTTGTGCTTTACTATTCTCCTGAATTTAAACCTACCAATTACGTACCACACGAAAGGATTCGTGCGGGAGCGGGGTCATCAAATAAGCAACACAGTCAACGGCTGGTTTGAAATAATTATTGCCTTTAAAATAAGCCTCTACAGCTTCTTTTAAAGCTGAATTTGCTTCTATAGCTCTTCTGTTCTCAGCACCAATATTTGCAAAACAGGTTTCAAGCAACATCTCACTATTAGAAACACCTCCCAAGGCTTCGGCTAAATAAGCCACCTTAGTTTCTTTTATGAGTTGTTCCATCCTACTACCAAATAGCACACCTCTAGCATATTCAGTAGCTATTAATTGATTAGCATAATTAATATCCAATATTTTCACTTCCCAAGGTAAGTCAGCCTTATTCCTAATTGCGAAATCTTCTATCAAATCAGAAGTACTAACTATCATAGGTCTAACATATGGATACTGTCTCCCTACGTGTGCACCTAGAGGATCGCGTACACTCTGATTTTCTCGTACAGAAAGTAATTTACGGGGTTCCAAAACGTAGCTTTTAGTTTCTTAGGAGGGAATTTAAATATTAAAAATCCGGTTATAAAATAAATAGCACCCACAAGTGCAGGTATTTTAAGTATTGGGATGAGATAGTTAAAGTCCATAAGTGTTTTGTTTTATATAAGTACTACTTTGTCTAGGCTTAAATTTAACAAAAAAAACGCTCTTTCAAACAATTGAAAGAGCGCTCCATATATTAAAAAATTCAGTTTACAAACCAAAAGCTTCTTTTACTTTATCAAGATAATCTAGTTTTTCCCAAGTAAACGTTTCGATTTCTTTTTCAACAACTTCTCCATTAGGAGATTCGTAACGTACCGTTTTAACTTCAGGAGTTCTTCCCATATGCCCATAAGCAGCAGTTTCTAGGTAGATCGGGTTTCTTAATTTTAATCGTTCTTCAATAGCAATAGGTCTCATGTCGAAGATCGTACTAACCTTGTTTGCAATTTGACCGTCAGATAATTCAATTTTTGACGTTCCGTATGTATCTACAAAAATTCCCATTGGCTCAACTACTCCAATAGCATAAGAAACTTGTACTAAAAGTTCATCTGCCAATCCAGCAGCAACCAAATTTTTTGCAATATGTCTGGTTGCATATGCAGCAGATCTATCTACTTTACTAGGATCTTTTCCAGAGAAAGCACCACCACCATGAGCACCTTTACCGCCGTATGTATCCACAATAATTTTTCTTCCAGTCAATCCTGAATCTCCATGAGGTCCACCAATAACAAATTTCCCTGTTGGGTTGATATGATATTTGATATCATCTCCAAACAAGGCTTGAATTTCAGGCTTTAAATTTGCTTTTACACGAGGAATTAAAATGTTAATAATGTCAGATTTAATCTTTGCTAACATTTTTTCATCATCAGCATCAAAGTCATCATGCTGAGTAGAAACAACAATTGCTTCAATTCTTTCGGGTTTGTTGTCGTCAGAATATTGAATGGTAACTTGACTCTTCGCATCAGGGCGTAAATAAGGAATTTCTTTTTCTTCTCTACGCAATGCAGCCAACTCAATTAATAATCGGTGAGACAATTCTAAAGCCAAAGGCATGTAGTTGTCCGTTTCGTTCGTTGCATAACCAAACATCATTCCTTGGTCACCAGCTCCTTGTTCTTCTTTCGTAGCTCTGTCTACGCCACGACTTATGTCATCAGATTGTTCGTGTATCGCAGATAAAACACCACAAGAATTACCATCAAACATATACTCTCCTTTGGTGTATCCGATTTTATTAATGGTTTGTCTAGCGATTTTTTGAACATCTAAATATGTTTTCGATTTTACTTCTCCGGCCAAGAAAACTTGTCCAGTAGTCACCATTGTTTCACAAGCTACTTTTGAATCTGGGTCAAAAGCCATGAAGTTATCAATCAATGCATCAGAAATTTGGTCTGCAATTTTGTCTGGGTGTCCTTCCGAAACAGATTCGGATGTAAATAAATATGCCATTATTTTATGATTTTTCTGTGAGTCGAGAAAAAATAAGATAATTACCAAATACAGCTAAAGAAGTAGGTTGAAAATCCTGCTTTAGCACTTTTTTAACGAGGTCGCAATCAGTCAAATTTTTCCTCTTATTGTTTAACGAGTGCAAATTTAGTTAAAAGAAATGACTATTTTGATTTTAACTAAAAGTTTCTAAGCTTGATACTCAAAATAGTGTGCAAATTTAATTCTGTAACGAAAACTATTGCATACATATAAAATTATACATAAATTTAAAATTTTTAAAGAAACTCATTTGAGTTTCTTTGTTTTATTAATAAATGTCAAATTTTAAAAGTTATAACAATGAGTACACACAATTTAGAGACGAATGCATTACATGCAGGTCATGACACTGCATTAACACAAGGAACAAGAGCAGTTCCAATTTATCAATCGTCATCATATGTATTTAATGATACAGATCATGCGGCAAAATTGTTTTCTTTAGGAGAACTAGGATATATTTATACAAGATTAAATAATCCAACAAATCAAATATTACAAGATCGTTTGGCCGCTGTTGAAGGAGGAATAGGAGCCGTAGTTTTTGCTTCAGGAACCTCTGCAATCGCAACAGGTTTAATGACATTATTAAGAGCAGGTGATCATATCGTTGCTTCAAGTAGTTTATACGGAGGAACATTTACGTTGTTGAATGTAACTTTACCTCGTTTAGGTATCACAACTACTTTTGTAGATGCTTCAAACCCAGATGAATTTAAGAATGCTGTACAAGATAATACACGTGCGTTTTTTGTTGAGTCATTAGGAAATCCAAAATTAGATGTATTAGACCTAGAAGCAATTGCTGAACATTCTAAAGCAGCTCAAGTACCTTTTATTGTTGATAATACAGTAGCAACGCCTGTTTTGTTAAATCCGATTAAGCATGGAGCAAATTTGGTGATTCACTCTTTGACAAAATATATTGGTGGACATGGGAGTTCTTTAGGTGGAGCAATTGTTGATGCTGGAACTTTTGATTGGACAAATGGGAAATTCCCGGAATTTACAGAACCATCTGCAGGTTACCATGGTTTGGTATATAGTGAGGCCTTAGGAGCAGCAGCATTTACTTTCAAGTTAATTTTGGAAGGATTACGTGATTTTGGAGGTGCTTTGAGTCCGTTCAATGCATTTCAAATCATTCAAGGACTGGAAACATTGCCAGTTCGTATCAAGCAGCACAGCGCAAACGCATTAGAATTAGCAACTTGGTTAGAAGGAAGAGAGGAAGTTGCTTGGGTAAATTACCCTGGTTTAGAGAGCAGTGAATATAATATGTTAGCGAAAAAATATTTACCAAAAGGACAAAGTGGGTTGGTAACATTTGGTGTCAAAGGTGGATTCGAATCTGCTAAGAAGATTACAGATGCCACTCAAATTTTTTCTTTGTTAGCAAACATAGGTGATACCAAATCTTTGATTATTCACCCAGCAAGTACTACACATCAACAATTAAATGCAGAGCAACAGGAAGCAGCAGGTGCTCCTCAAGATTTAATTCGTCTTTCAGTTGGTTTAGAGTCTATTGAGGACTTGAAGGCTGATTTAGAAAATGCTTTTAAAGCTTTGTAATTCTATAAAATAAGTATAAGCGCCTAAAGGATTATTTTATTTATCCTTTAGGTGTTTTGTTTTTTTTATAACAAGGAACAGATTTACTGGAGAATCGTTGTAGTTTGGTAAATAATTCATATTTTTGCAAGCAAGTTCATACTTTTATTGAAATGTTATCAAGAAAGGCAGAGGGATTAGACCCTGTGAAGCCTTAGCAACCCTTTAATCTTTTAAAGAAGGTGCTAAATTCTACCTAGGCTATTGGCTTGGATAGATAACCAAAGTCTAAGCAAAGTCTTCTCGCTTTTTTATAACATTACGATAAACGAACGCAATTGAAAATTAAATATGCGAACGAATTTGTAATTAATTAAAGAGAAATACTTTGAATAGTAGTTTAAAATATCATTCTATTGAAAACTTCACTACCGAAACTGGAGTAGTGTATGATGAGATTGAGCTTTCCTATGAAGTGTTCGGTCAAGAATTGCATACATCTCCTATCGTTTTAGTGAATCATGCGCTTACAGGTAATTCTGATGTAGCGAGCCCTCATTCGGGTTGGTGGAAAGGAATTGTTTCTGAAGACAATTTGATAGATACTAATACCTATACAATCATTGCTTTTAATATCCCTGGAAATGGATACGATAAAAAGCCAGGTAACTTGATAGAGAATTACAAAGATTTTACTGCTAGAGATATTTCTCAATTATTTGGACTGACCTTACTTGAATTAAAAGTTGAAAAGTTACACACTATTATTGGTGGTTCACTTGGAGGAGGAATTTCTTGGGAAATGGCAGTGTTGTTTCCTGAATTGGCTGAAAACTTAATTGTGATTGGTTCTGATTGGAAAGCGTCTGATTGGATTTTAGCTCACAATAAAGTACAAGAGCAGATTTTATTGAATTCTAAAAAACCTGTTCATGATGCTCGTATGATGGCCATGTTGTTTTATAGAACAGCAGGATCTTTTAAAGAGAAATTTAATAGAACGGTAAACGAAAATTTAGGTATTCCGAATGTAGAGAGTTGGTTATTGCATCATGGATATCAATTAGAAAACAGGTTTCACTTACAGTCTTATAAAATGGTAAATCATTTATTGTCTACCTTGGATATTGTTAGAGATAGAGGAAGCTTAGAAGAAGTTGCCTTATTGATCAAAGCAAATATTATTCAAATAGGAATTGACTCTGATTTCTTTTTTGTTGCAGAAGAAAATATTGAAACAAAAAGTAGATTAGACGCAGTAGGAGTTGAAACTACTTATAAAGAGATTACATCTATCCATGGTCATGATGGTTTTTTGGTAGAAGATGATCAGTTGAAAGAACTTTTAAAAGATGTTTTTTAAAGAAATTAATAGTAAAATTCACTTAAGTTAAAAGGTGATTATAGAATATAAGCGATGAAAGTAATTAAATTCGGAGGAAAATCATTAGCAAACGGACTTGGTTTGAAAAGTGTTTTAGAAATAATTATTTCTAAGATAGAAAACAAGGAGAAGAACATTGTTGTTCTATCTGCTCGTGGCAGTTCTACAAATGATTTAGAGAAGTTGTTGGAGAAATCTAAAAAGAATACTTCTTATAAAGTGGCTTTTGAAGCATTTAAAAGTTACCAAACAGCACCTGATACAACTATTGATTTTTTAGAAGAATTTTCTTTTTTAGAAAAGATTTTTGAAGGGGTTAGCCTATTGGGTGATTATAGTCCGAAAATTAAGGATTTGGTTTTGGCTTACGGTGAATTGCTGTCAGCTAAAATGGTGGTGTCTTTATTAAAGTCGAAAGGGATAAAAGCCAGTTTGGTAGATTCTAGAAAGCTATTAAAGACGGATGCTACTTTTGGAGAAGCGGAGTTGTTAGAAGAGGTTTCGAAATATAATGTTATAGAGTATTTTAAAAACTGTGACAGTTCTGAAATTCAAATTGTAACTGGTTTTATAGCTTCTAATAATGAAAATGAAACCACAACTTTAGGTAGAAATGGAAGTAATTATTCGGCTTCTTTGTTTGCCAGTTATTTAGGTGCTGATGAATTACAAAATTATACGCATGTAGACGGAATTTATACAGCAAATCCTGATTTAGTTGCCAATGCGCGTAAGATTGAAAACCTTTCTTTTAAGGAAGCGAACGAATTGGCAAATTTTGGTGCTTATATTTTAAACGCAAAAGCAATGATTCCTTTAACGGAAAAAGGAATTCCGTTAAGAATATTAAATACCTTCGATGCACTTAATAACGGAACGTTAATTACAAACGATTTTAATTCTAAAGACGGAATCAAAGCGATTTCTGTTTTAGAAAATATGGCTTTGATAAATCTAGAAGGAAAAGGTTTGTTAGGCAAGGTAGGAGTGGATGCTCGTGTTTTTACAGCACTTCAAAGAGATAATATTAGTGTAAGTATTATTTCGCAAGGTTCGTCTGAAAGAGGCATTAGTTTTGTTGTCGATGGAGCGCAAGCTAGAAAGGCGAGAGAAGCTTTGGCAAATGAATTCAACTTAGATTTTTTAAGCAAAGATGTAACGAAGATCAGCATTGAAAAAGAGGTTGCTATAATCTCAACTTTAGGAAAAACATTGGCGTCATTTAATAGTTCTTATAGTGCTTTGATTCGTAATAGTATTGAGCCTATTTTAATGAACAATACTGTTGCTGGACGAAATGTTTGTCTGGTAGTGAAAAATAAAAATTTGCACAAAGCGGTAAATGTAATTCACGGAGAAATATTTGGAGTTTCTAAAAAAATCAATATTGCAGTGTTTGGTGTTGGATTGGTAGGAGGTACTTTGGTCAATCAAATTATTGAAAGCAAAGCCAAAATTCTAAAACGTAGAGGTGTTGAATTAAATATTTTTGCAGTTGCAAATTCTAAAAAGGTGGTTTTAAATGCTACAGGAATTTCTAGTGACTGGAAAAATGAATTAGAGAATAATGGAATTCTAAGGTCTGTTGATCAGGTAGCGGCTTTTGCAAATGAATATCATTTAGAGAATCTTATTGCCGTTGATAATACTGCAAATGCACAATTTGTTGGAAATTATATTCCGTTGATTCAAAAAGGGTTCAATTTAGTTTCGTCCAATAAAATAGGAAATACAATTTCTTATGATTTTTACGAAGAGCTAAGATCAGAACTAAAGAGAAATAAGAAAACGTATTTGTATGAAACAAATGTAGGAGCAGGTCTTCCCCTAATTGATACCATACGAATGTTACATCATTCAGGTGAAAATATAACAAGAATTAAAGGAGTGTTTTCTGGAACGTTGAGTTATTTGTTTAATACCTTCTCTGCCAATGATGAGAAGTTTAGCGATGTATTACAGGTTGCAAAAGACCAAGGCTTTACTGAACCAGATCCGCGTGAGGATTTAAATGGAAATGATGTTGGAAGAAAATTATTGATTCTAGCGCGTGAGTTGGATTTGAAAAATGAGTTCTCAGATGTGCAAATTGATAATCTAATTCCAGGGAATTTGCGAGACGGTAATACGCAAGAATTTCTAGATAATTTAGATCAGTTTGATTCTATTTATCAAAAGATAAAAGACAAACAAGAACCAGGAAATGTACTGAGATATATCGGAGATTTACATGGTGACATGTCGCAAGATAAAGGAGTGTTAGAAGTGAAATTAATTTCAGTTTCTATGGAGTCAGCATTAGGTCAAGTAAAAGGAGCAGATTCTATATTTGAAATTTATACAGAATCTTATGGAGAGCGTCCTATTGTAATTCAAGGAGCAGGAGCGGGAGCGCATGTAACTGCAAGAGGTGTTTTTGGAGATATACTAAGACTTTCAGAAGGAGGGTTGTAGAAAGAATAATTATAAATTTTAAATAGTATTGAATGCTGAGCCTGTCGAAGTATTAGAATCTCAGCAAAAGTTCTAAGAAAAAATAAAGTTGCGTTTTTAGTTTAAGACAATTAAACGATTCAACAATTACACGATTACACAATGAAGAAAAGACATATTGAAACAGAAGCGATAAGAACGCAGTCATCGAGAACGGAGCATAAAGAACATTCTACACCTTTGTATTTAACATCGGGGTTTGTATTTGATGATGCTGAAGAGATGCGTGCTTCTTTTGCTGAAGAAAAACAGCGTGATTTATACAGTAGATATAGCAACCCAAATACTTCTGAGTTTATAGAGAAAATCTGTAAAATGGAAGGGGCTGAAGATGGTTTTGCTTTTGCTTCAGGAATGGCTGCAATTTATTCTACGTTTGCTGCTTTGTTAAGTTCTGGAGATCATATTGTATCTGCAAGATCTGTATTTGGAGCAACCCATGGTTTGTTTACTAAGTATTTTCCAAAGTGGGGAATTGAAACTTCTTATTTTGCAACAAATGAACTTGATAAAATTGAAAGTTTAATTCAACCGAATACAAAATTTATCTATGCAGAAACGCCCACAAATCCTGGGGTTGATGTATTGGATATGGAAGTTTTAAGTGCAATTGCTAAAAAGCATAACATACTATTGATAATTGATAACTGTTTTGCAACACCGTATTTACAGCAGCCAATTAAATTTGGTGCGGATTTGGTAATTCATTCAGCGACAAAGTTGATAGATGGTCAAGGAAGAGTATTGGGTGGAATTACAGTGGGTACTAAAGAATTGATTCGTGAGATTTATTTATTCTCTCGTTTAACAGGACCTTCATTATCTCCATTTAATGCGTGGGTATTGTCTAAGAGTTTGGAGACCTTGGCGGTTCGTTGTGATAAACAATGTGACAATGCTTTAAAGCTAGCTGAATTTTTAGAAGTACATCCTAAAGTAAAGTGGGTGAAATATCCATTTTTAAAATCGCATCCTCAATATGAAATTGCAATCAAGCAAATGAAACTGGGAGGTACTATTGTCGCTTTTGAGGTAGAAGGAGGGGTGCAAGGCGGAAGGACTTTCTTTGATAGTATAGAAATGTGTTCTTTGTCGGCGAATTTAGGAGATACAAGAACGATTGTTACACATCCTGCATCTACTACGCATGCAAAATTATCGAAGGAAGATAAAGAAGCTGTTGGTATTTTAGAGGGTACAGTTCGTTGTTCTCTTGGTCTAGAACATATAGAAGATATCATTTCAGATATTGAACAAGCCTTGGAGAAGATTTAAGTAGCATAGCTACTTTCTATATATTTTAAAACCAACACCTATATTGGTCTTTTTGTTTTATGATTAAATTGATCCTACTTTAAATAAACCAGATTTGTATCTGTTCTGCTCGAATAAAATTAATTGAATGTTTTCTTTTTTAAGAAAAGACTTATTTAGAAATATACTAGATTCACAAAAAGGTTTTTATTCGATTTAAGATGAATTCTCTAAAATAGCAAAGCATTGTTTTTCTGAGTTGTATTTTTGTTAATGGTGGTTTTTGTTATTTTAAAAAGAAGTACAATTATAAATAGAGAATAATTAATTTTGATCGATATAGATTCCATTATAAAAAATTTCGATAAAAAGGGAGTAAACCTTTCTAAACAAGATATCGAATACCTGAATCTGTTTTTTAAGAAGTCTTTTATAAAAAGGAAACAATGTATCGTACAACCTTAGTTTGTAAACATGCACATAACATATATTGTTAAAGGAACCTTTAGAGGTTATGTTTAGATACGGAATTACAGGAACATACCATTTCCTTTGCGATGTATGATTGGTGAGTATCTGATTTTGATAGCTTTATCAATCAAAAACCATCCACGATATTTGTGGTTGCATTAGAAGATAGTATCGTGTTTCAAATCACCCATTCTGAGGAACAAATTCTTAGAAGTTTAGATAATAAATTTAAGAAATACTTTGGAATAAATGCAGAAAAAAGAAGTGCCTTTTTACAAAACGACTTATTTCTAGCTGAACACTTTCAGCAGAAGAAAGATATGAGCACTTCCTTGAAAACTACGCTCAATTTATCAATCGGGTTCCGCAATACGCATTGGCATCCTATTTAGGTATGACATCCGAATACCTTTCTAGAATAAGAAATAAAAAGGTTCGGACAAAAAGTTGAACTACATCAACCGAGTTTCCTAAACTACATAATTTTTAATCTTCCAGAGTCAGCCCACCTTTGTAAAGTCGATATTGACATCACTTAAACGAAGGTATCATGATACAATCAGAGAATAATTCGCGTCCATCATATTTTGACCAATTCAAAAGTTTAGGTATGTCTAGGGATGAAAACAGAATATTAATTGGAACTATGAATGATGGTTCCTTTGGAACACTAACTTTTCAGGACAAGATCATACAGATTTTACAGAAGCATTTTATCGCATTGGAAGGGACTATGACAACAAAATTGTTATTCTAACAGGAGCTCTTGATTTTATGGCTTCAATGGATTTTGATGCATCATTATTAGCAATGACGGCGTACTAAAATATGTGGGTAATACTTTTTGATAAGGGTGTGCAGATAGTTGAAAATTTAGCAAATATAAGAATGTCAATGATTGCAGCAGTTGAGGGCAAAGCTCATGCTCATACTGAGTATGCATTGATGGCAAATAGCATTGTTGCGGGTGAATCCGCTACATGTAGTGATGCACCACATTTTGCAGGTAGAATTGTTCTTGGTGAGGGAGTTTATACTACATGGGCATATAGAGTAGGTGCTAGAAGAACCGAACATTTTCTATTAAACAATCAGTTGATTTCTGCCGAAAAATCAGAGGGTTAGGGGTGTCGTTTCCGAGGTGCTTGCTGATGGTTCAGCTTTAGGTCGTGCTATTTAAATAGCTCAAGACTATATAATAAAACTCGCAGTAATAAGACGTAACACAAGAATTTTGTTTGTACAACCCTTAAAAGAAACATTGGTAAAAAGTACTGCTTTGGGGTTTTCTTTAGAAGGTGTCTCAGCAAACGCATTGTATCAATCACTTACGAACCCTAAATAATTTAAAGAAAAATACGGCGACTGGGTTGTTATAACTGTTGGAACTTCTGGTATTGGTTAGGCAGCATCTCATATAATTGCTAAAGCAGGAATCAACATAGTTGCTTCTAGCTAGTAAACAAACGGTTCTTGATTTGAAGGCTACTACGCTATATGCAACATATAAAATTAAAGTGAAGACCATACAGGCAGATTTAAGTTTGATGGAAGATTACAAAAAGGTGGCTTCAGAGACAAATAACTTAGAAGTTCGCTTATTTATGCCTTGTGCTGGAATTGAAAATTATGGGGTAATAACAACTTTTCCTTTGGAAAAAGAATTGGCTTTAATTCAACTTAATATAACATCAACTTATATTCTAACTCAACATTATGCAAGTAAAATGATGGAACAAGGAAAAGGTGGGGTGTTAATGGTTGCAATCCTTATAGTTTATATGCTCAATCCTTACTTCTCTAATTATATTGGGTCAAAGGCGTACGTAGTAAATTTTGGAACATCAATACCTTGGAAAATGAAAAAGAAAGGAGTTGATGTAACGGTATTGTCTCCAGGAGTTACGAATACACCTATGTCAAAAAGGGAAGACATAGATTGGTCTAAAGCATCTTTTAGCATTATGAGTGCAAAAGAAGCCGCAACGCTAGGTCTAAAAGAGTTGGGTAAAAAAGCACTTATTATTCTTGGGGTAAAGAATAGAATAATGATGTTTATCACTACACGATTATCTCCTCTTAAAATGGACATTAAGATTGGAAGTATAATTACTGAAAGGATTATGCCTAGCGCTCTTAAATAATTTTTAGTAATATTCTCTGTAGTAAAAAATAAACATATCAGTATGTATGCATAATGCGGTTTTGGTGCAATCTCAAACCTTTGTTTATACTGTTTTTTTTTGTGAGATTAATCAGTTACTGCTCATAAGTATCAGTTCTGATAGATAGCTGTCTTTTTTTATGGAACAGTTCGTAGTCCTTTATGGATGGAACATACAGAGGATATTATAGAGTATATCAATCAATTTTTGGAAAAATTTTAATTACATTAGTGTCTTTAATTTAAATCAAATTTTATGAAAGAGAAGAAATATCCAAAGTCATTTTCACATATCGGAATTACGGTTCCTGATATTCATAAAGCGGTCAAGTTTTACGAAGAGGTAATGGGATGGTATGTTATTATGCCACCTTCAACAGTAGCAAAAGAACAAGAAACGGCTATAGGGCAAATGTGTATTGATGTTTTTGGTGAAGATTGGGCAGAATTTGAAATTGCGCATCTATCGACTTCAGATGGAATCGGGATTGAATTATTTTCATTTCCGCATGGAGTAAAGGAAGCTCCCGCTTTTAATCCGTTTAATACAGGCCTTTTTCACTTTTGTGTTCAAGACCCAGATATTGAAGAGTTGACGAAGAAAATTGTTGCATACGGAGGAAAGCAGCGCATGCCTATTCGAGAATATTATCCAGATGACAAACCATATAAAATGGTTTATGTAGAAGATCCTTTTGGGATTGTATTCGAGATATACACACATAGTTATGAGTTAACCTATTCTTCAGGTGCTTATCAGAAATAGGCTTCAAAAAGCTCAATCTTCGATAATAGAATACTATTGAAGCACTTAAAAATTATAGTAATAAAGTAAAGAGTAGCAAGTAATAAGTTAAAAAAGAAGTAAAAAGGTTGTTAATACGATAGCTTTTTTTAAAGTTTTGCTACTTGCTACTTGCTACTTGCTACTTGCTACTT
>CEWR01130474.1_pt1 | contig 15170 bp, 11 predicted proteins | sample 356321 | NCBI WGS metagenome assembly CEWR01 (sample SAMEA2621551, study PRJEB7988) | marine metagenome | biome: marine biome (ENVO:00000447); feature: mesopelagic zone (ENVO:00000213); material: "saline water (ENVO:00002010), including plankton (ENVO:xxxxxxxx)" | depth 790 m
AAAAAAAACATCAAAAAAGGCTATTAGATAACAAATTCACTTGTTATCTAATAGCCTTTAGTAAATAGATCTGATGGTATTGGTTATTTCAATTTCAACCCTAAATCACTTAATTGCTCATTATCAACTGGAGAAGGAGAATCAATCATCACATCTCTACCTGAATTATTTTTAGGGAAAGCGATGTAATCTCTGATAGAATCCGTTCCACCAAACATTGCACACAAACGATCAAAACCGAATGCTAATCCACCATGAGGAGGTGCACCATATTCGAAAGCGTCCATTAAGAAGCCAAACTGAGCTCTCGCTTCTTCGTCTGTAAATCCTAAATGCTTGAACATGGTTGCTTGCATTTCTTTGTCGTGGATACGAATAGACCCACCACCAACTTCAACACCATTGATCGCTAAATCGTAAGCATTTGCACGAACAGCTCCTGGGTCAGTGTCTATTAAAGGAAAATCTTCTGGTTTTGGAGATGTAAATGGGTGATGCATTGCGTGGAAACGTTGTCCATCTTCATCCCATTCCAATAAAGGGAAGTCTACAACCCATAATGGAGCAAATTTATTTGGGTCTCTCAACTCCAAACGATTTCCCATTTCTAAACGCAAGGTGCATAATTGCTCACGTGTTTTGTTGGCATCACCAGCTAAGATGAATAATAGGTCACCTTTGGTAGCATTCATGCTATCTGCCCATTGCTTCAATTGGTCTTGGTCATAAAACTTATCGACAGTAGACTTGAAAGTACCATCTTCATTACATTTTACAAACACTAAACCTTTACAAGCAATTTGCGGACGTTGCATCCATTTGATAATCTCATCAGTTTTCTTACGGCTGTAACCAGCACATCCGGGTACATTAATACCAACAACTAACTCTGCATTATCGAATATTGGAAAACCATGTCCCTGAGTCAATTCAGTCAGTTCATGAAACTCCATTCCGAAACGAACATCAGGTTTATCAGAACCGTATTTTTTGATTGCATCAGCATAAGTCATATGAGGGAATGTCTCCGTCATTTCTATGCCTTTGATGTTTTTGAATAAGTCTTTAATTAACCCTTCAAATGTATTAATAATATCTGCCTGATCTACGAAAGACATTTCACAGTCAATTTGAGTAAATTCAGGCTGTCTATCTGCTCTTAAATCTTCGTCACGGAAACATTTCACGATTTGGAAATATTTATCGAAGCCACCTACCATCAACAATTGTTTGAATGTTTGTGGTGACTGTGGTAAAGCATAAAACTGTCCTTCATTCATTCTAGAAGGGACTAAAAAGTCTCTTGCTCCTTCTGGCGTAGATTTGATTAAAACGGGTGTTTCTACCTCAATAAAATCTTCAACATCAAGATAATTACGTACAATACGCATCATATCATGACGTAATTTCAATTTCTCACGAACAGGGTTTCTTCTTAAATCTAAGTAACGGTATTTCATTCTTAAATCTTCTCCTCCGTCCGTTTCGTCTTCTATTTTGAAAGGGGGGATTTTAGAAGCATTTAGAATAGTTAATTCTGTAACTTTTATTTCGATATCGCCTGTTGGCATTTTATCATTTTTCGCATAGCGTTCGATAACCTCTCCTTTTGCCTGAACGACAAATTCTCTACCTAAAGAACGAGCGATTTCTAGAATCTCTGCTGAAGTAGAACCTTCTTCGAACAACAATTGAGTGATTCCATAACGATCACGAAGATCAATCCAAATCATTCCTCCTTTGTCACGGCTTTTCTGCACCCATCCTGCGAGAGTTACAATTTCACCTTTATTTTCAAGTCTTAGTTCACCACAACTATGCGATCTATACATCTTATTTGCTTTTAATTTTGTGCAAATTTAGGAAGTAGTGAGTGAATTTCCGCTTATCATTGGTGTTAAATTGTCAGAGGATATCGTCTAATTTCATATTTGATTGACTAGAGAAAAGTAGCTACTCTCTCAAAGCCAAAAAAAAGCTATCTTTGGTTATTCATTTGAATTAACAATAAGTATGAAAAAATATATTGGAGTTGCTTTAATCATTGTTTTATGTGCCTTTACATTAACAATGAAATTAAAAAAAATTAAAGCTGGAGATGTGTCTATGCAAGTACCGGATGCCTTTGAGGAAGTAGACGAGCAAACTAGACGAGGTGAGTACTCAGGCAAGAACGCTCCAATCGCAGTATATAGAAGTCCTAGAGATAAATCAGCAATAACGATTTACCATACGGCAGATTCAGTACGTGCAAAAACTATCAAATATCAGAAGCAAAAAGGAGCGACATTAAAATTTGATAGAGATTTGGAAATGGAATATGCTTTTAAAAAGTCCTCCTTTTCAGGAAAGTTCAAAGAACTTAATTTCATACAGGATGGTATTGCTAATGTTAATGGTAAAGACTTTATCTTTTTTGAGTTTGATGGTGTAATAGAGGCTACAGATAGAATGGGCCGTCAGTCGCTAACCAAGGTTTATAATTATATGCTTTACACGTATGTTAAAGAAGATATTTATTCAATAAACTTCATTTGTAAAGGTGATTTAAAGGAGGATTATCAAAAAACGATTCAGGAGGTAATGAAAACTGTGAAAATAAAATGATCGACCTACAATCAGATGAATTTTTCATGAAAGAAGCCTTGAAAGAGGCTTTGATCGGTATGCAATCAGAAGAGGTGCCTGTGGGGGCAGTCGTAGTATGTAGAGGTAAAATTATTGCTCGTGCTCACAATCAAGTAGAAAAGTTAAAGGACCCAACTGCTCATGCAGAAATGTTAGCACTTACAGCTGCTTCTAACTCATTAGGGAGTAAATACCTTAATGAATGTACGCTTTATGTTACACTTGAGCCTTGTGTGATGTGTGCTGGAGCAACGGCTTGGTCGCAGATTGGTAAGATCGTTTACGGGGCGTCTGATTTGGAGCGAGGTTTTGCCCGAATGGGAAAAGCTCTTTTACATAAAAAGACTGAGGTAATAGAGGAGATTTTAGCTGATGATTGTTCTCGTTTAATTTCAGATTTTTTTCAACAGTTAAGACGATAACTCCAATTAAAAAGGACATAAAAAAAGGATCGTAAGATATATATATCCTATGATCCTTTTTTTATGTCCTTTTTATCATCTTATCAGACTGATTTATCATAAAGTTTATGAATTAAATCAGCAACTAAAGCAGTCCAGCCTGTTTGATGAGAAGCTCCTAAGCCTTCTCCTGTGTCTCCGTGAAAATACTCGTAAAATAAGATGTGATCCTTAAAATGAGGGTCTTTTTGCAGTTTCTCATTTTTGCCATAAACTGGACGGTTTCCATCTTTATCAGGCATAAAAATATTAATCAAGCGATGTGATAGGTCGTCAGCTAGTTCATGAACAGTTTTTGATATGCCACTTCCTGCAGGATGCTCAATTTTGAAGTTGTCATCATAATAAAAATCTAGTTTCCATAATGATTCAATCATCAAGTAATTCATAGGGAACCAAATAGGTCCTCTCCAGTTTGAATTACCACCAAACATAGCGGAATCAGATTCTCCTGGAACATAGGAAACTGATAACTCTTCTTCTTCAAATTTCAGAACATAAGGGTTTTTCTTATGATGTTTTGATAAGGCTCTTATTCCATAATCAGAAAGAAATTCGTCTTCGTCCAACACACGTTGAAGAAGTTTTTTCATACGGAAACCACGAAGTAAGGACAGTAAACGACGGTCATCTTTTCCTGGTTCTTCCCAACGAGAAACCATATCATGTAGCTCAGGATGAGACCTTCGGAAAACTTGCAAACGTTCTTTGAATTTTGAAAGTTTACCTAGTGTGCCTTCTTTTAATGTCTCAACAGCAAAGAAAGGAATGATGCCTACCATGGAGCGAATTTTTAATTTCTTAGCTTCGCCATCATTTGATCGTAAAACATCATAATAGAAGTTATCTTCTTCATCCCAAAGCGATTCTTTATCACCACCTTCATCATGAATAGCTTGTGCTATATATAAGAAGTGTTCAAAGAACTTAATTGCTAAATCTTCATAAACATCATTATCAACTGCTAAATCTAAAGAGATACGAAGCATATTGAGTGAATACATCGCCATCCAAGACGTACCATCAGCTTGTTCTAACGTAACTCCTTCAGGTAATGGAGCACTTCTATCAAATACACCAATATTGTCTAACCCTAAAAAGCCACCTTCGAAAATATTATTACCAACGGAATCTTTTCGGTTAATCCACCAAGTGAAATTTAATAATAATTTGTGAAAACATTTTTCTAAAAATTTGTGATCACCATCATTCCCTTTTTGTTTTTTATCAATGTGAAAAACACGTAGTACCGCCCAGGCATGTACAGGTGGGTTTACATCACTAAAATTCCATTCATAGGCAGGTATCTGTCCATTAGGATGTTGGTAATTCGTTTTCAACATCACCAATAGTTGTTCTTTAGCAAATTCAGCATCTATTCGAGCAATAGGAATTGTATGAAAAGCTAAATCCCAAGCTGCATACCATGGGTATTCCCATGTGTCAGGCATTGAAATAATGTCCGTATTGTGGAGATGCATCCAGTTACTATTTCTACCATCCTTTCTTTCTTGAGGAGGAGGAGTTCTTCCGGAATCGCCATCAAGCCACTCTTTGATATCATAATAGTAAAACTGTTTTGACCACATCAACCCAGCATAGGATTGGCGTTGAATATTTTTGTGTTCTTCGACAGTAATGTTTTTCTGAATATTTCCATAAAAATCATCAGCGTCTTCTAATCTGCTTGCGAAAACCTCATCAAAATCCTCAAAAGAGGGTGTTGCTTTTCCTTTACTTAGACGAACCCGTATTTCTTTACTTTCACCAGCCTTTAGTTCAATTTTATAGTGACCGGAAGCTTTTGTTCCTTTTTGTTCAGGATTTATCGTCTTTTTATTGCCATCAATAACGTAGTCGTTGATTCCGTCTTTGAAATATTTGTGATCACTTTTAGAATTGTATAGCTTTTTTCTGTTCGTTCTGTTATCGGTAAACAATAAATCAGGGTTTTCATCGAAGGCGATGGTGTATTCTCCTAATTGTTCTTGGTTGATATTGATGGAATTATCAACGTTCCTCTCCATGGACGGAGTGAAATTTGAATAATGTAAGCGCCATGTGTTTCTTAACCATATTGTTGGTAAAGCATGTAGTTCAGCCGTTTCATTACTTCGGTTATGAATTGTTGCTTTGATAAGAATATCCTCACAATCGCCTTTAGCATACTCAACGAAAATGTCGAAATATTCATCCTTATCGAAAATTCCTGTATCAAGTAACTCGTATTCACGTTCGTCACGACCTCTTTTTTGATTTTCATCTAAGATGTCTTTGTATGGAAACTCATTCTGAGGATACTTATAAAGCATCTTCATATAAGAGTGGGTAGGAGTAGAGTCAAGGTAATAGTACATTTCTTTGACATCTTCTCCATGATTTCCTTCATGACCGTTTAAGCCAAAAAGTCTTTCCTTTAGAATTTTATCTTTTCCGTTCCAGAAAGCAAATCCAAAACATAGATATTGGTGATCATCACTGATCCCTCCAATGCTTTCTTCACCCCAACGGTAAGCTCGACTTCTTGCGTCTTCATGCGTAACAAATCCCCATGCATCACTATCTTTACTGTAGTCTTCCCTAACAGTACCCCATTGGCGATCAGTCAAATAAGGTCCCCATTTTTTCCATGTTGTTTTAGAATCTGGTGTATTAAGCCTTTCTTGTTCTTTGTTTATCATCTGGACGGGTTGCTTTCGTTCAGACTACAAGTTAACTGTTTTTGGAAGATAACATCTTTTAACACTGTGCTATTATTAAAAAGCAGATGTTATTCGTCGATGATTCGTTCTAATTAGTAGTATTTTTTTGATGTTTAATAGCAAAGGCTTTATCAAAAAGGTAGGTGGTAGATTTTTGTGTAATGGTAAATAGAACAATGATAATTATCGAAAAGGTAAGTAATTTTGAATTTATAGTGTGCCCACAATGAAACTGCCAACTAAGGAGAACTTACTGCCGTCAACCTCGATTTCAGGTTCTCTTTTTGTAATCAATTCGATAGATTGAAAACTGCCTGTTTGAACCAAATTAATCGCTTCATTTCCACTATATAATGCGAAACCAAATTTTGTGAATGGCATGGCTTTAACAAGTTCTTTATCTCTTATTCCGATTACTAATTTCCCGTTTGGTTTCAAAACACGTTTCAGTTCTTGAATAATCTCTTGAGGTTTGTCCCAAAAGTAAAGTGTGTTAACAGTGACTATTTTATCAAAAGTATTGTCTAAATAACATAGTTGATTAATACTTCCCTGCAATAATTCTACAACTCCTTTCTTAATCAATTCATTGTTGAAATCTGTTGCTTCTTCGACCATTGTTTCAGATAGATCAACACCACAATAGTTGATTGTTTTTTCTCTATTGTATAATTCAGGAATGAGTTTACCGTTTCCGAAGCCTATTTCTAAGAGGTACTCGTTTGGTTTCAATTCTAAAAGGTCAAAAGCATTTGTATTGATGTAATGATTACTTTTGTTCATCTCATCAGCTACTATCTTACCAGTTTCTCCTTGTGGTTGGCGAAGGTGTTTAGCAAGATCTTGAGGTTCTAGTTGTTCTTTTAGGTTGATTATTTGTTGAGGTTTCATTGGGTATGTTTTAAGATAGATGAGATTACACAGTACTGGATAACAAATAAAAGTTAGCTCAATTAAGGTGACTTTTGGTGATTAATGATGGACCGCCCAGTTTGTTATAATTGGTGTTTTACCCCGTGCTAGTTTTGTGGAGAATCTTGTGTGCAATGTATTCCATATAAAGTGTAAAGGACTGATGTTTTTATTTTCTTTCTTTAAATAGCTCCTAGAAATTTTTATTATATTTTATCCTACAAATATTGATTAGTGATTAGTGATTAGTGATTGTTATCGTTTATTGAATTGATTGTTACGCGTTTTTAAATAAGAAAGAGTAGAGTATCTTAAGATGTTAGATATTGTTCTTTATCAAATTTTCAATAAATTGGTTCTTCGAAACTAGCCTTAAACTTAGTATGAAGATCCATATTTCATATACGAACCCAATTAGTCATATACTTTCTATCCGATTGACTTTTGAAGATCATATTCCTTCAGGGTTACAATTACCAGCTTGGCGTCCGGGGAGATATGAGTTACAAGATTTCTCTCAGAATGTGACTAATATTAATTTTTCTGACGGAAGTGAAGAGGTTACATTTACTCGGAGAACAAAAGATTTATGGCAAACTGAAGAGTCACCAAAACGGTTGGTTGTCAGTTATAATTATTATGCCAAACAAATGGATGCGGGTGGTACTTGGTTGGATGATAATCAATTGTATATCAATTTTGTGACCTGTATTTTGCAGCCTATGGATGTTGATCAGATTGCGATACACGAGGTGATTGAAGTAGAGCTAGATGTACCTTTAAACTATCTTTTTGGAACTTCATTGAAGCAGCAAGAACGTTTATTGTTAGCCAAAGATTATTTTGAACTCGTAGATAGTCCGATTATTTGTTCTGCTACTATTAAACATCATACATTCGAGCAACGGGGTTGTGAATTTCATTTATGGGTTCAAGGAGACTGTGAACTGAATTGGGGACAAATAACAACTAATTTTAAAAAGTACGGAGAGGAACAAATCGATTTGTTTGGTGAGTTTCCTTGTGATAATTACCATTATTTATTTCAGGTTTTACCTTACAAACATTACCATGGAGTAGAGCACAGTCATAGTACTGTCATTACTTTGGGACCAGGTAAAGAATTTAATAATGAAGATTTACAAAATAATCTTTTGGGAATAAGTTCGCATGAACTATTCCATACTTGGAATGTTTGCAGAATTAAACCTGAAGAATTTTTACCTCATTACGATTACAGTAAAGAAAATTATTACGAGACAGGTTATCTTACAGAGGGTGTTACAACTTATTATGGTGATTATATGCTTGGGCGATCAGGTGTTTTTGATACTAATGAATACTTCAAAGAAGTCAACCTTTATTTAAAAAGGCATTTCGAAAATGATGGTCGTTTGTCAAGTTCACTAACGGATTCTTCTTTCAAGTTGTGGTTAGATGGCTATAAAGTTGGTGTCCCATCGTCTAAAAGTAGTATCTATATTAAAGGTGCTTTATCTGCATTAGTATTGGATATGGAGATTAGGAAATCAACAAGTGATGATAGTTGTTTAGATGATGTAATGCGTGAGTTATGGCGTGTTTGTGGTGATGAAAAACATGGTTATAACCATGAGTTTTATCAAGCAATCATTCAGAAAATCACACAACAAGATTTTACATTGTATTTTGATGAGCTGATTTTTGGTACAAAAGATATGTATGGTATTCTTAATAATGCACTAAGTCATATTGGGTGTGAAGTTACCATTTCAGCAAATAAGTTACCTTTAGAAACTAAATTTGGTTTCCGAACAACAGAAAAGGGAGAACGTTTAATAATCATAAAAATAGCTTCAGAAAGCCCTGCAGCTCAATGTTTAGATTTGAATGATGAAATCATATCGATAAATAATGTACCGCCTAATGTCTACAAAGGTGATGATACTAAGGTTGTGTTGGAGATCTTTAGATTAGGAGAGATACAGGAAATTTCAATAATGACTAATGGGCAAACCTTTTTTGACCTTTATGAGATAGAAAAGATTACGAATGCAACGATGGCACAGCGAGAATCTTTTGAATTGTGGCTTAAGAAAGAGTTTTAGAAATGAGGAGGCTAAAACTACACATAAGTATAAGAAGAGAGTAGTAAGAATAGGTACTTACTACTCTCTTCTTATACTTATGAAATATTCGGAATTATTTCTTAACGAACTACAACATTCCTTTTTCTTGTAACCTAGCGAAATATGCAATTGTTTTTTCTAACCCCTGTTCTAATTGAATATTCGGCTCCCAATCTAATTCTTTTTTTGCTAATTCAATATTTGGTTGACGTTGCTTAGGGTCATCTTTAGGCATGTCTAAATGAATGATTTTGGATTTAGACCCAATACCTGCAATTACTTTTTGAGCCAATTCTAGCATTGTAAACTCATTTGGGTTTCCAATGTTACAAGGGCCGGTAAAACCATCACGAGAATTCATTAAACCCATCATTCCTTTTATATTGTCATCTACATAACAAAAGCTACGTGTTTGTAAACCATCACCATACATTGTAATATCTTTCCCTTCCAAAGCTTGCACTATGAAATTTGATACTACACGACCATCTCGAGGGTTCATTTTTGGGCCGTATGTATTGAAAATTCGCATCACTTTAATATCCACGTTGTTTTGATTGTGGTAATCAAAAAATAAAGTTTCAGCACATCTTTTTCCTTCATCATAACAAGAGCGAATACCAATAGGATTTACATGTCCCCAATAATCTTCGGGTTGTGGGTGCACCAAAGGATCACCATATACCTCACTAGTACTTGCTTGTAATATCCTCGCACCAACACGCTTAGCCAGCCCTAACATGTTAATAGCTCCCATCACTGAAGTTTTGGTTGTTTTAATTGGGTTATGTTGGTAATGTATTGGTGATGCTGGACAGGCTAAGTTATATATTTGATCGACCTCTACGAAATATGGGCTAATCACATCATGTCTAACTAATTCAAAATATGGGTTATCTAGTAAATGAACAACATTTTGTTTGTTTCCAGTGAAAAAATTGTCCAAACAAATGACTTCATTCCCTTCGTTTAATAAGCGTTCACAAAGATGAGAACCTAAAAAACCTGCTCCTCCTGTAACTAATACCCTGTTTTTCATAAGTAATGATTGCGTTTAAGTAATTAGTACCTTACAAGAAAAGTGTTTATTCTCATTGTTTGAGTCTATTATTACCAAAGTATAAGTTACAAATAATATCTGTTGCCTTCGATATATTAATGACCTAGAATAGCCATAAAGCCATGTAATGTGCTGTAAAAGACTTAAGTTTGATTATGATTAATTTACAGTTATTCAAACAAGCAGGGCTACTTGTTTGTTTTTTCCTACCTTTTATGTCTATTGCGCAAACAGAAAGTGGTACTGATACGATTGTTTTGAAGAAAGGGCTTTGGGTTAGTGGTCTAGAAGGAGGTATGTCTAATAGTAGTATTGGTAATACAGGAGGTAGTTTAGGTGATGAAGGGTTTAAATACACCTTTAATTTTAATAGTGGTGTTTTTGTAAAGGAAAATTTAGCCTGTGGCTTAAATTTTAGATTAACTAAGGCAAGTCGTACTTATAATAAATTTTACACTAATGAGGAGGAGGTTTACTTTGGTCCATGGTTACGTTATTATTTTAAATTTCAAAATAATTGGTATGTATATCCTGAGTTGGGGCTTAGTTATGGAGGGTTTTATAGTGAATACATTTCAACAATTGATAACGAAGTGCTGTTAGCGAAAGGGAATGGTCCTGGGGTTAACCCTGGTATTGGTGTTGTGTATTTTGTAAGTCAATCCTCTGCCTTCACTATTCGTTGGAATTACCAAGCCAATATTTTTTCTGGTAAGACAGATGTGGTAACTGACTTAGGTACGGTTTCAACAGTAATTACTGATGTTTTTTATGCTAATTCAACTTTATTATTCGGCTTTCAACTTTATATTAATGAGTTCTTTTTCTAGACTATTTGTAGTCATATTATTTCTCGTTTTAGGGTGTGAAATATATGCACAAAGTGATTCTACCAAACAAACTATTGTTGTTTTGGTAGATGAAAATGATACCTTACAACAAGGGAAGAACCTGACGATTATTCCCATGGTTTTCTATACACCAGAAACTGAATTTGGTTTTGGTATGGGAGGGCAAGGTACATTTCACACTAAAGGAAGTGATAAAAGTACACGTCCATCTAGTGTTTTCTTCTCGGGGATTTATACTACTCGAAAACAGTTAATGTTGATGGTAGAGCCAAAGTTGTATTTTAAGAATGAGCGTTTTTTACTGGAAGGAAAATATGAGTTTAAGATATTTCCTGATAAGTTTTGGGGAATTGGTAATGAAACAAAGGAAAGTGATGAAGAAAATTTCAATATGCAATCTAATCTATTGGAAGTGATTTTTACACGTAGGTTGAAACCTTATGTCAATTTCGGCTTTGAATATTTTATGAATGACTATAGCATGTTGGAAGTAGTTGAAGGGGGCGCGCTAGACGAGTTAGGTACACAAGGTGAAGATGCTTTTTTGTCAGGTTTAGGTTTGGCTCTGAATTTTGATTCAAGAGATAATGTTGAATCCCCAAATCATGGAACATTCACAGCATTAAGATCAGGTGTTACTAGTAAGGTACTTGGGAGTACGCACGGATATCGTTATTCGTCAATAGATTTGAGAAAGTATTTCCCTTTAGGAAAAGAAAAGAAAATAATATTGGCAAGTCAGGCTTATTTGTACACTACTGATGGAGAAGTTCCTTTTCAAAAAATGTCTCGTTATGGAGGGTCTATTTATGCAAGAGGATATTATAAAGGGCGGTATACAGATAATAATATGTTTGTGTTTCAAGCAGAATCACGTTTCAGGATAAAAGACCGTTGGACTTTAGCAGCGTTTATACTCGGTGGAGATGTGTTTGGTGAAGCCTCAAAAGTTTCTTTTGATAATCTGAAGACAAGTATTGGAGGTGGTGTTCGGTATCAAATTAGGAAAGGTGATGCTACCTGTTTGAGAATAGATATAGCGAAAGGAATGGCAGTAGATGGAGTTGGCGTGTACTTTGGAGTGAATGAAGCATTCTAATTCTTGTGATTCTTAAATACAGAATATTAAGGTTAATCTAGTTAATGTACACTAGCCACTTCTTTTCATAGCTCTAGTTGAGCTATAAATGTTTTTTCAACTTTTGGGTTCAATATTTATTATTACTAATTATTTAATAATCGTAATAGTACCAATTCCTAGTGTTTCTTCTTGTGATTTCAGTTCAATAAAGTAGATGCCTTTTTGTATTATTGTACCGTCATCTAGTTCTCCATTCCATTCTTCTTTATCATCTAGAAAGACCGGTTTTGTCAAAATTATATTGTCAGTTCTGTCTTTGATAATTGCCACGTAATCTGATACTCCAGCGATTACCGGGTATTCCCATGTTTCTTCGTAAGTAGGTCCAAAACTCACATCTATACGTTTTATACATCTTTTTTCAATAATAGTGATGTTGGGTATGGTATCAGTACATCCGTTCATATCAATTATTTTTACAGAATATTCTCCAGAAGCTAATTGATCTTTATCTATAGCAGTCCCTTGATCGTCGGTACTGTAGATAACAGTTTTGTATGGGGGAGTGCCTCCTGAGATAGCTGTTTCAGAAAATATAATTTCGCCATTTTTTTTACCTATACAAGATGGTTTGGTATTATAATAGGAAAGTAAGAGCTCTGTACAGGTAAATGTCTTTTTGAATGATTTTTGGGGAAGAATTACAGTTTTCAATGTATCTGAGACTGTATAAACAGTTGCACTTAAAGTGTCATTTGGAAATGATATATTGGGCTCGTTCTTAATAGATACTATAACTATTTTTTCTTTTTTAAGGGTATCATAATCATCTATTCTGATGTTAGAAGAGGAGATTGGCTTAGCCTGTTTTTTTGTATGGGTAATAACGCTATCATTTATGGTGGTAGTCAGGCTTGGTGTTTGGCTTTTAAGAGGAGTATTTTTTTTGTTTTTATGACTTAAAGGAGTAGAGGTAAGAAGTTTTGATTCGGTTCTTTCAGTAGTTGAAACCCCGTAGAAAAAACATGTTATGAGAAGGATGGAGGCTGCTGTAATTGACCAAATTCGTTGTGTGAGTTTTGTTTTTATTTCCTTCTGGTGTAGTATGTTTAGTTTTTCACTAGTTACTTGTAAACCTAATTGATGAATGAATAATTGAGCAGTTTGTGTTTCTCTTACGGCCTTTGAAAAATCACTATCTGTCTCCATTAGGTTATTAAACTCTCTGTGTTCAGATTTATTTAATTGGTTAGATAGGAATTTGTCTATCAATGCGGATGTGTTGATGTTAGACATGGGATAAGACTATTTTAGCTAAACTTGGGTTCTTTTCTAAACTCTTAATTAATTTTTGTTTACACTTGTAATTTTGTGTTTTAGCACTGTCTTTATTACTGAAACCCATTATTTCAGATATTTCAGACATTGACCTTCTATCATAAATACTAAGTAGTAGTAGTTCTTTACATTTCTCTCCAATGGTTGCGAATACTTGTTCCATAGCATTATTTTTTTCTTTTGTGATTAAGGTATCGTTATTGACTTCTAGTTTTTCAGGAAAATCAAAATCGTTAATCTCAACCTCTTTTCTCGTTGTCTTTTTTCGGAGATTATCAATTATTTTGTTTTTTGCAACAGTAAGGACGAATGCCTCAATGGAATATTTTTTATTAAATTTATCTAATTTCACATAATCATAGAGCTTAACAATTGACTCTTGAAAAACATCATAAGCATCAATGTCATTAGCATTATATTTTTTAGTTATCCTTTTTACTTTTGGTAATAATTTAGAATAAAGAAATTCTAGTGCTTTATCTTCATCTTTACTATTGTAAATAGCTGATAGGATATCTTCATCATGCTGTGTTTTTTTACTCATCTTATAGTACCAATACGAGTTATTACTAGTTAAGTAACTTTCTTTTGATGAAAAAATGCTAGATGTGGTTATGCTATTAATTGTTCTAGTCTAGAACTAAAGAATATTAATTTGATAATTACCGAATAATAGTGACACTACCGTGCAAAATCTCGTTGTCTTTAGTGCCTAATTCAAGGATATAATAATAAACAGCTGCTGGTATGTGCTGACTATTTATTGTGCCGTCCCAAGGTGTATAATCACTATAATTTTTATACACGACATTGCCCCATCTGTTATAGACTTTCAGTTTATAATTTGAATACTGTTGTAGCCCTTCTATTTGCCAAACATCGTTTAGTCCATCTCCATTTGGTGTAAACATACTAGGAACTAATACAGGAGACCTCACAATAATAGTCACTGCTGTAGAGGCTTCACATTGCTCGACCTTGGTGGTTGTTTGGTATTCGGTAGTTTCAGAAGGTGTTACAGTAATTTCCTTTCCTGTACTTATTGTCTCTGAATTTGCAGACCATGTATAAGTATTCGTTGGACTAGGGTTTGTAACGCTTAATAATACTGATTCTCCTTTTTGTATTGGTTCTTCCTCAGAAATTTCAACTTCAATAACGGGGTCTATAATGGTAACAAGAAAGCTGTTTGATTTCATTGTACAATATTGATTTGAAATAAGAGCATAATACTTCCCCTCAGTACTTAAAGTTATTGTTTCTTTTTCACTTAACATCAAATCGTTATTGGATAGGTACCATTGTACGTTTGTTCCAGTTTCAAGATTGGCTGTTAAGTTTATCACTTCATCACTACATATTATTGTATCGGAGAAATACCGTGAAATAGGTGTTTCGCGTAAAGTTACTGTTGTGCTATCTACAGATTGACAATTGTTATCGTCGGTATAACTATAATAGATTAGACTAGGCTTATTAATGAATAAGCTACTGTTTTTTGGGTTTAATTGATTGCCCTCTATGCTTAAACCCGAAAGTATTCCTCCTGTAGGTGTTGCTGTAATAGTTGTTTTGTCACTTTCATAACAGATGTCTATGGGTGCGGGAATTGTTATGTTAGGTAATGGGTTTAGAGTAAAAAAGACTGCTGCACTAGAGGAACAACCAAAATCATCAGTGACAATGACATTATACATATTTGTTGTTTTTACATAGATTGATTGCTTGATAGCACCTGAACTCCATAAGTAATTTAGTCCTGGGTTTTGTGCATCTAGCAATAAACTATCTCCAAAGCAAAGTGAACTGTTAGTACCTAGGTCAACTATTGGGTTCGTATTCACAGTAAGGTTTATACTTCCTTGATCAGAACAATTTACTCCTTCCCCCGAAACTGTAACACTATAAACTCCCGAAGTTGCTGCGCTAATTGTTTGGGTAGTTTCATTTGTATTCCATAGATACTTAAAATCAGTGTTTTGAGCATCAATAGTCAAAGTTGAACCTTCACAAACCGTTGTGTCATTAC
>CEWR01028958.1_pt1 | contig 15152 bp, 10 predicted proteins | sample 356321 | NCBI WGS metagenome assembly CEWR01 (sample SAMEA2621551, study PRJEB7988) | marine metagenome | biome: marine biome (ENVO:00000447); feature: mesopelagic zone (ENVO:00000213); material: "saline water (ENVO:00002010), including plankton (ENVO:xxxxxxxx)" | depth 790 m
TGCGTGTCGTTCGTTTTAAAGGGGTTGGGACCGGTTGAAAAGGCGTGTCGGTACCGCTGGTAGGAATTAATGGTTAGGAATCAAGAAGCCAGTTCTTTGATCGCTTCGGCTGCCCGCTGTTGGGCTGGCACGGTCAGCGACCAGTCGTTCCCCTGAGCGATGAACATGTCGCGCTGCTTCTTCATATGAGAGGCGAAGTTGGGGGCATCGTAGGCCCCGTACTCGCGGCAGACCTCGATCAGGCGCTCCTTGGAGAACACTGGCTGTCCGCCGGCCAAAAGGCCACCAACGCCGAGCAGCAAAGCCAGTTTTACCTGCTTCTTGGAGTTGGTCTTTTCCTTCAGGTCTTTGACGATAATACGATATGAGTCGCCGTCCAAATGATAGACCCGTGAGATGGATGGCCCAGGTATTTGGTGCTGGTCCAGAAATATGATTCCCCGTTCGCCAGCCTCTTGCCGGGGCGGGCTATTGTCGTTGTAGGACCCATTCGCAGAGACTGGGGGACGCTCATTGCCGCCATCGCTTTGGCCGGCGCCTTTCCGGACCGCTGGATAACCAACGCTGTTGCCGGTCTGAGAAGGGAGGGCGTCGGACTGGGCTAGGACCTTGATCAGGGCCTGGAAGCAGGGGATCTGATATTTCTCAGGGCATCGTTCCGCCAGCCTCACGGCTTCGTCCAGATGCTCTGCTACGTTCTCGAACACGCCGCCCTCCAACCACCGCCAGCGGACTATTGATATCCGATTGAGATATTCCGCCAAGATTTCGATCCGACGGATGTTGTCGATGAGTAATGCCTTTGCCCAGTATATCGCCGTAGATATCCCGCTTCAATTATTTATGACCCCCCAAATGGCCATAAATAAGAGACCCGACCTTCCACCGAAGATCGGGCCTTGATCCTAAACATTGCCTAATCGACAATACATTTATGCTGGATAGGTCAGCCCTGGTAGACATTCAGGGATTGCCGAAGCTGCTCGGAGGTGATGTTTCCGCCGCTGATTGTTATAGCTACCTTTTTGCTCTTTACCTTTTCCGGATACCGAACGGCGCCCGCCAAAGCAGTGGCCCCGGCGCCTTCCGCCAGCGTGTGGGCCTTGTCGACCAGGAGGCCAATGGCCCGGTGGATATCGTCGTCGCTCACCAGCAGAAAGTCGTCCAGCAGCCCGCTCATGATCTCTTGGGGCAATTCGTAGCCGGACCTAGTGGCAATCCCCTCGGCGACGGTATTCATATCCGATTCGACGATCTCCCCCTGCTTCCAAGACAGGTAGCCGGCCGGCGCTTGTTCCGACTGTACCGCCAGCACTTCTATGGAAGGGTCGATTCCCTTGGCGACGATGATGGCCCCGGACACCCCGGACCCGCCTCCCATCGGAAGCATCAACACCTCTACGTCAGGCAGGTCTTCAAGGGTCTCGAGGGCCTGGGTACCCACGCCGGCAATGATGGATGGGTCGTTCACTGGGTGCACGTACCGGTATCCTTCCTCTTTGGCCAGGCTTTCACAGTGCAGCCGGGCCGAATCGAAGTCAGGTCCGTGAAAGATGATCTCTGCCCCCAGGGCTCTCATGGCCGCCACCTTGTTGGGGTTGGCGTCTTCTGGGAGTCCAATCATGGCCTTCACGCCAAACAGCTTGCAGGCGCTGGCTATCGACTGGCCATGGTTGCCGGAGGACGCGGTGATCACCCCAAGTTTTTTCTCTTCTTCCGTAAGGCTGAAGAGCAGGTTGATGCCGCCCCGTCCCTTGAAGGCGCCCAGAGGCAGGTACTCCTCATGCTTCAAGTACACTTCTGCTTCCAAGTATTCACTGAGTCCTGAGGAATAATGTAACGGTGTACGGGCTATATGCGGGGCAATGGTTTTCTTCGCCCGGTAAACGTCCCGAAGCGTGGGAGCCTCCATATCATGCCGCCTTTTTAATGGGATCTTCTCTTGAAAGCACTATCCAGCTTATGGGCCGGATATGAACGTGTCAACGATTCTCTTGCCTAATGGCTCTCTCGGCAGCCCTCTTGCCAGCCCCAGAAACTAGCCTAGATCCGGTCTTCGTTCCGGATGGTCTTGATTCGGTGGTAGATGAACCAGGCTACGGCCAAGGCTATTATGCCTGCAATGGGGAAGTCGAAGGGACGCATGACCTGCCGCATGTCCTCCCAGTTCTCCCCAAGCTTAAAGCCGCCATAGGCCAGCCCCAGGCTCCAGGGATAGGACCCGACGAAGGTGTAGAAGCTGAATCTCCAGAAGTTCATTCGGGCGATCCCGGCCGGGACACTGATAAAGGTCCGGACCACCGGCAGCATGCGTGACGCAAAGACAGCCAGCTCGCCGTATTTCCGGAACCATTCTTCGGCCCGGTCCACCTCGTGCTGGGTTATCAACACATATCGTCCGTACTTCTCTAATAAGGTACGTCCGGCCTTGTAGCTGATCCAATATGCCACCCATGACCCCAACAAATTTCCCAGGGCCCCGTAGAAGCCGGCAAGCAATACCATCCAGGCCGAGTCACCCTTGGCCTCGATCAATAGCCACCCAGCTAAGGGCATGATCAGCTCACTGGGAAATGGAATGGCGGCGCTTTCCACGCCCATCAGGAAGACCACCCCGGGCCATCCCATGGCGTCATAGACGTTGGTGATAATCTCCAAGAACCAGTTTTCTATGCCTAACATGTCTCTAAAAGCCTTTAGAGAGGCCCATTATCGGGCCGGAGGCTGCTAAACTTATGTGTGTGTCCAAAGGAATTATGTTCTACTCTTTTCTTATATTTATTTAAATTAAACCTTAAAAAACAATTGACATTAATCAAAAGCGCTGTTATTCTAACGTTAACCCGAAGGCTCGGGTAGCAGTATAAACCAGCACTAATGAAGGATGATACGGAGGAAACCATGGCTAGAAAGACGAAACTGATGCAGCGCGTAGAGAAAGAATTTTCACGGCCCCTTGAACGCCTGTTGCCCGAGAAGGTCAACGAGGTCGGTCTTTCGGCCACTGCCGAGGAACTGGGCGTCAGCAAAGCCACTCTCGGCTACTGGCTGCTTAAATTGGGTATAAATGTACGCCGAGTTGCCTTGGCTCCTGGCGAGACTCTAGAGGTCAAGCGAATCAGCTAACCCCTTATCTCCTTACGTACCTGAAAGCGAAGCGATTGTTGAAAGGGCTCCGCAGTGATCCGCGGGGCCTTTTCTTTTATCTTCCTTACAGGCCTCCCTCTCATCGCCAGATCAACTCAGAAAATACGGTGTCGTCTAGGCCCGTTTAAGACCGTCTTTCTGTATCCACCTGTTCCAGAGACCGTCCTAGCCCCGAATCGGCCTGCAAACCGGCTCTGTCCCTATCCTTGGAAGATATCCTCGGGCAAAAACGCCGATACCGTCACATTGGGCAAGTCCACGACGTTACTGATCTTGAGGTCCACCGCCACGCTGCAGATGACGTAAGCCTGTTCCTTGGTCCAACCGCGTTCTTGGAGCAGATCGATCATCTGGACCAAAGCGTTCCGGGCCGCCAGCGTCAGGTCCTCGCCCTCCTGGGTGCCGTCCTCCCGGATCGGCATCCCCATGGTGGCGATGAAGTTCCGGGGCACCGCCCATTCCGGCGCAATGAAATAACCAGGGTGGGCGAACCGGGGAAAGATTATGTTATTCCGGGCTGCCTCTCCCTTCTGTAGATGGAATTTGACCACCGCCGTGGCCCCCATCTCAATGGCCGTGATGCAACATTCCGAGTCCCCTTGGGCAAAATGACCGTCGCCGGCGGAATAGAGCGCGCCCGGCACGTTCACCGGTATCAGTAACCGGGATCCCTTGGTCAGTTGCTTTGCGTCCACGTTGCCGCAGTTCTCCCGGGGCGGGATGGTGCGGAGTCCTTCGGTGGCGATGACGCCTTCAGGGACTGCGTCTTCCGCATCGGGGGGAAAGGCTATTCCACCGCGCCGGACCAGGTCGGCCTCGCGCTCGGTCCACTTCTCTAATTGGGCTCTAGACGGCGCGATCCCGGCGGTTCCCATGAAAGAGCCATTGGGTATCCTCACGCCTGGCAACTCCTTGGATGTCGCCCAACCGTCCTTCATCTCCCAGTGGGCCACGAAGGGGTCTGGAAACAGGTCGCGTAGGAACCCAGCGCCGGGCCGGTTGCGGGTCCAGCCGTAGGACTGGGGGATGATATCGACGTACTCTATCTCTAATAGGTCGCCTGGCTCGGCCCCTGTTATGTAAACCGGTCCGGTCAGCGGGTGTCCCACCTTTCCAGCGAACCCGTCGAAGTCGTCGACCGTCACGTTGGCGTTCATCTGACCGTCGGATGCGTCCCTGGTCTCCAGCGAAACTTCTTCGCCGGTATCAACTTCTAATATCGGCGTGATATCAGGGTGCCACCGGTTGTGGCCCTTACCCGGGTCGTCCTTCAGACGCTTGCTCCGGTCAATCTCAACGCTTTTCATCGAATCTCCAAACGCGCTATCAGCCGTCAGATTCCAGAGGCTGAACACTGACTACTGATAGCTGATAGCTTTAAATCGACCAATCATCGGGGGTGTTGGGAGTGGCCATGGGCTTGATCATGATCTCCACCAATGCGGCCTGGCCGTTCTTGGTAGCGGTGATGGCCCGTTGCAGGGCCGGACCAACCTCAGCCGGGTCTTCCACCCGCTCTGAGTAGGCGCCTAGGCCCTTGGCCACCAGGCTCCAGTCACCGGTGAGCTTGGCCATATCCGGCGGCGGACCGCTGGGGCTGTCCATGCCCATCAGGCCTCCGCCCGTGCCCTCGTTGTTTACGACTATCGTGAGCGTGGATATGCCCATTCGCACGGCGGTTTCCAGCTCCATTCCAACCATTCCAAAGGAAGCGTCACCCAGCAGGTGGACCACCAAATCGTCGGGTCGGCCCAGCTTGGCGCCGATGGCCCCGCCCAGTGACCAGCCCATGGCGGCCATTCCGCCCATGCCCAGGTAGCTGCGGGGTTTTGTGGCCTCCCAGAAGGGCGACATGTAGCCGCGGCTGCCGCCGGCGTCGTGGAGGGCGATGGTCTTGTCGGGGTCGATGAGTTTGGCCAGTTCATGGACCACACGGTAGCCGTTGGTGGGCGACGATGTGTCGTTGACGACATCGGCCCATTCGCTGGCTTGCTTGTCCTTAGCCTGCTTGATCTCGGCCACCACTTCCTCTTTAAGGCCGCCTTTGCCCGGTCCGACTCGCTCTTTCACCGCCTCCAGAATCGCGCTAAGCGCCAGCTTGGCGTCAGCCAGTATGGGCACATCGGCTTGGTACTGCTTATTCAGGTCATGCTCGTCGGCATTCACATGAATCAGGCTCACGCCCTCAGGTATGGGGCGTCCATCGGTGCCGTTGGGCAGCCGGTAGGAGTTGCCCACTGCCAATACCACGTCGGCCTTCCGGTTCATGTGCATCGCGGCCCCGCTGGCGTAGCGGCTGCGGGGATAGCAACCCATGCCCATGGAGAGAGGATGATTTTCGGGAAAGACGCCCTTGGCCACCAAAGTGGTAGCCACCGGCATCGACAGCAATTCAGCCAGTTCTTTAGCCTCGTCCCAGGCCTCGGCGGATAAAACTCCGCCGCCCAGGTTCAAGACCGGCATCTCGGCGTTGACCAGCAGATCGGCAGCCTGGGCTACTTCATCAGGATTGGGGGCGGACTTCCGTCCGGAGCCGACAGGTTCGTATTCCAGTGAACCGTCAGGCACTTCAGTCATCAGGACATCCTGAGGCATCTCCAGCACGACTGGGCCGGGCGAGCCCGAGCGCAGGGCAGTGAAGGCGCGCCGCATGATGGACGGTATGTCTTCCGGCTTGGCCATGGTGCCCCGCCACTTGACCAGGGTGTCAAAGATGTCGGCAGAGACCTCTTGCTGCACCTCTTTGCCCAGTTGGGCCAGCGGGACCTGTCCCATCAATAGGAGGACCGGTATGTTGTCGGCAAATGCGCCGGCAATGCCGGTCAGGGTGTTGGTGGCGCCTGGGCCGGTGCCGGTCATCGCCACGCCAACCTTGCCGGTGGCGCGGGCGTAACCGTCGGCGATCTCCACGCCCAGTCTTTCATTCCTAGCGGCAAAAACCTTGATGGTTTCTGAGTTTCTGAGGCCGGTCCAAAGGGGGTTGAGGCCGCCTCCCTGAAACCCGGCGATGTACTCCACTCCCTCTTTTTCTAGGGCGCGAACGATGGCATCGGCAGCACGCATGATTCTTCTCTCTATCTGATCGGTTCGGGCCGTTTGGTTCGTCGGCCCGCTGAGGTTACCCAAGGAAAAAATCGTGCCTGGGCCGCCTCAGGTTGGAGGGATGATACGCCCGCGCCCTACGTGGGTCAACCGGCGCAACGGAGTTTCGTAGGATACCCAATCGCAAGCGCAAGCCAGGCGCATTGAAGATTTCTTGACCACAATATGGGCGAAGGGTATCATCCCCACACGAATTGCCGGGCGCGATTGCCCAAACCCTAAGCCCTTCATTTAACAAACCCAAGGATTAAAAAATGCCATCAGCCAGTGAGATGATCGTCCAGACTCTAGAGGAAGCCGGTATCGAATACGTCTTCGGCATCCCCGGAGGCGGCACCGGGCAGATCTTCCAGATCCTTGAGACCAAACAGGACCGTATCAAGACGATCTTGGTGCGCCACGAACAGGTAGCCGCCATCATGGCCGACGCCTACGGACGCGCCGCCGGGAAACCGGCAGCAATCATGGGCCAGGGACTGTTCATGGGCTCCAACGCGACCTTCGGCATCATGGAGGCCATGCTCAGCAGTTCCCCAATGCTGGTGATCACCGACACCTCCGACGGCGGCGCGGCCCAGCGTCCCGCCAACCAGTCGGGCGCCGGAGAATACGGCAGCATCGACCTCCAGTCCATATTTAAGTCGATGACCAAATACACGACATTAGCCACCAGCCCCAAAGAAGCTGTTCTAGGCACGCAGATGGCCATTAAACACGCGGTCAGCGGCCGCCCCGGCCCCACTACCGTGCTGATGCGCTCGGCGGCCATCGGTGGGCAGGTGGACGTGGAGTCCCCGCCCTTTGTCCACAACGCCGCCGGGTTCCTGAACACCGCCAAGCCGGCCAGCGCGCCGGTGGACATCCAGCGGGCGATTCAGATACTGAGCGAGTCCCGCAAGCCGGTGATCATCGCCGGCAACGGAGTGCATGTTGCCCGAGCCCACACCCAACTACAGGAACTGGCCGAGAAATGGGGCATTCCCGTCGCTACCAGTTACAAGGGCAAGAGCGCCATCTCCGAAGACCACCCGCTGGCCTTAGGCATGGTCGGCACTTACGGCCAGGAAACGGCCAACAAGGCGGTGGGCGATGCCGACACCGTTCTCGTTATTGGCGCGCTTCTGCGCTCCCAGGAAACCGTCGGCGAGCGTCCCGACATCTTCAATCCCGTTCGCCAGCGCATCATCCAGATCGACATCGACGAGCGCAACGCCGCTTGGTCTTTCCCGGTGGAATTAGGCCTGATCGGAGACGCCAAAGCCATCCTGGAACAATTGGTCGAGGCATCAAAAACCACTGCTCCAGACAACTCCGGACGGAAAGAATGGACTGACAGCATGCCTGGCCGCCGCGACACTGGGGGCTACCACGACTATCCGGACATGCACGAAGACAGCTCGCCGGTGAAGCCCCAGCGGCTCATCGCCCAACTGCAGGCGACCATGGGCCCGTCCACCATCTATACGTTGGACGCCGGCAACAACCGCACCTGGATGGCCCACCTCTACCGGGCGCAGCAGGCAAACACCTTCTACAGCCCCGGCGGCACCGCAGGCATGGGTTGGGCGTTGCCTGCCGCGGTGGGCCTGAAGCTGGTCTACCCCGACCAGCCAGTCGTAGCGGTGACCGGTGATGGCGGTTACATGATGACCGTGAACGCCATCTCGACGGCCGTGCAATATGACCTGCCCATCATCTGTGTGGTGTTCAACAACAACTCGCTAGGCATGGTCAACGACCACCAACCTGAGGGCCACAAGATCGCCTCCGAGTTCTATCCGACCAACAACGCAACCGTGGCCGAGGGCATGGGCGCCTGGGGGACCCAAATCAACGACTCCAAGGACCTGCCCGACGCCCTGCGCGTTGCCCAAGCCTCCGGTAGACCGGCGGTGATCGACGTCCTGATAGATCCGGGCCCCAGCCCCGACGACTGGCGGGCCGGCGCCTGGCGGGCCGGCCAAACTTAGACTTGCGGAGGCGTCAATCATGGCAGACATGCTGAAAGATAAGATCGCGCTGGTCACCGGCGCCGGTTCCGGGATCGGCCGGGCCACGTCGCTGGTACTGGCCCGCGAAGGGGCCACAATCGCCGTTTCAGACATAGATGCCAACGGCGGCGAGGAGACTCTGAGCCTGATTAAAGACATGGGCGGAGACGGCATGTTCGTCCACGCCGATGTCTCCAGGCCCGCCGACGTGGAAGCGATGGTTGATGCCGTGGTTGCGGCCTACGGACGCCTGGACTGCGCCTACAACAATGCCGGCATCGAGGGCTATTGGGGCGGGCGTCTACACGAATACCCCGAGGTCACCTTCGACCGCCTGATGGACATTAATGTCAAAGGCGTTTGGCTCTGTCTGAAATACGAGATTCCCCAGTTGCTCAAGCAGGGTGGCGGGGCCATCGTGAACACCGCTTCGGCTGCCGGACTGGTGGGTTCCCGGCGGTTGTCAGTCTATTCGGCCAGCAAGCATGCGGTCATCGGCCTGACCAAGTCGGCGGCCCTGGAATACGCCGCCGACGGCATCCGGGTGAACGCTGTCTGTCCTGGGATCATCGACACGCCCATGATGGACCGGCTTGTGGAGGGCCGGGACGATTACGCCGCCGCCATCCCAACCCGCCAACCCATCGGCCGCAAAGGCACCCCCGACGAGATCGCTGAAGCAGTAGCCTGGCTCTGTTCAGACTCCGCCTCCCTAGTCACTGGCCTAGCCATGGCGGTTGATGGAGCTTTTACGGCGCAATAGTCAGGTTCACCAGGCAGTGGCACTCTTGCCTCCTGGGAGCATGTTGGCCGGCAATAGGGGATAACCTCGCATAATCTCGCCAATTTGGTCTGCTCGCCTCTTTCGTATGGGTCGTTAGTAGCAACCATAGCGGCTGTTGCTGTGTCTTAAACTGTAGGGGCGGGTTGGAAACCCGTCCCAGCTGTATACCAGCCAACTCCCCCGACCAACAAATCCACTGCCGTAGCACGATTTCCACATCCCTACTTGGTTTACCCGGAGCAGGGCAGGTTGGAAACCTGCCCCTACGCCACCACCTAACCGTGCTGGCTTGGGTGCTGATTACAACTTTCCCACGCCTACATCGTTGGACTCACTATATAGCCGGTGATAGTATAGGCGGAGATTCATTCTCAGCCTGAATCACCGAAATTCTCCGGCTCGTTGGCTTTGGGTCGGACCTACCCCTGGATAGGACCCGGAGGCCCCTTTGGCGGACTTACTGCAAATAATGGATCTGGCCGACTCAAGCCAGGTGCAACTTTCCTATATCAGTGGCGCCGGTGACGAGACCGCGCCACCGGCCGGCTTCTCCCTACCCTTAACTGACTCAGAATCAGCAGAGATACGCTGGTACCTCAGCGAATACCCGGAAAACACCTTTGGCGAGGCCAAAACCCGCGCCGCGAAGGTCGAGTCAGCACTAAAAGACTTGGGCCTGCTGTTGTTCCAAGCCGTGTTTGGCTCGAGTGAGGAAGCCCGGTCCCTCTTGGAAAAGGCCGCCGGGATAGAGCAACCCCAACTCGCCATCGTCTCAAACCGGGCCGAGTTCCTGGGTCTGCCTTGGGAGCTGATGAACAACGGCGGCGAAACCTACCTGGCCTCCCAGTTAGCGGGGGTGTCGCGGCGGCTGTCTCCCGGACCAATGGTACCCTTCGCCGGGGAATTACCCACTGACCAACTGAACGTCCTGTTGCTGCTGCCACCGTCCGGAACAGGGTCGGGCAGCATCGCAACCGAAGCTCTGACCGCGCTGGAGTCGCTGGCCGCGTCGGCAGAGCTAGACTGTCTGCGACCTTCGTCTCACGAAAAACTCCAAGAACAATTGGCCAGCCGCCCAGGGCACTACCACCTGGTCCACCTGGACGGTTTCGCCATCGATAGCCAGGGCATCAGCATGGAAGACGGCTCCGGCGGAGCGACAACCGTCGACGCCTCCGTGTTGGCCGAAACACTGAAAGATGCCCAGACTCCGGTGGTGTTGATCAACGCCTCAGCTTCCTCCGTATTGAACGATGTTATGTCATTCGCCGCCGGGCTGGCCGAGAATGGCGTCCCCCAGGTAGTCATCACGCCCCTTCCCATCGCGGGTGCAGGCCGGGTGCTGTTCTGCGAAAACTTCTTCAAGGGCCTCAGCGACGGCGCCCCGGTCGCCAAGACCGTCGCCACCATCCGCAAAGCCATGATGGACCACCCCCAGCGTCCGTCCGCCACCGGGCCTCTAGTGTCTTGGGATTGGACCCTGTCCATGGTGTTTGAATCCCGCGAATACGCACCGGAAGCAATAACCGTTGAGGAATCAGACGCGCCGGTACCCGGCATGCCCCAACCGGAGGAAGAGACCACGGGCAACGACCTGCCCCGCGGCGGTCCCTACGGGCTGATCGGCCGCCATGCCGAGATGTTGGAGCTGGAACGGCAGCTCCGGCAATCGCCCGTGGTGCTGCTGTCCGGAGACGTGGGCAGCGGCAAATCGGAATTGGCCCTGGGCCTGGCATCGTGGCTGCGAAAGACCGGCGGACGCTCAGGAGGCGTTTTTTATGCGGCCTTCGAGGTTGGCGCCGGGCTGGAACGGGTGCTTCACGAGATTGGCACATCCCTGGCTGGGTTGGACTTCGGCGACCTGCGTAACGACGACCGCCGCAACTGGGTGATTGAATATCTAAGAGACAACCCTGCATTGCTGGTCTTCGACAGCCTTCAAAACCTTGCCGGATTCCCCGCCGGTTCACCGGGCCTATTGGACGATGCCGAGATGGCCGATCTGGATTCCTTCATCAAAGAAGTGTCCGAAGGCGGCAAATCCTGGACTCTATTGGTCAGCCGCCGGCAATCAGAATCATGGCTCACCGTGCCACATGGCAGCTACCGTCTGGGCGGGCTCACCGGTTCAGACCGCATCGTTTTGGGCACCCGGCTCTTGGAAGAGGCCGGCGCAGATCCCATGCGTCTGGGCCCTGAGTACCTAGAGATTCTTGAGATAGTGGACGGCCATCCGCTGGCCATGGAGATCGCCCTGCCCCTGCTGAAAGACGTTCCGTCGTCAGTCTTGGTTGGTGAACTCAAGTCAGTTCTGGAGTCGTACCAGCCGGGCGCCGATGAAGAAGGCCGGCCTGCCTACCTCACCGTGGCCATGGAGCAGGCATTCAGCCGGATGACCCACCGCAGCCGAACGCACCTGCCCTTCCTTTCCTTGTTCCGCAGCCGCGTCATGATGGACATCTTGACTCACATCACGGGGGAGCAGGCCTATAAATCGGTCCTGGGAGAAGAATTGGGTTACGGGGCCACCCGCACACTGCTCCGGACCGCCCGGGCCGATGGGTTCCTGGAGCCTGTCACTCCCAGCGTCTACCAGATACACCCCTCGCTGCCCTGGTTCCTCGGCCGCAGCCTCTACCGGCAGTTCCCCCAGAGCGCCATCCAGCAGATGGAGCAGGAAGTCGTCAGGGTCTACGCCGACACCGCCGACTATTTCATGGAAACGCTCTACGAGAATCAGGACGCCGGCACCACCGCCATCCTGGCAGAGGAGGGCAACATCACCCAGGCGCTGGCCCTGTCACTGGAGGCCGGACAATGGGAGAACGCCCAACTGCTGGTCCAGCCTTTAGCCCAGGTCTTCCGGATGCAGAAGCGCTACCCCGAACTGCGCCGCCTGCGCCGCCAGTTGCTGGAAGTCACCGGCACCACAGCAGACGAAGCGGAAGAGTCCGGCGGCATCCAACTCTGGCTGTACCTTATGGGCACCGAGGCCAGCGAGTGCATCGAAACTAAGGAGTTTGACCGAGCCGACGGCCTGAACCAGCAACTCCTTGAGTATCTGTCCAATAAAGAGGACGGCGAGACCGACCCCCGCACCGCCGCGGTCTTCCACCAGATGGGCCAGGTGGCCCAGAACCGCTGGCAGTTGGAGGAAGCCGAGCAGCTTTACACCCAATCGCTGGCCATCATCGAGGACGGAGAAGACCAGGAGCCGGTGGCCGACGACTACTACGGCCTGGGCATGGTCTGCCAGTACCGCCGCCGCTACACCGAAGCCAAAGAGTGGTTCAGCAAAGCCTTGGATATCCACCAGCGGATCGACGACGCCGAGGAAATGGTCAAGGACTATCGGTCCCTGGGCCTATGCTCCCAGTACAAGTTCGAATATGACGAGGCCGCAAGTTGGTACCAAAGGGCCAGGGAGATCCTGGAAGAGGCTCGGGACGAAGAAAATGCTGTCCTGGTCTATCACTCCCTGGGCACCGTGTGCCACGCCCAATACCAGTTCGACGAAGCCGAGAACTGGTACCAACAGGCGCTGTCGGTGAGCGACCGCATGGGCAATCACTCTCAGATGGGCGTGGAGTTCCATCACTTGGGCCTGGTGGAACAGGCCCGTGAGATGTTCGTCGGCGACGCCGAGCACTGGTACATGATGGCGATCAACGAGTGGCAACTTGTTGGCGACCGCCGGTCCGAAGGCGACGAGTGCCGGCAGTTGGGTGTGCTGTTCCACGAGCAGAAGGACTTGGACAAGGCCGAGGAATGGTACGGCAAGGCGCGGGACGTCTTCGAAGAGATCCAGGACCTGAACCGCATCTGCCGGACCTACGGCCAACTGGGCATGGTGGCCGAGGAGCGGGAAGACATACCCGGAGCGCTGCTGTGGGCCGGGCGCACCTACCAACTGGCCGTCAGCAACGATCTACAAGTTCTGACCCAGGTCAAAGCCCACCTAGCCAGGCTGAAAGAAAAGCACGGCGAAGACAACTTCGCTACCTGGTGGCGAGAGTTCGCCTCGGAAGAACCGCCAATAGACTTAGACGTCGGTCCTGAAACAGTTCTTTAAACACGGAGCAAACGAATGGCAGTAACATCCATCGACATTAAAGAGCGCGGCCCCTACGCCGAAGGTATGACCTTCGATGACACCGGCGCCTACGAACAACTGGACGGCACGGTCCACTTTGCCGTAGACCCGGCGGACCCGGCAAATAGCCTAATCACCGACCTGGAACGGGCGCCCAAGAACGCTGCCGGTCTAGTAGAGTTTTCAGCCGACTTTCGGATCTTGAAGCCTGTGGACCAGCAGAAGGGGAGTCACAAGCTGTTCTTCGACGTGGTAAACCGGGGCAACCCACTCTCCCTGGCCCGGATCAATAACGCACCCAACAGCGACCGTATGGGTCCCGGAAACGGGTTCCTGATGCGCCGGGGTTACACTCAGGTCTGGTGCGGCTGGCAGCACGATGCGACCCAAGATCCAGGAAGGCTCCGAGTCCACGTTCCCAACGCCGCCAACACAGAGGGCCGTCTCGTGGTGACATTTCAGACAAACGGGCCATCAGTAACCCAGATGTTGTCCGACCGTGGTCACCTTCCTTATCCCGCCAGTGATCTGGACCAGCCCAACGCCGAATTAACCGTCCATGACCACGATAGCGGCCCCGCAACGGTGGTACCTCGGCCCGACTGGGACTTTGGGAAGATAGAGAACGGCAACTTAGTCCCCGACGCCAGCCACATCAGCATGGCCAAAGAGTTTGAACCGGGCAAGGTCTACCGCTGCATCTACACCACCGCCACAGCGCCGGTGGTTGGACTGGGCATCGCAGCGGTGCGGGACCTAGTCTCATTCCTTAGATACTCAAACAGCCAGGACAACCCCTGCGCCGGAGACATCCAGCACACCATGGCCTTTGGTTCGTCCCAGAGCGGGCGATTTCTGCGTCATATGCTCTACCTGGCCATGAATCAGGATGAAGAAGACCGGAAGGTATTTGACGGCATCATCGCCAACATCGCAGGGGCCATGCGAGGTGAGTTCAACCAGAGGTTTGGTCAGCCGTCTAATCTGTTGGCGGCCAGTCCCGGCAGTGTTTTCCCCTTTGCCGACGTAGGCCAAACCGACCCGGAAACCGGCCGGACAGATGGCCTGCTCGCCCGGTTGACCGCCAGAGCCAAGGTACCCAAGATATTCCTCACCAACACCTCCAGCGAATACTGGGCCGGACACGCGGCTTTGAACCACATCGACCCAACAGGGACCAAAGACATCAGACCGTCAGACTCGGTGCGTATCTACCATTTCGCCAGCACCCAGCACAACGCCGGAGTGCTGCCACTAGGCCACGTACAGGACACTGGCGCCACCGGCCTCCACCCCTTCAACTGGGTGGACTGGCGTCCCCTGATGCGGGCTGCCGTAGCGAACCTAGATGCCTGGATCAGCAGCAACACGACTCCACCGCCCAGCAGACACGCGCGCTTGGACGACGGCACTGCTGTCCCTTCCGAATCGTTAAAGTCCGTATTTCAGTCTTTCCCCGGTGTTGGATTCCCAGACCATCTGAGGCACCTGTCCAGGCTAGACTACGGGCCTCGGGATGGAATCGTGGAGAACCTGCCGCCGGTCACCGGCAACCCCTACCCAGCCCTGGTGTCCAATGTGGACCAGGACGGCAACGATGTGGCCGGGATACGCATGCCGGATGTGTCAGTCCCGCTGGCCTCTGTACCTGGTTGGAACCTGCGCCACCCGGACACCGGCGGCCCCGGACAGACCCACAAGACCATGGGCTCGACCTTGCCCTTTGCCTTCACGAAACAGGAACGCCAGGACACCTCAGACCCCCGGCCGTCAATCGAAGAGCGCTATGCGTCCCGGCAGGACTACCTGGACCGGGTGGAAACCGCGGCACAAGACCTGGCTTCCGAGCGCTACATGCTGGAAGAGGATGTGTCCAGAGTTTCCGAGATGGCCGGAGAAAGATACGACCTTCTAGAATCCCGGGTGAAAGAAGCCCAACCCGCCGGAGACTAAGACAACCAGACCTGGAATCAACACCGGAGATAAGAAAATGAACATCGGAACATCGGTGCCCCTGCCGGCCTACACCATCGAC
>CEWR01037009.1_pt1 | contig 15082 bp, 16 predicted proteins | sample 356321 | NCBI WGS metagenome assembly CEWR01 (sample SAMEA2621551, study PRJEB7988) | marine metagenome | biome: marine biome (ENVO:00000447); feature: mesopelagic zone (ENVO:00000213); material: "saline water (ENVO:00002010), including plankton (ENVO:xxxxxxxx)" | depth 790 m
GAGAAGGCAGAGGAAGGGATGAAATGATTTATACTCGTTACGGTAATCCATCGCAATGGAGTGTTCAAGAAAAATTATCTTCTTTAGAAAATGCAGAAAGTTCTATTGTATTTTCTTCAGGGATGGCAGCAATTTCTTCAGCCTTATTGGCTATGTTAGATAAAGGAAGTCATATTGTTTCATCGCGAGATATTTATGGTGGAACCTATAACTTTTTGTACGAAGATTTAGATCGTTACGGTATGTCTGTAACATTTACGTCTCCAACCGATATTGCTGAAATTGAAGCTGCAATACAAGAAGATACTAAGGTTTTATATTTTGAAGGCTTAACAAATCCTTTATTGAAAATAGCACCGTTAGAAGAAATTGTAGCATTGGGTAAAAAGTACAATCTGAGGGTAATTATCGACAATACTTTTTTAACACCTTATAATATAAAACCACTTGATTTAGGAGTGGATTTAGTAGTGAATTCAGCAACTAAATATTTAAACGGACACTCAGATTTAGTTGGAGGAACAGTTTCTGGATCACGTAAATTAATAGATCGTATTTGGCCGCAAATGCTAAAGAATGGAGGTTCTATGGATCCTCATGCTTGTTTTATGTTGGAGCGAAGTTTAAAAACATTTGCTTTAAGAATGAGAACTCATAACGCAAATGCCTTGGAATTTGCAACTTATTTAGAAAATCATCCAAAAATTAAAAGAGTTTATTATCCAGGATTAGCATCTCACGATCAGCATGAGTTGGCTAAATCTCAATTAAAAGGTAAATACTCGGGAATGATAAGTTTTGAGATAGAAGGTGGTGATGAAATGGCACATTTATTATTAAAAAAGTTGCATTTACCAAAAGAAGCAACAAGTTTAGGAGGAGTAGAGAGTCTTATTTCTTTGCCTTACAACACCTCTCAAGCTTCATTAACTAAAGAACAACAAAGAGAAATAGGAATAAACGATGGTTTGGTTAGATTGTCTGTAGGTATTGAAGATATAGAAGATTTAATAACTGATTTTAACCAAGCAATAAAACAAATATTTTAAAACAGAACAGATGTTAAACAACATAAACATAGCCGGATTAAGTGAGTATGCTAACGAAGTAAAAGAAAACAATATTGAGGGGATAGCTTCTTACGGTGTTGTTTTGGATTGGGTTAGTGGTACTAAAACAAAAGTAAAAACTAAGAATATGATTTTAGGAAATCATAAACTGGTTAGAGATTTTGAATTTACCATTGATGAACCCACAGAGCTTTTGGGAGTTAATTCTGCGCCAAATCCGGCAGAATATATGTTGGGTGGTTTAGCAGGTTGTATGGCTGTTACATTTATGGCTGGAGCTACACTAATGAATATTGAGGTAGATAAATTACAGTTAGAGGTTGATGGAGAGTTAGACTTAAGAGGTTTTTTAGGTGTAGACAAAGATATTGACGCTGGTTTCCCAGAATTAAAATTCGTTTTTAATGTAAAGGGTAACGGAACTCAAGAACAATATAATACTTTAATGGAAAGAGTAATGCAGCATTCTCCAAACTTTAACACGATGAAGAATGAAGTTAAAATGATTGGAGATATTAATTCTTAGTTGAAACTCCCTCTTGGAGAAGAGGGTTGGGGAGATTGGCCTTTTATAAAATTGTTCCTTGAGTGGGGTTAAAGGCCGTAATTTTATTTGACGTTTCGGCTACGCTCAATGAGCAAATAAAAGGATGCCACTTCCATCTCTAACGTAAAATAAATTAACCATGTATAGTTTCTGATTTCCCATATTTTTTAATGATTTCACCCTCAAATTGTATTAACTCATTCCATCGCTTATCTACATGAATACCTTCTCCGTATTTTCTCGCAAAACCTATAAATGTAGTGTCCAGCTTAACATATCATTAAATCATAATAGAATTTAGATAATTCAGGATCGCTTATTTTTTCTGATAAAAGTTTAAAGCGTTCTCAGCTTCTAGCTTCTATCATTGCAGAAAATAAAAGTCTGTCAACTAGACTTTCCTGCTTACTTCCACCCTTAATCATAAATTTAAACAGCTCATTTACATAGCTATCTTTTTGCTCACGCCCAAGTTTGTAATTTCTCTTTTTTATAATATCATGCACCATTTCAAAATGCTTCAGCTCTTCTTGTGCCAAGATTATTAAATCAGTAACTAACTCTGTATGTTCTATATTTTAGGCCATTATAGTAATGACATTGGTAGCTAATTTTGCTCGCAACATGCATGGTCGGTTAATATTTGATTCTGCAATACTTATCCATCGAGGGTCAGTTTCTAATTTTAAGCCTAAAATCACTTGTTTTTAAGTTTATTAATATTCAAAATTATCATTTTATCCCTTACGTGACTTCGTCATTCTGAACTTGATTCAGAATCTTTTATTATAAGTAGTTCAGCTTGATTCCCATTGCAAGACTATTTGAAATCTCTCGAATCTCCTCTAATTTCGATTTTCTCTTACTTTGTCTTTTCATATGAATTAAAATAGACCATAATCCTAAAGTTAAAATACCACCCAATAAAAGTAAAGTGTTACTTTCAACTTGTTTAGCGGAGTAATTAAAATCCATTGAATTAATTTCAGATTTTAATTTTTCTGGTAAATTACTTGATGAGCATTCTTTTTTGAATTTATTTAATTCAACACATATTCTTATTACTTCATCGTCAGACACTTTTCCATCTGATAAGAAGCGTTAAGCTTCTCCAGAGATGTAATTAAGGTATTTAAAACAAGTATCAATAACCATTTCAATGTAAAATCTTAAAAATCAATTCTTTTAATAATTCGCTATTAGAAGCTGAAGCATTGTTTACCCCTTTAGATTTTAAATCATAATCACGTAAATATTCAATTATTTTAACTGCTTTACGAATTGGGTAATTACGAGCAGCAGTTTCATATTCGCCAACAAAAAAAGGGCTAATTCGTAAAATAGAAGCAAGGCTGTTCTTTGTTTTATCCTTGGCATAATGCACCTTTAATATATTACTAAAGAAACTGTACATCAAACCAATAGTAACCACCAAAGGATGGTCTCTTTCATTTTTAGAAAAGTGGAAAACAATAGTATTTGCTTTTAAAATGTTTTTTGCTCCTAAAGACTTGTTTAACTCAAAGTTGTTAAAATCTTTACTAATTCCAATATTCTTTTCTACTGTTTCAGGTGTAATTTCATTTCCTTCTAAAACGTTAATAGTTAGTTTTTCTAATTCATTAACAATTTTGCCTAAATCAGTTCCTAAAGAATCTGCAATTAACATTGCCGCTGGTGGAGTAATCGTGTAACGTTTCTTTTTTAAATAGCCGGTAATCCAATCAGAAACTTGGTTGTCATAAAGCTTTTTAGATTCAAAATAAACTGCTTTCTTTTTTAATAGTTTACCAATAGCTTTTCTTCCATCTACTTTTTTGTACTTGTAACAAAAAACCAAGAGGGTGGAAGGAGTTGGGTTTTCTAAATAACTCTCCAACTTATCTAATTGAGCTCCTAAATGCTGTGCTTCTTTAATAATTACAACATTATTGTTCGCCATCATTGGATAGCGTTTTGCTTCAGAAATTATGGTAGTAATATCACTCTCCTTACCATATAAAATGGTTTGGTTAAAGTCTTTTTCAGTTTCGTCTAAAACATTTTTTTCAATATAATCCGAAATTAAATCAATGTAATACGGCTCATCACCAGTTAAAAAATAAACGGGATGATACACCTTGTTTTTTATGTCTTTTACAATCTGAATATGATCCATTAATCCTCAGTATAAGAGTATTTTAGGTGTTTTACACTAGCCCCATTGTTTTTAATTTCTTCTAAAGATTTAATACCTATTTCAATATGACTGTCAACATAGTTTTTAGTTACAGAAGCATCACTTTTATCAGTTTTAACACCTTCAGCAATCATTGGGTTGTCAGAAACTAATAATAAAGCTCCAACAGGAATACTGTTGGTAAATCCAGTAATAAATAAGGTGGCAGTTTCCATATCAATGGCCATTGCTCTTATTTCTCTTAAATAGTCTTTAAATTCTTCATCATGTTCCCAAACTCTTCGGTTAGTTGTATAAACCGTTCCAGTCCAGTAATCTCTTCCCATTCCTCTAATGGTAGAAGAAACTGCTCGCTGTAATGTAAATGCTGGTAAAGCAGGTACTTCTGGTGGAAGGTAATCATCAGATGTTCCTTCACCTCTAATCGCAGCTATAGGAAGTATAAAATCACCTAATTTATTTTTTTTCTTTAGTCCACCACATTTTCCTAAAAACAAACAAGCTTTAGGACTAATTGCACTTAATAAATCCATAATGGTAGCAGCATTTGCGCTTCCCATACTAAAGTTTATAATGGTAATCCCATTAGCAGTTGAATTAGGCATTGCTTTGTCTGTACCATTTACTTCAACTCCATGTTGTTCTGCAAAGAATTCAACATAATTATTAAAGTTGGTCAATAAAATATATTCCCCAAAATCTTTTAACTCTCTTCCAGTATAACGAGGAAGCCAGTTGTCTACTATTTCTTTTTTCGATTTCATAAATGCATTTAAGTAAAGTCTAAATTAACTAAGTTTCTGGTGTAAAGTAAGAGATAATCTTATTTTTAATCATTTGTTTCTATATGTATTTGTTTTATATTTAAAAAAATGTTAGATAATAATTATTTTTTAAATAGAACAGTTTTTCTATCTCGGTAATTATTTTCATTTTTGCAGTCTGAAATTACAAGTATATGATTTCATATTAATTGTGATAAAACAATAAGACATGAATAAATTTAAAGGAACAGGTGTAGCAATTGTAACTCCATTTAATGATGATAAAAGTGTTGATTTTAATGGCTTAGAAAAGCTGGTAGAGCATTTAATTATAAACGGGATAAACTATCTAGTGGTTCAAGGTACAACTGGTGAATCTGTAACTTTAAATAAACAGGAAAAAGAAGAAATATTAGCTTTTATTATTAAAATTAATAATGAAAGGTTACCTATTGTTTTAGGAATAGGAGGGAATTGTACAGCAACTGTTGTAGAAGCTTTTCAAACAACTAATTTGACTGGGGTTGATGCAGTTTTATCTGTTAGTCCTTATTACAATAAACCAACTCAAGAAGGAATTTATCAGCACTATAAAGCAGTTGCAGAAGTTTCTAAACTACCTATTATATTATATAATGTTCCAGGTAGAACAAGTTCTAATGTTTTAGCTGAAACAACTGTTAGGTTGGCAAATGATTTTAAAAATATTATTGCAGTTAAAGAAGCTTCAGGAAGTTTAGAACAGTGTATGGAGATTATCAACACTAAACCTTCAGATTTTTTAGTGATATCTGGAGATGATGCCTTAACTTTGCCAATGATTGCAAGTGGGGGAGATGGTGTTATTTCTGTATTAGCAAATGCTTTTCCAAAAGGGTTTGCAGGAATGGTTGGGTCAGCGCTAAATAATGATATGGATTCTGCTCGTGAATTGCACTACACATATTTTTCAATGATCGATTTATTGTTTGTCGAAGGTAATCCTGCTGGAGTAAAAGCAGCTTTAAAAGAGCTGAAAATTATAGGAGATGCTGTTCGTTTACCTTTGGTTAATGTGAGTGAAAAGACAAATAATCAAATAAAAAAGTTAATTGCATCATACTAAATAATATTATTGCGGAAATTTAGTTTTTGATGTTAAAATTAAATTTGTGAAACAAATTATACTTACAATTATTACAAGCTGTATTTTATTATCCTGTAACTATTGTAAAGCAAAAAAGTAGTGGAGAAAATAGAAAATTATAACTCAAATATGGATACAATTACTTTAGGTGCTGGATGTTTTTGGTGTGTCGAGGCAATTTTTCAAGATATAAAAGGTGTTGAAAGTGTAGTTTCTGGATATGCCAACGGAGCTAACAAAAACCCAACTTATAAAGAAGTATGTACAGGAAATACGGGACATGCAGAAGTTTGTCAATTGGTTTATGATTCTGAAGTTATCTCTTTATCTAAAATTTTAGAGGTATTTTGGCAAGTCCATGATCCAACTGCTCTTAACAGACAGGGTGGAGATGTTGGTACACAATATCGTTCAGGTATATTCTATCATAACGTTTCTCAAAAGAAAATAGTAGTTTCTATTTTAAATAAATTGAACAATGATAAAGTATTTGATAATCCTATTGTTACTGAAATAGAGGTGATTAAAAGTTTTTATCCAGCAGAAGATATTCATCAAGATTATTTTAATTCTAACGGAAACCAACCCTATTGTAGAGCTGTTATTAGTCCAAAGGTTGAAAAGTTTAAGAAATCCTTTGCTGAAATTTTGAAATAACCTTATAACTTATTTAATTTTGTAATATTATGGAGCCTTTAATTTTAGAGAGACAGTTAAATTTCCCAAGTATAAATTTTGATCCAAATAGTGGTATGTTAAAGATAATTGGGCGTTCTATTCCAGAAGATCCAGTGAATTTTTATCAACCATTAGAAAATTGGATTTCTGATTTTATTGATACAAAACCAGAAACCTTAACACTTTTTATTTATTTAGACTATTTAAATACTCACTCTACAGAGTGTGTATTAATCTTAATCAAAAAAATAGATATCTTCTATAAAGATAATAAAACTAATGTTAAGGTTGTTTGGAACTTTGATGAAGATGATGAAGATCTTGAAGATCTTGGGGACGAATTTGCATCTATAATTAAAGTTCCATTTGAATATATTAAGATAACTAAAGATTAACAATAAGTGTTGGTTTTTTTAGTGCTAATAAAATCATAATCAACTGTATATCATTATCGTATATTTTTACTTGTTATTTATTTTGATACCTTTGTATCCCGAATGAAAAAAGTATTAATACTATTTGTTACATTTTTATCTATCTATCTTTCCGCTTTTTCATTAAAAGAGGAGGCTATGTTTTATGTAGAAGAGGAACCGATATATTCATTTGCTGAATATTCAAATGAACTTTATTTGTGTGTTGATGCATCTGAAATCAACGCTGAGGCGTTTAGTCTTGCATTAAAAGGATATTACAACCTTTTGAAAAAAAATGAGCTGTCAAATCAAAAATATATAACCATAGTTGATATGAGTTTGTCAGCAAATGAAGAGCGTTTTTTTGTTGTTGATATAGAGTGCAAGCAGTTAGTTTTTAAAAGTTTGGTGGCTCATGGGAAAAAGTCTGGTGAGGAGTATGCTAAAAGTTTTTCAAACAATAAAAGTAGCTATCAAACAAGTCTTGGGTTTTATAAAACTGCAGAAACTTACATTGGGAAAAGAGGATTTTCTTTAAAATTAGATGGTTTAGAATATTCAAATAATAATGCAAGAGAAAGAGGTATCGTAATTCATGGAGCCAAATACGTAAGTAATAAATTTATTAAAGAAAATCAGCGTTTAGGAAGAAGTTTAGGTTGTCCTTCTCTACCTATGGATAGTTTTAAGGAGATTATAGAATCTTTAAAAGATGGAAGTTGTTTGTTTGTCTATTCTCCTGAAAAGGCTTATTTATCAAAATCTAAGTTTGTAAATGCTAACGATAATTATTTGCTTACCAATGCAGGTTTAGTATCAGAATAAGATGCTTTATTTAAACCCATTAACTCTTTCATTTTGTTATCTTTACTATAAATATCTATATAGAAAACTATCGTATTGTTTGAGTCTGATCCACAAGTAAAGTATTCAATGTAGACAGGGATTTTGCGATTTAAATTAATTTGTTTCTGTTTCTTTAAATCTATAAACGTACTAACACTATCAATTGAATATTTGTTATTGTCCGTTTCTAATATTATTTTTGCAAGAGCTAATGGGTTTTGTACACGAATGCATCCATGGCTAAAGTCTCTAATTTCTGAATTAAAATATCTTTTAGAAGGAGTATCATGTATGTATATAGAGTGTTTATTAGGGAAAATAAACTTAATTAATCCTAGAGCATTTTTTTTACCACCATCTTGCCTAATTTTATAATTAAAATTACTCACCGTAATAGCGTTCCAATTTATACTGTTTTCATCTAAGGGCTTGTATTTATTTGTTAAGAGTTTGTATCCATTTTTTTTTAGATAGTTAGAGTCCTTCTTAATTTTTGGTAACACTTCTTTACTAGAAATACTGTATGGCAAGTTCCAATATGGAAAAACCATTAAATATTTCATTGAATCGTTAATTTCAGGAGTAAGTGTTTTTGGTTTTCCAACAACAACGTTTAATTGCTTTTGAACTTGGTTGTGATGATATACTTTTAAATTGAATGATGGAATATTTATATAGATATAATCTTCATTCCAATTGTTCCTCCATCTCCATTTTTCTAAACTTACTACTGCTTTCAGATAATTGCTATATGGACTTTTAGATAGGGCTTTTGCTGTATTTTTACCAATTAAGCCATCAGGTTTTAATCCATGTTGGATCTGAAATTTTTCTAGTGCAAGAATGTAATTTGAATCAGAACAATTAATATCAATATATTTATGAAGTAATAACGCTTTTTTTGATTGTTCAAAAGCTTTAAGAGAGTCTTTTCGAAATGGAATAACCTTAAATTTTTCTTTAGAAAGAGAGGCAGATTTTAGATAGTTAGCAAAATGTTTTTGTAAGTTTTTATATTCTTTATGTTGAGGTTGTAGTGCTAACAAATCAATAATTAAACTGTCCGTTTTAAAAGAGTTTGAAAGCAGTTTGTTTAAATCAATATTAAATTTTTTTCTTGGGATTTCGGAGACTAATATTGAAGAATCTTTGTTTGTAATACCGTAGTTTAGGTCTTTTCCGAATTGGAAATAGGATTTGGTTAAGAGAATCTCAATCTTAGCAGCAAGGATGTATCGCTCATTTTTTTTCTTAACCATTGAAAGTTCTTTTAATAATGATTTTATAATAAATGAATCGTAATAAGAAGTATCTAAACCATAATTGTAAGATGTGGATAAAAGTGTTATCAGTTCAGATCCGTTTTTATTAATATTTATTGAATCATTTATCCAGATGGGAGTATATTTTATTCTTTTGTAGAATTTATTAATGAGTGAAGTATTTGTTATAGAAATTGATTTAACACTTTTATTTGGTTGAAGATTAGAATAATTATCAGAAATAAATATCCTTAAATTTTCTTTGTAATTCTCATTTTTGGCACTAATATTTTCAGAACTATTCAAAGAACAGGAGTATATAAGAATTAGTATAGAAAATGAGGTAATAAGTTTTTTTTTCATTGTTATGTATGATGAATTTATCTACGGATTAATTAGACATACAGTTTCAATTATATTTAATTAATCGATTGTTATTTGTTATTTGTCGATATTTATATGGGTTATATTGAAACTTTATAGTTTTTTTTGAGTAAAATATTTATGAAACCTTTACATTGTTATATAAATAACATTATTATTAACCCCATAAATTATACTTATGATTAGCCAGTATGACTATTATTGCCCAAAATGTGATCAACAACTAAGTGAAAACAATCAAGTTTTGTTTAACGTACAGCGAAGTAATAGAGAAGTGGTTAAATTGTACTTAGACCCTAAACCAAGATCTTATAAATATAAATGTAAGCCATGGGCTGACTTTCAAGAAAATGAAGTTGTAAACTTTACTTGCCCGCATTGTAAAGAAAACTTGGAATCAGAAAAATATTCAAACTTTATTAAAATTACAATGAAAGTAACTGACAAAGTTCTTTTTGATGTTTTCTTTTCTAGAGTGTATGGTGATCATAGAACTTATGTGGGTATAGAAGACTTTGAGGAAGAATATGGAAATAAAATTGCAAGTTAACATTAGCTTAAGTATTCCAGATTTCCCAAGATTTTTCTGCTTGTATCTTTAACATTTGTAGTCCGTTAATCGTAATGCAACCTTTTTCTTTTCCTTTTTTCAAGAATTTTGTTTCACCAGGATTATAAACTAAATCATACATTAAGTGTTTATCAGTTAGGTTATTATAATATATTTCAGGACATTCATTTATATTTGGATATGTTCCAATTGGAGTTGTGTTAACTATTACTTGATGATGTTTTATTACGTATTTATTAACATCATTATAGCTAATTTCATTATCATTTTTTGGGTTTCTAGAAACCATTAAACAATCAATATTTAATTCATTTAAAACAAATTTTACAGTTTTAGCTGCTCCGCCAGTTCCCAAAATTAAAGCACGTTCATGATTAATATCTAAAAAAGGTTTTAAGGATTTCTTAAAACCATCATAATCAGTATTAAAGCCTTTTAAAGATTTTTTATCATCAGAAATTTTTATCGTATTAACAGCTCCAATCTCTTTAGCTTTTGGATCAATTTCAGTTAAAAAACCTAATATAGACTCTTTGTAAGGTATAGTAACGTTTAAACCTTTTAGATTTTTACTGTTGTTTACTACTTCGGTAAACAGATCAATTTTTTCAATGTCAAATATATGATAAGAAGAGTCAGTAATGTTCTCTTTATCAAACTTTTGAAAGAAGTACTCCTTAGAAAAAGAATGTGTTAGTTGGTGACCAATTAATCCGTAATGTTTCATGTTACGAAAGTATACAAGATTGTTTTATAGTGCTTATTTTTAGTAAGGTTATATATTGTTATTTTTGCTTTGTATGATTGATGAGATAGAAAACATAACAAAGGAACACAAGGAACTGTTAAGTAAAGGAATGATGCTTCCAATAATGGAAGAGTTTTATTCGATACAAGGAGAAGGTGCAAATACAGGTAAACCAGCTTATTTTATTAGGGTTGGTGGCTGTGATGTAGGATGTCATTGGTGTGATGTTAAGGAGAGTTGGAATCCGAATTTACATCCATTGACAGATATTGAACAGATTGTTACTAATATTCAAAAACATCCAGCACAATCGATTGTTATAACTGGTGGAGAACCTTTAATTTATAAGTTGGATTATTTAACAAATAAATTAGCAAATATTGGTGTAGAGGTTTTTTTAGAAACTTCTGGAGCTCATCCATTAAGTGGCGTTTGGCATTGGATTTGTTTATCTCCAAAAAAGAATTTACCTCCTTTGCAAGAGGTTTATGAACGTGCTGATGAGCTGAAGGTAATTATCTTTAATAAAAATGATATCAAATGGGCAGAAAGTCATGCTGCTAAAGTTGGAGATAATTGTAAATTATATATGCAGCCAGAGTGGAGTAATAAAGATAAAATGATGCCTATTATAATTGATTACATAATGGAGAATCCAAAATGGAATATGTCATTGCAAACGCATAAATACATGCAAATACCTTAAGAAAGGTTTTAATTTGATTTTGAAATATGAATAGACTTCACAAAATAATAGTACTCGTTTTTTTAATGGTGTTTATTAATAACACTTTTGCTCAACGAGACAAGCCGGTATCATCAATAAATAAAAAAGCTGTTAAGCTTTATAAAGAAGCAATAGGGTATTATGATTCCAGAAATAATGAATTGGCAGAATTAACTTTAATTCAGGCAATAAGCAAAGATCCAAATTTTGTTGAGGCTGAATTATTATTGGCATATGTTTATACGGATATGATTCAGTATAAAAAAGCTTTAGCTTGCTATGTTCGTTGTATGGAAATTAACCCTAAGTTTTTTCCTGAAGTTTATTCATCATCTGCTGCAATTGAGTTGAAATATGGAATGTATGAAAAGGCAAAACAACATTTTGAAGCTTACCTTAATTTTGAGGAATCGCCTTTGATGATGAGAGATTTAGCAAAAGATGGATTAAGGGATTGTAATTTTGCAATTGAAGCTTTAAAAAGCCCAGTTCCATTTGAGCCGATTAATTTGGGTGATAAAATTAACAGTCCATTACCAGAGTATTTTCCATCTATATCTGTAGATGGTACAAAGCTTCTTTATACGAGAAGACTAAATAGTAAAATGACTTATACAGGCTTTAATGAGGATTTCTTTGTAAGTAAATTTGATGGTAAAAACTGGCAGCAAAGTGTTAATGTTCAGGCTATAAATAGTTTAACAAATGAAGGGGCTCCTTCTTTATCTGCAAATGGACGATTTTTAATTTTTACTTCTTGCGCAAATCCTGTAGAGGGTTACGGTCAAGGAAGAAAAGGATATGGAAGTTGTGATTTATTTTATGCTTATAATGTTGGCGATAATTGGACTAAGCCTAAAAATTTAGGGGCTAAAATTAATACTCGCAACTGGGAAACTCAACCTTCTTTTTCTGCAGATGGTAAAACACTCTATTTCATTAGAGGAATAGGAAGAGGGAATAGTAGGCAACAAGATATTTGGACTTCAGCAATTACAAAAGAAGGTTTATGGTCAGATCCAATTAAATTAAGTAAAACAATTAACACGTCTGGTGTAGAAGAATCCGTATTTATTCATCCAGATGGTAAAACGCTTTACTTCTCTTCTAATGGGCATCCAGGTATGGGAGGGTTAGATTTATTTATGAGTCAAAAAGAAGAAAATGGGAACTGGTCAAAACCTAAAAATTTAGGCTATCCAATTAATACTTTTAGTGATGAAAATAGCTTGTTAGTCTCTTCGAATGGTAAGTTGGCTTATTTTGCATCTGATAGGGCTGGAGGTTTTGGAGAATTAGATTTATATAAATTTGAAATGCCAGAATCTGCAAGACCAAACATTGTAAATTACTTAAAAGGAAAAGTGTATGATGTGGTTACTAAAAAACCAGTTCCTGCGCATTTTCAATTGGTTGATTTAGTAACTGGTAAAACTGTAGTAGAGTCTTATGCTGATGAGGCTACAGGAGAATATTTGGTGAGTTTGCCAATTGATAAAGAATATGCTTTAAGTGCTTCTTTTGATGGTTATTTATTTTATTCTGAGAACTTCCTATTAACAGAGGGTACTGCTCATAAGCCTTTTAGAAAAGATGTTCCTTTACAAAAAATTGAAGTTGGTAAAAGTGTTGTATTAAAAAATGTATTTTTTGATACAGACAAATTTGATTTAAAGCAGAAATCTAAAATCGAATTAGATAGGTTAATCATTTTTCTTGCTAAGAATAAATCGGTTACAATTGAATTAGGAGGTCATACAGATAATGTAGGTTCAGTAAAATCAAATCAAATTTTATCTGAAAATAGAGCAAAATCAGTTTATTCATATTTGATAGAAAATGGTGTTCCAGAAGAAAGATTAACTGTTAAAGGTTATGGTGACACGAAACCAATAGCTGATAACGCAACTGAAAAGGGTAGGGCTGAAAACAGAAGAAGTGAATTTATGATTGTATCTAAATAAAGTTATAATTTTAAGAAGTTAATTTTTGTATTCCTCTTTTAAAGGGTTTAGGTAGATTTAATAGTAGAGTAGAAATTTATGAACCACATCCCTTACGATAAACACTTAAAAGAGTATTCTAAGAAATTAAGGTTTGATTAAATTTTGTCAGAAGTATTGTTGTTTAAGTATTTGCGAGCAAAATAAACAGGATATCCTTTTAATCGTCAGAAACCCTTATTAAGTTATACAGTAGATTTTTATTGCAAGCCTTTAAATTTAGTTATTGAAATTGATGTTAGTAGTCACGATAATAAATATGATTTAGATTTAAAAAGACAAGAAGAGTAAGAAGCTTACGGTTTGATTTTTCTTAGATTTGACAATAAATAAGTGAAAAAAGATATTAATAACGTATTACGAACAATTGAAAGTTGGATTGAAGCCCATAAATAAAATCCCCACAGCTCCCTTTAAAAGGGGGAGTTTTTTTATTGTAAAAAGTAAAATTTCGTTAGGGATTGATAGGTTGCTCTTTAAAAGCAAGAGTATTTTTGTTTCAAAAAAATCATTTTTTATTAGTGTCGCGTTCCGATTTTTAAGGGGGTTATGGGGATTACTTTTAATATTACTCACTTTTCAGGATTCATTCTCTCAAGAAGATACTCTTAATACCAAGCGTTTAAATACAGTTATTATTACTGAAGCAATTGGTTATGGACTTGCAATGACAGGAATGTATACACTTTGGTATAAAGATGTTCCCTCTTCTCCGTTTCATACATTTAACGATAGTGAAGAATGGTTACAAATGGATAAAGTTGGCCATGGAGTAACTTCATATTATGTTGGAATGGCTGGTTACCATGCTTTAAAATGGAGTGGAGTAACTAAAAATAAATCAATTTTATTCGGAGGGAGTTTAGGGTTATTCTTTTTAACTTCTGTTGAAGTTTATGATGGATATTCTTCTGATTGGGGATTTAGTTGGGGAGATGTAGGTTTGAATACTCTTGGTGCAGGATTATTTATGGGGCAACAATTTCTTTGGGATGAGCAAAGAGTTTTACTGAAGTATTCATACCATAAATCGAATTATGCAGATATTAACCCAAACTTATTAGGTGAAAATTTACTTCAGAATACCATTAAAGATTATAATGGACAAACATATTGGGCTAGTGCCAATATTGCTTCTTTTTTAGGAAGTGAGACTAAGTTCCCTAAATGGTTAAACTTAGCTGTGGGATACGGAGCAGATGGGATGATTGGTGCATTTGATAATCCTAGTTATTATTTAACTGAAAGAGAAAGGCAATACTATTTGAGTTTTGATATCGATTTAACAAGGATAAAAACTAAAAGTAAATTTGTAAATACTGTTTTAGGAGCTTTTGGATTTCTAAAATTTCCAATGCCAACAGTTGAATTTAATCAAAAGAGTGGATTCAAATTTCATCCTATCTATTTTTAGCGTATTAATGCTCTAGTAGCTCTACATTATTCTTTTTGTATCTTTCAGATAAGCACATTGTTAAGCAATGACGAAATTGGTTTAATTTTTTATAGAGGTCTTCATCCATAATTTCATTCTTACTTTTCTTGACCATATTTTTAGTAGATTCAATTAGTTTTTCAAGTTGTCGAATTGAAATATTAAGCTCTCTTTTAGTTAATTCGTTCGCAATAATCATGTGTTCAAGATTTAGAATATGTGTATGAATGTTATTTAGTTTCAAAACGAAATGGTCTAGTTAAGGTTTCTGATTGGGCTTCCTTGTTATTAACATATTATCAACAATTTATGAGGAATCTAATACC
>CEWR01156092.1_pt1 | contig 15073 bp, 11 predicted proteins | sample 356321 | NCBI WGS metagenome assembly CEWR01 (sample SAMEA2621551, study PRJEB7988) | marine metagenome | biome: marine biome (ENVO:00000447); feature: mesopelagic zone (ENVO:00000213); material: "saline water (ENVO:00002010), including plankton (ENVO:xxxxxxxx)" | depth 790 m
ATAGTAGGTTAAAACTATAAATTTAACAATAAGCTCCATAGTAGCATGAACAAACTAATTTAACAAGTAATTGCGTTTTCTTCATCAACGTCTCCTGCAATCAATTAGGAGCTTTTTAATATGTAAACGTATCGGCTAATAAACCCCACACGTAGGATTATCGTAGAAAAGTGAAATAAAAAACTGAATACTTACATAAGGCACCTCAACAAACCTGTTATGATCAACAACCAAAAACACTTAGAAACAGTGGCAAAGAAGAATGTCAAAATACCAGGAAAGAGCAAAAATTATATGAAAAATCCAAACAATTTAGTATCTACCAAAATTCAGCCAAAATGTTATTATCATGTGTATTTGTTGAAGCTCAAACGAAAATGTCATCTTCCTCCAGAGAAAACGCAAAGACTAGCCTTAGTCTTGCACTCATTGCAGCGAAATTACATCTGCACACTTCCAACTATGGTACAATTCTTTAATTGGTGGGTGTAAAGGCCCTGCTTTTTGTATGGGTGAGCGTCGAAGTTAACCGGAGTAAACAAGAAAACAATCAGAAAACACAAAATCGTGACCTCACTTGATTCTACGGATTGCGGCTTGGTAATTAAATATCTACACTGAACCCCAAATAACAGGATGTATTGTGACCCCACTAGACATAAAACACCTAAAGAAAATACAGAGTAAAGAACTATTATGAATAAATCTATGTGGAAATGGTGCATTGTAATAGGGTTCACGTTAGGCATGAACATACCGACTTGGGCACTGCTGAGGAACGGTGGTAACTACGGGGAAGAAACCAAGATTGGTCCCGATTCACAAACAGGAGGTTGGTTCATTAACCTCGGCATCACCGGTGCACGGGGCAAGATGACACCATCAGCGCCAACCGTGATCGAAGTAGCCTATGTTTTCAAAGATACACCTGCTGATGGAGAACTCCAAGCCGGCGATAAAATCATCGGAGCCAACGGCAAGCCGTTCACCACTCCACATAAATTTGGTTATGGCATGGAAAAATTCGGCTATGAAGGGCCAATGATGGACTTAGGTAATGCTTTGGATGAAAGCCAAGGCCTCAGACTAAACGGAAAAATGATTCTCCAAATCATTCGTGGACAAAAAAGGCAGCAGATTGAGCTAAAGTTACCAACCAAGTACGGCAGTTTTTCCCAAACCTATCCATTTAACTGCAAAAAAACCGACACAATTTTGGACGAGCTATACGCCTACTTAATAAAACGGCAACAAAATGATGGATCTTGGCATCATCGCCCCACCTCAACGCAATCGCAGCACTTGCCCTGCTAACTAGCAGGAAACAGGAACACAAACAAGCAATCCAGAAAGTGATGCACTATTTTGCCGATAATACTAACGACAAGATTGACTATGCCGGATACGACTGCTGGAAATACGGTCTCTATGGTATTTGTCTTAGTGAATACTACCTATTAACAGGCGAGAATTGGGTTTTGAAAGAATTGGACGAGATCAATCGGTGGCTGGTTAAAGCTCAGTTTCAGCACCCATACCGGAACGACATGGGTGCCGGTGGTTGGGGACATCGACCCACTGGCAGAGAAGGCGGCAATGGTTACGGACCAATCTGCATGATCACCGCACAGGCTATGGCGGCGTGGTCGCTCATAGCCGAATGCAACCTCGATGTCAATAAAAACAGTACATGGCTGCTCACGAGTTCTTGGTCAAAGGCACCAACAACATCGGCTACGTTTGGTATAATGATAATAACGCCGGTGACAACAAATACGCCGATATGGGTCGAACCGGCAGTTCGGGCGTAGCACATGCTGTAAGCTCACTGGGAGGAACAGGATTTCAAGACTACGCATTTAAAGCTGCCAAGTGTATTGGCACCAATTATAAGACCTTTCCTGACACACATGGATCAGCCGTCCTCGGGATGGGATGGACGGCATTGGGTGCCGCAGTTGATAAAGCTTCCTTCCGCAACCTCATGGACAATCACATCTGGTACTTCAGCCTAGCTCATTGCCCAAATGGAACCTTCTACTTTCAACCGAATCGCGATCCAAATGCTCAGGACTACCACGCTGCGCCACGTTTGAGTGCTTCAGCTGTCATAGCGCTGATCCTATCGATCAAGCATGAGTCCCTCCGAATTATGGGTGCGAAAGACGAATAGTAACTTTATTTATATCCTCAGAAAATGTCAGGAACAATGAATGAGTTTTTCAATGGCCAATTGGTATAATACAGCGAAAACCAACAAGATTAAATTTCCAGCTTGGCGGTCTAGAATCACGAAAACTGACACGTATAAAAGCTGGAAATGTTTCGAAGCTACCCCCACGACTGACTCTTTCCGTGCTAACCAACTTATAGTCAGATAATATCTCTTCTAACAGAAGTTCACCTGCCAATGGATTAACCCGGCCACTCTTAGAATAGAAATCACCCCGAAACTCATCTACACACCATTCCCAGACATTTCCAGCCATATCATGCAAACCATATCCATTCGGCTCGTACACACCACCTACTGTTGTTTGTTTAATTGTATTACCATAATTTGCTTCCTCCAAATCAGGCTCTTCATTCCCCCAAACATAGGTGTTGTGGATCAGGCCACCACGTGCAGCATACTCCCACTCAGCTTCTGTTGGTAAACGCTTGCCTGCCCACTCAGCGTACGACATAGCATCATACCAATTAACCTCTATCATGGGATGATCGTCCGTAGGTGAATAACGCTCTACATTTTTCCAGACCGGCGGGTTATAATCGGTCTCCTCTATGAACAGCTTGTATTGTCCCACAGTAATCTCATTCACATCCATGTAGAACGAACCTACCGAAACTGGATGAGTAGGAAACTCTTCCGGACTTTGATTCGATCCCATGTCAAACTCTCCACCACGAATAAAACGCATTACAGATCCATCTGTTAACCAGACAATTTCCTGATCCCCTCGAATCTCGTAACTAATTGAATTTTCTTCCACCGGAGGTCTGATTAAGCCTTCCTTATCTATAGGTACTTCCTCCAATATCTCATCTTCTAATATCTCATCTTCCTTTTCAATATCAAAGCCATCATCTCCAGTAATTCTTGCCACATAATCCACACCGAGCACATGGGGCATATCAATACCAGCATACCAAATAATGCGCTTATCAAAACCACTTGATATATTCAGTCCAACATCACCACTAAAACTCTCCGCTGGCACATTGAAAGCCTCACCGCCATCTGATGACATCTCAATAGCAATGGTCATCAAATCACCATCCAGGTCTTCAAGATCATACAAAATTTCAACAAGCGTCGTATTCGGAACTTGTTGAACTCGAGCATTAGTAATAATTGGAGGAACATTAGCGTTGTCCAAAGATGGCTCTTCAATCCTTCCATCAATTGTCCAGGTTATCAGCCGAACTCGGTGCTCATTATGAATGCCTCCTGTTCGTGCGCCAATACCCGATCTGATGTTTGACATCCGGCTTTTATACTTTGGATCTAGGTAAGAAATTTTGAGCTCGCGATCTAAGTAAATGTAAAAGAATCCATGTCGAAATTCGACTTGAAAGTTACGCCAACTCGCACTGGCAATACCTAGTTCCTGAATAGGAGAAATTAGATCCACACCATCATATTTCAAATGAATGGCATTCGTATACTCATTGTAATTAATCGAGTATTGACGCTTGGCATCATTCTCTGAAGTCGGTGTCCCTCGCGACCAGACATAAATATAAAGCGCTTGACCGCCTCGACCACCACCAATCCAAAATTCTCCTTCTACTTTCCACCATTCTCCTAGCCTCAATCTTCTAAATTCAAGCTGTCCGCTTAAACCGTAATCCAAGGGGGTAAGTTGAATATAGTTACTCACCGATTGAGCATCTCCTTTTAGCGTTTCGACATACGCATAGCTTAACCGTGTCAAAACCATGAAAGTCCCACAGGCTAAGATCACGATAAATACAAACCGAGACACATTTCCGCACAGCACCATACAAATACCCTGCAGAATATGCATCAGTCGTTTTTTCAGACCCTTTAAAGACGCTAACATATTAAAAACCATCAAAACCGAGAACATCAACGACTGAACTGTGCGGTCGAACCAAGTAGATCTTACTATCATCTGGCAGGACAGCAACCCCATAAGAGTTAGAATTAATTGGTATAGTTTCTTCGATCACTCGCCACTCTTGACCAGTCCGAGAAATTATTGAAACAGCACTATGTCCTTGATTAACAACATAAAGCAACCCAGATTCACTTATAGTCGCTCGAACTGGGCGCAGACCAATGGAGAGAGTCTTAATCACAGTTTGCGTTACTGTATCGACGATACTGATGTTACTGCTTGAATTATTAATAACATACAGATACTGCTCGCCATCCGAAATGAGATCTATTGGTTGGTGTCCAATATTCTGGATTGTATTAGTTACCTGCCCAAGTTCTGTATCAATAACAGCGACACCATGATCAGAAGAAAAGTACAGATGGGTTCTGACAAGTGCCAGACGGTTTGGCATTCCCTTGACTTCAATTTCAGTGATAATATTCTGGTTTATTAAATTAATCACAGAAATGGTACGGGATAAACTATTAGCAACATAAAGAGTATTGTGTATAGGATCAACAGCAACATCAACGGGACGTTTGCCAACCACTACCTTTTTTGACTGGCTAAAGCTGGGATCAACAATCGAAACGGTATCTGGTACCATGTCATCAGCACGTGCACGAACCATCCACTCCGGTTCAAAAATGCTATTAACCACGTATATTTCACCAGTAACAGGATTAAGATCAAGTCCAATCGGTTCAAAACCATCACTGGATAAATCGAGCGTAGTCAACACTTTATCTGTATCGGTACGAATCTTTGTAATACTGTTGCCTTGCGTGTTAGTAATATATGCAAACATACCATCAGAAGAAAGGATTATTTCAGCAGGGAAATCAAAATCTCCGCTTTCTATCGTTCGAGTGAGTTTCGGTAATGGAGTTAACCAGACCGTTTTTTCCACGACCGCACTATCCGTGATGTTAACTCGAAGACTATAGTTCTGATCAATATATCCTTCCACTTCAACTTTGTCATTTATAACTAGCTGTTTGAAATTCTTCAGCTCTACCATACCAGCAAAATCAGTTACCCCATCCAATGTAAAGGCATCTCTAATAGGAATACGACTACGAACATCTCGAACAATCACACGAATATCAGGTAACACATGAACGGTAACTGGAATTATAATCCTAGCCTCATCAGCTTTTTCTGCAAGAATTGCAAGTTGCGTACCATTCACTCCCTGTAACATTTCTTGACGACTAATAGTGATTTGAACCTCAACCCTATCATCTGAAATAGTGCCTTTTGCTGGTGTTGCAAAAACCCACTGAGCTTCCGGTATTAAACCCCAATCAACCGGGCCATACCCATCTCTGGAAAGAATAATTGTTTTTGTGTCAATGTACGCACTGAAATCGAGTCTTTTGGGATTCGTCAAGATGCGAGGCTTTCTGACAAACATACCAACTATCACTGTTCTCACCTCGACATTTGTCTCTATCGATACCGGTATTTTATATTCACCAAGTCCCGCCAAATTGCGATCTGCTCTAAGGTTAATCACGGAGGATCTGCCACCTTTCGTAATACCTTGTTGTGGATCGACTTCCAACCAATCTGTCAATGGGAATTTAAGCTTCCACGACAACTCACCAGTACCATTATTTTTAATGATTAAATCCGTAACTCGAAGTTCTGAGCCAAAATCAATACTTTCAGAAGAAACCTGTAACTTAGGTTGCATAGGAACAACTAATATAAACTCGACTCTAGCAGTACCACCGTTACTCATCACCTGAATCACCTGTTTGTAACGACCAGGTGCATTAAGTTGGGATCGGTCAATACGAATATTGACGACTGAGGGAATTTGGCGTGTTATACCCTCAAGGGGCTTTAAAGACAACCATGTTTGCGTAGCCGAAATTTTCCATTTCAGTACTCCTTCACCAATATTTTCTATATGCAGTGTCTCACTATCTCGATCAACTCCAAAATCAATTTTCCTGGACGATATATCTAACAAAGCCGCTTTACTAGTTACATTTATTTCTACCTTCTGGCTCCCTCCATTAGACGTAACATGCAAAGTCTTTGATAGTTGATGAGACTCTAATACTTCTTGATCTATAACAATATTGACAACTGCGTTACTGTTCGTGATTTTCCCTTGAGTCGGGAAAATTGTGAGCCAATCTAACTCTGGATTAGTGATGGACCATGATAGTTCACCCGTACCTCCATTAGTAATGGTTACAACCTTATGAGTTTCATTTCCCTCAAATATAACAACATTATCTATAATATTTATTACCGGTTGCAACCGGATCAGCTGAATATCTGCGTTGACGGGTTCTCCTAAACCAACTGGAATCTGTACACTTAAAGCTTGGTACCCCTCAACTTCAGTTGTAACAGTATATATCCCTGGTGTTAGTTTCCTTGTAAATCGGAATATCCCCTGCTCGTCACTTCTGACTACCTCATCTACTTGGACTATTGTCAAACTGGCGTATGGAATTGGTCCAGAGTTGTTTATATCTACGACTTTGCCAAATATCGTTTGAGAGCCCTCTTTTTCGAGCACAATATCATTGGATAAAATTTTGTCGATAATTTTGACTCGTGCACGATAAATATTATAGCCGACCTTGGTAACACTAATCTGGTATATCCCACTAGCAATACCACCAATAAAAAACCAACCCATATTATCCGCCACAATGGATTGGTTTTCAGAACCATCTATACTTACAACAGCTGACGAGATTGGCTGACCATTCTCACCAACTATAACCCCCTCAATGCCAAATTCAAGCTTATCTTGACTACATCCCATACCAAAGCTCAGCAACCACAAAATAATCAAATAAGTAAGATTTCTAATTACATACCTCACTATTTCACAATGACTAGCTGACATATTTGAATGACTTCATTTGCAGTGAATTTTATATAATAGATGCCATTCGCCACTCGCTCCCCATTGTCGCTGCGTCCATTCCAAGATAGTGCCCTTGACCTATCACGATAGTGTCCAGCTGCCTGATGACCTAAATCAATCCTCTTAATAATGTGACCCGTAATATTATAAATTTCAATAGTGACATTGGCATCTATTGCTAGATCATATGGAATCCAAGTTTCAGGGTTAAATGGGTTGGGATAATTTTGCCGTAACTGTGTTCGTTGTGGAACCAAGAGAGTTTCGAGAATTTCAATCGCGTACATCGTTCGGTTATCTGATAATCGTTTGAGGGCAGTGACAGATGAACGGATAGCATCTTGATTAAGGTTCTTGAAAATACCAAGTTGTGGATCTAAGACAGATGGGGAGGCAGACACATTTTGCCCTAGATTCGATGCAACCTGCATCAAATCAAAAATGTTAACCACCCCGTCACGATTTACATCCTCCATTACCCCTTGTGTAACTCGACCAAACATAGAAGCAACTTGAACAAGGTCAAGAACATCAATTTCACTATCCTTGTTGACGTCAAGAGCCAAAACTATTATCTGATTAGAGCTCGTTACATTTTTAACACCATCTATGGTGAAGTGCACAACAGGCTTATCAAGAAGAGGGACTCCTCTCACAAACGTCGTCAACACAATGGTCTGTGGATGGATCGAACTCATTCTGGCTACCGTCTTCCCTTCGTTATCAGTCAAAGATGGTATTGTGACTGTAACTTTATTACTCGGAAGAATTGTGACTTTTCTGTCTGACAGAGGAAATCCACGATCATCAAACAATGTCACATTAATGGTCGCAGTCGATTTCCCATCGGCAGCAATATTAGCGGACGGCTCTACTGATACAATTGATTTTGATACCGACACTTTTCGTTGAATAAGCGAGATCTTCGATGTAGCAATTTTGCCATCTTCGGTCTCCACCGAAATAATGGCGTCACCAAGTACCAAAGGAGATATAAACTGTGCACGATATACTTTCTCGTCATGGTTGAATACAGGCGCATCAATTGTACCGAGGCTAGCAGACAATTTAACCAGCTCATCTGTGATCGACTGATTATCTTGATCAAATAATTGAATAGTAATTGTTGCGGTATTAGCGCCATTAGCAACCAAGGTTTTTGGATTAGTAGTTAACCGAATGACTGTCACTTTGGGTTCAACATACTGAAATCCATCCTCAAGGATCACAATCATCCCTCCCGGATTAATAACAGCCACGTCGACAGATGCTTGAAGACTGCTTGGTGTCTTGAGGACAATCTCTGTATCAGATTTCACAACTATACCTAAACCATAGTTCTCTCCTAGTTTCACCGCAGTTCGTCCAACGACAAAGTTGGAGCCGAGAACAGTGATTTCTCCTCCCCCAAAGAACGTACCTTCAGATGGTGATACAGATTCAATTGTTGGAGTAAGACGCGTATCAAAAGTAAACGGATCTGTCAATACATACCCAATTTCTGCCTCTAAAGACGGCAAAAACACAACAATTAGTAATCCAAAATAAATCAGTAAAACTAGAAAACAAATCCAATTGCTCATAATCTATCGGTGGAAATCTTTTTGTTATTCAATTCTCAATTATCTTAAACTGATAATATGGATTTAATTTCATCTTATATATAAATAATCCTCAAAACAGGTAACCACATAATGTTGATTTCTCCGAATTCAAAGTTCTCTCGTTGGTATATTGTAACTAATTCAACCTATGTTACAACAAAAAAGCCCTCGAGTCCATTCTCTAGCTAGAGAATGGACTCGAGGGCTTTAGTGAGAAATCAACAATGAGTAGTTTGTTGATAGATGTATTACTAACTTCTAGCAATACATAAAGTCAAAATTATTTCATGGAACTAAATAGACAATTTTCGTAATAAGCTACATTATTATTTTTGAGGTACCTAGTTCATCAACCAAAACGGACTTGCGACAAATTAAAGTTGTTTGGTTATCCAAGTAATCTATCCTAAAACATTGAAGGACTAAATGTTTTTTGCGTCCGCTTGCTACCATTTGCTGTATTGTGATATTATTTCCTCACAAACAATTCCAACTATAACGGAGAAAATCGGCATGGCTGTTTTTCTACATACACGTGTACGTGTTAGCGACTTAGATAAATCGATTAAATGGTATCAAGACCTCTTAGGATTTCGAGTGCTTAGCCGGAGCGACAAATCACCGGACGGCAATCAAATTGTTCACCTCGAACTACCCGGCAACTCACATCATTTAGAGCTCACATACTCTGACGATTACAAGCTCAATGTACCGGAAGATCTCATGCACTTTGCCATCGGTGTCCCAGACCTGATAGCCTTCTGCGACGAATTGGAACAAAAAGGCATTGAGATTTGGCCTGATGATTGGCGTGAAACCTTTCCACAAGGCCGAAAGATGGCATTCATTGATGACCCTGATGGATACGAAATTGAGCTACTAGAACGAGTTGAAGAAGATACTGATGGATACGAAAAAGAATTGTCATAAGTCATAGACATACATCTGATGACATTTAGATCAACTAATCCAGTTAGTCTTGAGAAGTTGCTTACCGAGCAACAAAATCAGAATTCAGCTGATATTGACCTTAAATCGACAGCTGAAATTGTACGGATTTTTCATCAGGAAGATCGTACAGCACTAGCAGCAGTTGAAGCAGAAACTGATGCAATTGTCACAGTTGTAGAAGCAATCACAGCAACTTTTAGCTCCGGTGGTCGGCTATTTTATATTGGCGCTGGCACCAGTGGACGATTGGGAGTCCTAGACGCCTCGGAGTGTCCACCAACCTTTGGCTCAGCCCCTGATATGGTACAGGGAATCATCGCAGGTGGAGATGTTGCCTTGCGGAATTCTATTGAGGCAGAAGAAGATCAAGATGAAACTGGAGCGAGAGCGATCCGTGAGCACAATGTTACTGACCTTGACCTTGTCATTGGTATTGCCAGCAGTGGCCGAACACCATACGTCCTCGGAGGTGTTATGGAAGCCAAAAAGATCGGCGCCAAAACAGCGATAATCTGCTGTACACCACCAAACAACGACGTTCAGGAGATAGCGGATTACATCATCGCACCGATCGTAGGACCTGAAATTATCGCAGGATCGACACGACTCAAGTCAGGCACAGCAACCAAGCTAGTTCTGAACATTCTGACAACCGCTTCCATGATTCAACAGGGCAAAGTCTATGGCAACTTGATGGTGGATGTTAAGGCTTCAAACCGAAAGATGACGGACCGGGCACTGCGGATCATCATGGACATTACAGAATGCAATTTGGCAACTGCTAAGCAGAAACTAATAGAAGCCGACGGTCGGGCAAAAGTCGCAATCATCATGATCACCAAAAAACTTAATAACGAAAACGCCATGCAACTCCTTAGAAATCATAACGGGTTTCTCCGACCGGCACTTCATCATTGAGACTTTACATTAACCAACCGGTATCGTGTGCGATCAATAATCTGTATTTCTTCTATGCTTAATTCTTTGATCTGTTTCAACTCCTGATCAGTCGAACGGACTTGTGGATAACGGTTAAGATACCTTTTCATCAACAACGTCCAAGGCATAGACGTCCAGTCAGGGTCGCCATTTGATTCAGGATTCCATATGCTTAGATCTTCTTGTAGGTCATATCTCGTGAGGTATAAACTCGGGTTAAGTCTGTAATTTTGGAGAATACTTCTGCTATCGACCAGTGAAAATACTTGCCAATCCTCCGGAATTCGGAATGAGCCTTCACTCATTTCCGTGTCCCTATCGCTGAGATCCGTCCAGACACTACCGGGAGATTTATCAATACCTAGTTTAGGAGGCTCATAAGATGTCATAGTCTTTGGCGAATTGCTTTTTCGATCTTCCACGATTTTCTGGCGCACCTGTTCTAAATGCTTCATGTAAAAGATGAAAACAGCAAGAATAGCAGCTGAAGCCAGAAAGATCTGCAACACACGACCTACACTTAATTTCATGACATAGCCTCACCACAACTTTTTTCTACAAGAAAGGAAAAATAAATTGACAATTGCATATTTTGATTGTTTCTCCGGAATTAGCGGAGACATGATCTTAGGTGCACTAGTAGATCTTGGTATTGAGCCAGGTTCTCTAGCCAATGAATTAGACAAGTTAAACCTTGATGAATTTACTATTGATTTCAAAAAAGTAACCAGACACAGCATTGCCGCTACACACGCAGTAGTTGAAGAACGCAACCCAGATCAGAAACGACACAATAACCACCATCATGACAACACTGCTAACCACTATAGCCACCACCGCCATCTCTCCGATATCTTTGCGATTCTTGATCAAAGCTGTCTTCAAGCTGACATCATCCACCAATCCAAACAGATTTTCGACAAGTTGGCTGAAGCAGAAGCTAAAGTCCATGATACCTCAAAGGAGCAGGTTCATCTACACGAAGTCAGTGGAGTTGATTCTATCGTTGATATCGTCGGCACCGTTATCGGTTTGAAGCTACTTGGAATCGAAAAAATCTACGCCTCACCAATTTCGCTTGGTACTGGCTTTGTTACTTGCGATCATGGCAAAATGCCGGTGCCTGTCCCAGGAACAATGGAAATACTGAAGGACATCCCGGTTCGTCCGACAGAAATTCGAAAAGAACTAACAACCCCAACAGGTGCAGCTGTTATCAGCAGCTTAGCAGAAGATTTCGGTCCAATGCCGCAAATGGTTATCAAGCAGACAGGCTACGGTGCAGGTACACGCGACTTAACTGAAGTCCCTAACCTTCTGCGAATCGTTCTCGGTCAGAAAAATAACACTGATCAAGATGAAGTTTATATTATCGAAACAAACATAGACGATAATTCACCAGAAATCATTGGCCATGTAATGGAAAAACTGTTTAATACAGGAGCTCTTGATGTTTTTCTAACACCAATCTTCATGAAGAAAAACCGGCCCGGGATCAAGCTAAGTGTTATTTGCAATTTACATGATTGTGACGATATGGTCTCAATCATTCTAAATGAAACAACGACTTTCGGCATAAGACGTTACAAAGTTAATCGTGATAAGCTATCACGTGACTTGATCGAAATTGAAACTAAATGGGGTACAATACAAGCTAAACGAGGATTTATGAAAGACAAACATATCAAGACTATACCAGAGTTCGAGGATTGCAAAAAAATTGCGGTAGAAAACGACATCCCCATTAGAGAAGTTTATGAAACAGCCATCCACATCCACCAGAAGAGTTAACAACTGCAAGTCTTTAACACAAATAACCCTATTTAAAGCATCTACCCTAAGGTTACACCGCATAACCAACTCAAAATCCCGCGAGATAACATAATTAAATTGCACACTAGACTAAATTATAACAAAGGAAATGGAGATAGAAAAAAATGAAAATTACAGATATCAAAACAGCACAAGCTCGCTATAGTTACGTCAGAGTTTACACTGATGAGGGATTAGTAGGAACAGGTGAATGCAGCCACTGTGGATCAGGATGGAGAAAAATCGTTGAAGATTTAAAAGGAACATTCATTGGAAAAGATCCACTTGACGTTGATCGCCTTTTCGAAGAGGCACGTCGGGCACATATTTTCCGAGGTGCGCTTGCTGGTCTCTTTATCTCAGCGTTAACAGGAATCGAAATTGCCTTGTGGGATTTAGCAGGTAAAGCGATGAATGTTCCAGTTTACAGATTACTTGGTGGTAAATTCCGGGACCGAATCAGATTGTACGTTGATTCGGCCCATGGTGGAGCAGAAGATTTCGAATCCTACAAGAAGACAGCTGACTGGGTAAAGGAACAGGGATTTACTGCCATCAAATTCGATTTGGATGATGGCAGTAACCCATACAAACTTGATAGGTGGAACTGGTCAGTAACACCAGGAGAACTGGAAACCTTGACCGAGCGAGTAGCCATGATGAGAGAGGCAGTTGGCTCAAAAATGGACTTAGCCGTTGATATGCATGGTTTCTATGACGGTTACAGCGGCTTGAAAATCGCCTGCGCAGTTGAACCATACAACTTGCTATGGTTGGAAGAGCCAGTACCACCAGAGAACATTGACGCACTGTTACGAATTAAACAAGCAACTCACACACCTTTATGTGTCGGTGAAAACCTTTATCTTCGATACGGTTTTCGGGAACTTCTGGAGAAACAGGCAGCAGACGTCATTATGCCCGACATTTCAAAATGTGGAGGTCTTTCAGAATGCCGGAAAATAGCAAATATGGCAGAAATCTACTATATTCCCATGGCGCCGCACAACAACAGCGGTCCTCTTAGTACCCTTGCGGATAGCCATGTTTGTGCAAGTATACCAAATTTCCTAGCATTAGAATGGCACCGCATGGGCGATGAAACATGGGACGATGTTCTTCTTACAAATGAACCACTTATCCAAGACGGATACGTTGTTTTACCAGACACACCTGGACTAGGCGCTGAACTAGACGATAATTTCGTTCAGCAATCATCCACTGAAACGCCCCTGTTTCAGTAAAAACACCCAGCTGTCACACTAACTTCCATCAAACGGATACCATCTGACGAACACCATTTTTGTATTCAATTCGATAATCCCCATCAGGTAGAGGCAGAGACCTAATGGCCAATTCCCCAATTGTAATCAAAGGTTCGGTTTGCTCTAGCAATTCATCTAAAGATTCTTGAGGGGACTTATCCGTTGTATCCAATACAATTCTTCGCCCTTTTTGAGTAAAAAGTGACTTATTGACTTCCTCTTCAAAACGTTGCTTGATTTCCGAAATATCCTCTTCCTGAATAATCTGGTACTGATGTGGGGAAGATTGCATCCGATCAGATATGACAGCATCACTGGCTGTCATATGAATAAGAACCACATCCGGCAGACGCGCTTCCAGAACCTGCGACTCGTAAAGCCGCTGAAAACCATAGTGGTAGTTCCCATAATAAGAACTTCCAGAATCAGCCCCATACATAGCTGAATAAATCGCTTCTTCGATATGCCATCCAGCAATCAAGGTATTAGGATAGTTCTTGATTACTTCTACATGATATTGGATTTGCATCCGTTGCATACGTTCCTTAATATCATCAGGTAAATCCACTAGCACATCTCGTGAAGCCGGGCTTAAGCTCGCATCCGGAATAGTGAAATGATCATCGAGATGAGTGTTAAGCTTAAAACGTTGATAGTAAGCCTGAAGCAATTTTATCAACGTCGATTTCCCAACATATTCAATTCCTACAAAAATGCACCGCATAGTCTCGATTCCTTTTTAAACGTTTTTTCGATTGCCTCAATATTTCAGATTATACCACAATTAGCACTCTCCAATAGGGAGATGTAATCCTCCTAAAAGCTCATTCCATAACCTGGATTTCCAATCTACCCCTTGAAACTAAAACATTCTCAATAGACCGTGGAAATTGTTTCTCGTTAATTATTTAGATTTTTTTGCTTCAAAACTCGATGATCTTCCCTACCTTTACCATGATATTAAGCATTACCAGATAGTTTGACCTCGTTTCCAACAATGTTGGAACTTCCACACTTTTGACATTTATCAGTTATTATTTTCTATATCATATTCTTTATGGTACTATGACACTCTCTTAATTATCATTGCTGGAAAAGCTTGCCACAACACAGTAGAATAAAACAATTTTGAGTTAGGAAGATAACCTACATCAAATCCCCTACTTTGTGTTTATAAAACACATGCTAATAAGGTATGAAAAACGCAGACCCAATCCCAATATAATGCGGCACTAAGCAACCTTTAGGTTAATTATAATAAAAATCTCAGTCAATCCAGAGAGGAACAATATGAGAGGAGTTGTGTTCTTAGGTAACCGCAAAGCAGAGGTCAGGGAATTCTCGACACCAGATCCAGGACCTGGGCAGGTCCTAGTCAGAATGAAAGTTTCATCGATATGTGGAACTGATATGCATTTCTACCGCAAAAGTTGGACCGATTTAGTCGCCTTTCGACAGTCCTTCAATGGTTCATCA
>CEWR01050851.1_pt1 | contig 15049 bp, 10 predicted proteins | sample 356321 | NCBI WGS metagenome assembly CEWR01 (sample SAMEA2621551, study PRJEB7988) | marine metagenome | biome: marine biome (ENVO:00000447); feature: mesopelagic zone (ENVO:00000213); material: "saline water (ENVO:00002010), including plankton (ENVO:xxxxxxxx)" | depth 790 m
CAAAATTAATTTTGCCAGGAGAATTTGTACTCTTAACTAAAAATAACCAAGGTGTAGAGAATGATTATTTAAATGCTATTAGTTCTACCTTTTTACAAATGGAAACGCTGCCAACTTATAGTAATGATGCTGGAGATGTTTATCTAATCAACAACTTAAATATGGTGGTTGATGAGTTTCATTATGAAGATGATATGCATTTTGCATTACTTAATAGTGAAGATGGAGTTTCGTTAGAAAGAATAGATTATGATCGCCCATCAAGTGATGAGACCAATTGGCATTCTGCTGCAGAAGCTGTTGGGTTTGCCACTCCAGGATATGAAAATTCTCAATATTTAAAGACAGATAATGATGGGGGTGACCTTGTAATTTCTCCAGAAACTTTTTCTCCAGATAATGATGGTTTGGATGATGTTGTTAATATTTCTTACAATTTTGCGAGTGAAGGATCTGTTGCAAACATTATTATTTATGATGCTAAAGGAAGGTTAATTAAAAATTTAGTTAAAAATGAATTATTAGGAGTTTCAGGAACTTTTAGTTGGGATGGAATAAATGAGAGCAATGAAAAAGCGCGCATAGGTATTTATATTATTTTTGCAGAAATATTTGATGTTGATGGCAACGTTAAATCATATAAGAAAACAACGGTATTAGCAGGTAGATTTAATTAAAAGATGGAAGAAGCAATAAAAAAGTTATATAAAAAATTAGGGTTAAGATATCAATCACACCCATGGCACGGAATAAACTTAGGGGATAATGCTCCAGAAGTAGTCATGTCATTTATAGAAATGACTCCTAGTGACTCTGTTAAGTATGAAATAGACAAAGAATCTGGTTACATAAAAGTTGATAGACCTCAAAAGTTTTCAAATATAGTTCCTGCTTTGTATGGCTTTTTACCTCAAACATATTGTGCAGAGAAAGTTGGAGAATACTGTTCCCAAAAATCTGAAAGAGAAGGAATATTTGGAGATAAAGATCCTTTAGATATTTGTGTTTTAACGGAAAGAAACATTACCCACGGAAACATTATTGTTCCAGCAATTCCTATTGGCGGATTTAGAATGATTGATGATGGGGAAGCTGATGACAAAATTATTGCCGTTTTAAAAGGTGACGAGGCTTATGAAGAGTGGAAAGACATAAAAGACTGTCCTGAATCAATCGTAAAACGATTAAAACATTACTTCCTAACATATAAAGGTATTCCAGGAGAGAGTTCGCCTAAGGTTGAAATAACACACGTCTATGGCAAAGAAGAGGCTTTAGAAGTGATTAAAAGAAGTCGAGAAGATTATTTAACCCACTATGGAGATATTGATAATGAGTTATCTTTAGCTACAAAAGAAGTTATGGGCTTAAAAGGATAAACCTATTTTCAATAAAAAGAAAGAGGCTTGATGATTCAAGCCTCTTTCTTTTTATTGAAAATATTATTTCAGTATAGTTAAAGATCCTTTTATTTGTTCTTCTAAATCATTAACAGTTAAGATATAGAAGTATGTTCCTTCTGAATGACCACCACCGTCCCAATCATTAGAATAGTCGATTTGTTCGAAAACTTTATTTCCCCATCTATTAAACACTACTAGACTATTACCGCTATGAAACTCTAAGTTTTTGAAGACTAAGAATTGATTGCTTGCATCTCCATTTGGTGTAATAACATTTGGAACAATAATATCACTTATAATTAAGAATTCTTCAGAATACGTATTAACACAATTACTGTCAGAAACAACAGACAATAAAATTGAATATGCTCCTTGTTGATTAAAAGTTACAGAATGTGAGCCCTGTGTTGCTGCTATAGAAGGGGCTGCACCAGTTAAGTTTGTTGCATCAAAATTCCATGACCAACTTTCAACATTACTAGAACTATTATCTGTAAAGATTACTGGTTGATTTGGTTGAGCATTAGTTGTTGGAGATGCTGTAAATGCTGCTGTTGGAATTGGGTTTCCTACTAAATTAACAGTATCAACATCTGTACAACCATTAATATCTGTTACTGTTACGAGATGTTGACCATGTCCAGCAGAAATACTTGGTGTAACTTCTCCAGAATCCCATAAATAAGTATCAAATCCAGCATCAGAATCAATTGTAATATTTTCACCAATACAGAATCCTACTATTCCCGTAATAGTATTATTTGGGGAAGCTGATGTAACTACAACGTTAGTATCACCAATACACCCATTTCCATTAGTTACAGTTACAGTTACAGGGCCTGCAGTAGCAGTTGTTGTAGGTGTTATGTCTCCATTAGACCACAGGTATGTAGAGTATGGAAGTGTAGTGCTTAGAGTTGTACCATTACTATCGTTTGCACAATAAAACAAGTTTCCAGTAATTAAGGGAGTTGGCAATGGTATTTCAGTAACAATATACGATGCTGAAGTATCAGTACAACCATCAATTGTTCCAACTACAATTAAAGTATCGTTTTGATTTACATTAATTGTTTGGGAAACTTGGACAGGAACAGTATTCCATGAAAAACTATCATATCCAGTTCCAATACTGTCTGCATCTAAGATTACAAAACTTCCTTCACAAAAAGTATTAAGACCAGTTATTTCTGGTTGCGGTACAATTGTTAGATTTACATAATGTGTATCAGAAGTTGCAGAACAGGTATTTAATGTAACATCAACTGTGTATTGACCAGCAGTTACATAAGTTGTTTGTGTTGTAGCGCCATTACTCCACAAATAATTGTCAAATATTGGACCTGCATCTAAAAGAACACTATCTCCAGCACAGTAATTAGTATCACCTCCAATAGTGATACTTGTAGGAAATGCACCTACTGTAAATGGGTTAGAAACCCCGGGGCATCCGTTAGTATCAATAACGGATACCGTATATGCTCCTTGCATTACGTAAATGCTATCCAAAGTGTCATTTGGTAAAGAATTCCAATCATAAGAAACATATCCTAATGTTGCATTAAGTAAAACGCTATCTCCAGGACAAATTATTGTGTCTCCAATAATTAAAGGCAAAGGCACAGGGAGTTCTAGCACATCCACGCTTACAGTTTTATAGCAACCATTTAATTCTGAAGTCACCCAATAAGTATTTGTTGTATCTACGTTTATCGTAGTATCTATAGAGCCGTTACTCCAAATGTAAGAGGTTAAATTTCCAGGGGTAACCGTTAAGTCAGAATTACCACCTTCACAAAATTCTAGATCTCCAATTATTTCAGGGTTAAAAGCAAAGAAACCCGAAGTATCAATAAAAACATTATAATCTACAATTGTTGTTTGGGCAGGTGTTCCATCGTCTATTGCTGTATATGTGATTGTGTTTATTCCAGCATTACCAATCCCTGCAATTATTTCAACCGAAGACTCTGCAGGATTTCCTGGAGTATTATTTACAACAGAAAAACCGGTAGCACCATTAAAGTTTATTACAATAGTTGTTGTTTCTCCAATCTCTGGAGATAAAAAGAGTGCATCAATTATTAAGGTATCATTAACTCCACACATCTTTACTGTATCACATGCCCCACCACCACTTGCTGAAATAGCAGGAGTAAAATTAGCTATTGGAGGAATATTGGTTCCACTGCATACATTAAAGTAAAACGATTGATTATCCAACCAATCTACTCCGTCATTTAGTCCACTTGGGCCATCATAAGCTGCTCCAGCTTGATCAAAACGACCTAGCTGAATAAAGCTTGTGCCATCTCCTTTATTTACTCCAACTGTTGAAGGAAGACCTCCAAACCCATTTACACCTTGTGAAGCATCTCCTGTTGTCCATTGCATATCACCATAACAAAAGGCGATATTGTTGCCTACAGGAAGTGCTGGATCAGAACCATCTGTTATGATAAGCTGAAAGGTGTTTACTTTATCTGTGTGAGAATCGAAATATCCAACCCCCTCCCAATTAATGTACATTGCTGTGGGCGTTATTTTGTATTTTACGTCCCCTATTCCTCTTGTGTCAACATCCCCCCAAAATGGAGCAACCATCACGTAATCTGAGCTAGGAAAACCTGCTGGATCGTATGTAGCATAGGGAGTGCCAAAAGAAACATTTCCATTAGTGTTTACGAATAAATCATTGTAATTAGTTCCGTACAAACAAAATGTAAATGGGATTGATAATAGTGAAGTGCTTAAGTCATCATTTGGAGCAAATGCGGTTGTATAAGTTGCATCAGGAGTAACATAACAGCCACAATCACTAGTTTTCTTTTTTGCTTTGAACCCTCCTTTTATTAGGTTGTTTTCAATATTTTCTGAAAAATCTAATTGATTAGAAAATTTAAAGTTTGCAGGAATATTTCCTGCTTCTTTCATCTTCTGATAGTTTTCTCGCTCTTTTTTAGCTTCATCATAATTATTTTGTGCAATTGAAGAAAATATAAAAGCTCCAAGAAAAATAGTGATAAATATTTTTTTTAACATTTTTTTGTTTTTGTTGTAAGACGTTTATAAAATAATAATAGTTGCACGAATATAGTAAACGCCTGCATTATTTAACATTTCAGGTGTAAAATGTTTGTAATTTATTGGAATCCTATCAGGAGGTTTTAAGTTATTCAAGAATAGTGAAAGAACTTTTTAATGGATCTAGACCTTCAACCTCAAGGATGAAATAGTATGTTCCCACCGCGTGATTATCTCCATCCCAATCATTTTTATAATTTTCTTGCTCAAAAATTTGGTTTCCCCAGCGAGTATATATTGTTAGTTTATTGTTAGGGTAGTACCATAAATTTTGAAATACTAGGTTATCATTTTTTAAATCTCCATTTGGAGTAATTACTGTGGAAGCAATAATTTTATCTACAATTAAATATTCTTGTATTACAGTATCTGAGCATCCATTCGCTCCTTCCACAATTAATTGAATTGAATAAGTTCCTTGGGTACTGTATTCAGCTGAATTAGACCCATCTGAATTAGAAGATATAGGGTTTGCATCACCATCATTATTGTTGTCAAAATTCCAGTTATACGTGGTAATATTGCCAGAAGACTGGTTGGTGAAAATTACAGGTAGATCTGGTTCTTGGTAATCGAGAGGTGAAATGGAGAAGTTAGCAACTGGTGCAGGTTTAGGTGTTAATACAATTGTAGAATCATCTTGGCAACCTTTTGAATCAGTAACAGTAAGAGTATGAGGGCCAGCACCAGCATTTTGTAATGTTTGTGTGTTTTCTCCAGAGTCCCAAGAATAATTCCAAAGCTCAGAATTAGCAGTAATATCAACTGTTTCTCCAGAGCAAAATTCGTTAGGAGTAGAAAAAGAAATCATAGGGGCAGAAGAGGTAACCAGCCCCGTTCCAACTCCAGGGCAGTCATTTGTATCTATTATCTCAACCCAAATTTGTCCAGTGGAAGCAAAAGTTGAACTAATCGAATCGGTGTTAAACCAGCGATAACTAACATAATTATCAACCGTATTAATTATTATACCATTAGTATCGTTTGAGCAATAGTGTAAATTTCCTACAAAAGTTACTTGAGGTCGTGGGAATTGCTTTATCGTAAATGGCAGAGCGGTTGCTGAGCAGCCATTTAACATGACATCTACGGTATAAGTACCTTGTTGAACATTGGTAACCAAAGCGTTTGTGTCAGTTGGACTTGAATTCCAAGAATAACTGTCATAACTCACTACCCCAGCCCATAAAATTATATTACTTATGCTTCCGCAATAGCTACTATCGCCTACAATATTTGGGATAGGCACATTAATTAAATTTATGGTTATAGAGTCTGTTGCCTCACAGCCATTGCTAAATGCCGTTAAAAAGTAAACACCTTCTGTAACAACCAATGAATCTAGGCTGTCTGCCGGGTTCGAATTCCAAATGTAAGAGTCATGTCCCGGTTGAGCAAAAATAGTAGTTGTTTCCCCTAAACAGTAAGTTGTGTCTCCTGTAATATTAACAGTGTTTGTAAAGTCTACCACATCTATAGTATTAGAGTTCCATTCACAATTATTAGTATCTGTTACTATTACGTTATAACTTCCTTCAAATACGTGAAGACTATCTAATGAGTCATTGATCGAAGTGTTCCAAGCATAAGACGCAAAACCAGGTGTCGCTTTTAGCAAAGAGCTATCTTGTGGACAATAAAGAGTGTCTCCTGTAATTTCAATAAAAGGTGCAGCATATTCAGTTATGATATATTCTTCAGTAGTAAAAGAACAACCACCCAGAATTGCTTGTACAGAATAACTTCCTTGAGTTACAGTTATGGATTCGGTAATAGAATCATTACTCCATAAATAGGAATCAAATCCAGTACCTGCACTCAAAAGAACGCTATCTCCCTGGCAATATGATGTGTCACCAGTTATCGTTGGTAAAAAAGGCATAGAATCAACTAATACAATATAATCAAATTGAATTGTGTCTGATGGAATTCCATTATCGTAGGCCGTAAAATTTATAATGTTAATACCGATATTACTTACATCACCAATAAAAATAGCATCAACTTGTGCTGTAGAAGTTAAACCAGATATAATAGAATTAAAATGAAATCCAGGTGCTTGAGAGCTATCAATTTCTAACCAAGTAATTTGGTTGGCCTCTGGCGCTAAAAATGAAGCATTAATTGGAAGTGTATCTCCAATACATAATCTTAATGTGTCGCAAATTTCTATACCTGCAACTATTGGAGGTAGATTTGTTGAGTTACACACATCAAACATAAAAGTTTTGTTATCTAACCAATCAACACTATCGTTTTGACTTATTGGACCATCATAAAAATTCCCTGGCCCATCAAATTGTCCTATTTGTATATAATCTATTCCGTTTCCTTCGTTCACACCAACTGTTGCAGGTGTCCCTCCAAAACCATTAGCTCCACCGGATTGATCTCCTGTAGTCCAATTCATATCATCGTAAAAGAAACCAACGTTACTTCCTGTTTGTAACAGCGGAGAAGTAAAATCTGTAATTATTAATTGAAAAGTGTTAAGTTTATCTCCGTGTTGATTAAAATAACCAACTCCTACCCAATGAAAGATAGCCGCATTGGCAAAAACTTCATAATAACAAACCCCATTCCCTGAACGAGTATCAACATCTCCCCAGAAAGGAGCTAGCATACCAGGAATCGCAGCATCTGGAAATGATGAGGCAGTAAATGTAGAAAATGCAGCTCCAAAAGTTACATTTCCATTAGTATTCATGAAACACGAATTATAGTTTATGCCATACAAGCAAAAATCAAAAGGTAAGTTAATCGGTCCTGTTGATGGTGCATCGTCAACATTTACTAAGGTAGGTGTTGCGCCAGTATTTGGTGAAGTATAGCCATAGCATGAAGAGGAGGCTTTTTTGAAAGTTGATTGGGTTGATATTTCTGTATGCTTTGTTATTGTTGAGGATGGGGTTATTTCTAGCTTTCCTGATGAGATTAAAGAGCCAAGTTTTCCAGATGTTTTTAGCAACTGATATTGTTCTGATTCAGCGAAAATTAAATGAGTCTTTTCCGATTTTTTTTGCCCACAAACGGTGAGAAAAAAAATGAATAAGCTGAATAGTAAAAGTGATCTTTTCATTAATAAATTTTATAACTAACTAAGTCAGAAGACGTAATAAATTATATGTCCGTTGCACAAGATACATAAAAAAGTATTATTTAACAAATGATGGTTAGGGTGTTAGTTATTTCCAAGATTATTGTTGGGTTTCAGCATTTCACTTTAAACTACACGTAAGCTCTTATGTTTTGTAAAACAAATAGTAATTTAGCTACTAAATTGTTTAAGTAATTGCCGTGAAAAAAATAGTTTCTTTAATGTTTGCTTTTTTACTGTTGAACAACCTCAATGCACAGGTTGTATTTAATACCTCTTACCATAATTTAGGAGAAATAAATAAAGAAGATAAAAAGTATTTTGACTTTACATTAACCAATGCAGGAAAGCAAACGGCTCATTTGTTAAGAATAGAAGAGCCCTATGGAATAGATGTAAAGTTTTCTAAAAAAGAGATTTTACCTGATAGCACTATCATTGTTAGAATAAAATACACCCCTAAAAAGAAAGGAAAATTTAAAAAAGATGTTCCTGTGTGGTTAAGTGTAAATAATGAACCAATTACATTAACGATTGAAGGGGAAGCAAAATCTTTTGATATTAATGAATCATTACAATGCCCTGATTTTAAAACAAAAAAGCAGCCGAGAGATTTAAAATCAGATATGCAAATTAAGGTTGTTGATGTGAATACAAAGGAACCTATTAAAAATGCAACGGTTCAGGTTATTTGGGATGGATTAAATTACAAACAACTGAAAACAGATAGAAATGGAATCATCATACAAAACTTAAGGTGGGATATTTATTATTTTGTTGTAAACGCGGAAGGTTATGGAACTAAAGAGCAAGATTTTTATGTAAATCAAAAAAACAACTATTTGGTGTTTGAGTTAGGAGAACCAACTGAAGAAGAATTAATTGTATCTAAAGAAGATGCTGTTATTGAGGAAGTTGTTGTGATAGAAAAAGAAGATACTATTTCTACAAAAGAGTTACCGGTCAATTTATTCGCTCCAAACAATGTTGTGTTTTGTATTGATGTTTCTGTTTCTATGAAGCAAAAAGGAAGATTAGATTTATTAAAAGCTTCAATGATGGAGTTGTTAAATGGACTTCGCCCTATTGATAAATTGGCTATTGTAACTTATGCCTCTTCTACGGAGGTGGTTTTAGAGTCTCAATATGTAACAGACAAAGCAAGTATTATGGAGTTAATAAAAGAATTAACTGCCGGAGGATATACTGCAGGGGGTAAAGGAATTAAAAAAGCATATCAAGTTGCAAGAGAAAACAAAATTGAAGGAGGAAACAATCAAGTATTAATTGCAACTGATGGAGCTTTTAATTTAGATAGAGGAGGCGATAAAGGTATTTTAAGAAATGTAGAAGCTAACTATAACAGAGGCGTTTCTATTTCTGTTGTTGGTGTTAAGAATGAAAAATGGACAGTAAAATCAATGTCTTCGATTGCTAAAACAGGCCATGGCCATTACATTCATATCAAATCTTACGAACAAGCAAAAAGTGTTTTAATGGATGAAATAAAAACAAATTCAAGAAAAAAATAAAAACCTTCTATCCTAAATCTGTCTCACTGAGCTTGTTGAAGTATAGTTAAAGTAAGTAGTAAATATAAATATGGAAAAATCTGAAATAATAAAGAAAAAAATTGCAATACTTGGCTCTACAGGTTCTATAGGAACTCAAGCTTTAGAGGTGATTGAAGAGCATTCAGATAAATTTCAGGTTGAAGTTTTAACTGCAAATACCAATGCTGATTTACTAATTGAGCAAGCTATAAAGTTTAAGCCAAATGCTGTAGTTATTGTTGATGAAACAAAATTTGAGGAGGTCTCAGAAAAATTGTGGAAATACGACATTAAAACATTTACTGGAGAAGCTGCTTTGGCTCAAGTTGTAGAAATGGACGATATTAATATTGTTTTAACCGCTTTAGTTGGATATGCAGGGCTTCTCCCTACGATTAACGCAATAAAAGCAAAGAAAAGTATTGCTTTAGCTAATAAAGAAACCTTAGTTGTTGCAGGAGAGTTGATAACCAAATTAGCTAGAGAAAATGACGTTGCTATTTTGCCTGTAGATTCTGAGCATGGTGCTATTTTTCAATGTTTAACAGGGGAAGTTCAGAATAAGATTGAGAAAATATATCTAACGGCATCAGGTGGGCCTTTTAGAGGGAGAAAAAGAGAGGAGTTGTTAGAAATAACAAAAGAGCAAGCATTAAAACATCCTAACTGGGATATGGGAGCTAAGATTACTATAGATTCTGCAACTTTAATGAATAAAGGGCTAGAGGTGATTGAGGCTAAATGGTTGTTTGATTTGCAACCAGAGCAGATTGATGTTATTGTTCACCCACAATCAATTATTCATTCTATCGTTCAGTTTGAAGATGGAAGTATGAAAGCTCAAATGGGACTGCCAGACATGAAGCATCCAATTCAATATGCATTGTCATTCCCCTTCCGTTTTGCCTCTAAATCGCCACGCTTTAATTTTATGGATTATCCTCAATTAACTTTTGAGGCTCCAGATAAGGAAACCTTTTTAAATCTTTCTTTAGCTTATTTAGCTTTAGAAAAAGGAGGGAACTTAGCTTGCATTTTAAATGCTGCAAATGAAATAGCTGTAGAGGCTTTTTTAAAGGATAAAATAAAATTTTTAGAGATAGCGGAAATCAACCAAAAATGCATGGAAGAGATAGCCTTTGTTAAAATTCCAACTTACGAAGATTATGTTGAAACCAATACTAAAACCAGAGTGTTTGCGTTATCTCTAATTTCATAAAATGAAATACCTACAGAGCTTATTTTACGGAAATATTCTCCTCTCTAGAGTTTTAGGTCTTGTTCAATATTTTAATTTTACATTAAAATCAGTGGTGTGTTGTAAAGGAATTATATGGTGCTTAGCCATTTTTGTTTTTTTGTTTTCATTTAATGGTGCCTTTGCTCAACTTGATGGTTCTTGGCAAGGAGTTTTAATTCAAGACAATGAAAATGGGACAACGACAAACTTTGCTGTTTGGGTTGAACTTATAGTTGATGGAGATCAAATAAAAGGTAGCTTTAGGTCAGAGCAGGCTAACACTCCCTATTATAAAATTTCGAGTATCACAGGAAAGATAGATGGAGACAATGTTGTTGTTAAAGAAAAGGTAATTGTTAATCATAATACTCAAGAGGGTATGGGCTGGTGTTTTTTGTTGGCCAAGTTTGTTTACAGCGAATCAGAACAAAAGTTAAAAGGAACTTACACTTCGGCAACTGAAGGCTGCACGCCTGGAGGGTTGGTTTTGATGAAATCGAATAAAGAATTTAATAGAGCTGAAACAGAAATTGTAGTTTCTTCTTCATTACAAGACATAGATAGCTTATTGAACATAGAAAAAACTGTTGCAGGAAATCAGTTTGTTTTAACAGATGTAAACTATCAAAGTGGAAGACATAATATTGTTTCAAACTCCTATTTTTATTTGAAGAAAATAGCGAAGCTATTAAAAGAGAATAGCACAATAAAAATACATTTAAAAGGGCATACAGATAGTGACGGAGATGATGAAAACAACTTTATTCTTTCTCAAAAAAGAGCTAAAAGTGTATCAGACTATCTTATTAAAAATGGGATAAAGCGGGAAAGAATAACTTATGAAGGTTATGGTGAATCCCGATCAATTTCAACAAACGAAACTAAAGAAGGAAAACAGTTAAATCGAAGAGTGGAGCTATTAATTGTTTCAGAATAAGTTTCTATTAAAATCCCTAACTTCGCACGAAATATTTTTTACATAAATGGAATACATTATACAGGCTGGACAACTACTTTTAGGAATATCAATTCTAGTTGTTTTACACGAATTTGGACATTACATAACTGCACGTGCTTTTAAAACTAAGGTTGAAAGTTTCTACCTTTTCTTTAATCCTTGGTTTTCTATTTGGAAGAAAAAGATTGGTGATACTGAGTATGGAATTGGGTGGTTGCCTTTAGGAGGATATGTGAAAATTGCGGGAATGATTGATGAAAGTATGGATAAGGAGCAATTAGCTAAAGATCCTGAACCATGGGAATTTAGATCTAAACCAACTTGGCAACGTTTAATTATTATGCTAGGAGGTGTTATCGTAAACGTTCTTGTTGCATTTGTAATTTATGCAATGGTTTTATTTACTTGGGGAGAACAATATATACCAGCAAACAATGCTACTTACGGTGTTTATTGTGACTCATTAATGGTTGATTTAGGTTTTAATCAGAATGATAAGATTATTGCTTTAGATGGAAATCCGGTAGGAGATGATGTGACTTATGGAGAAATAAAGGTGCAATTGTTATTGGATGGCATCAAAGAAGTTACTGTAGATAGAAATACTAAAAAAGTAAACATTTCAATTCCTGTTGATTTTGATCAAATGGTTTTAAGAGATGGAGCTAAAGAGTTGTTTACAATTGAAGTTCCTTTTATTATTGAGGGTGTAACTCCTGGCATGCCTGCTGAAGCTGCTGGGTTTATGGCTGGAGACAAAGTAGTAGCTGTAGATGGTATTAGAGTTGCAGGAATCTCACATACAACAGCACTTACTAAAGGTAGAGTTAGTGAGAAAATTTTATTTACTGTTTTAAGAAACAATAAAGAGACAGATTTAGAGGTAACAACTACTGATAAGGGAATGATTGGTGTTGATAGGAAGATAGCGCCACAAATTCTTAAGGTAAAAGTTAAGGAGTACGGTTTTTTTGAGTCAATACCTGCAGGTGTTTCTAAAACGGGAAACGTAATGAAAAGATACATCGATCAGTTTAAGTTGATTTTTTCTAAAGAAGGAATTACTCAGATTGGAGGATTTGGAACAATTGCTAAAATTTATGGGTCAGAGTGGATTTGGAGAACCTTTTGGGAAAGAACAGCTTTTATTTCTGTGATGTTGGCTGTAATGAATTTATTACCTATACCTGCATTAGATGGTGGACATGTAATGTTCTTAACTTATGAGATGATTACAAGGCGTAAGCCTAACGAAAAACTGATGGAATATGCTCAAGTAGGTGGTATGTTGTTGTTGTTAACATTTATGCTTTATGCTAACGGGATGGATGTCTTTAGAGCTTTTACAGGCTAAAACGGAATAACATTTACTAACTTCTTACTGTTTAAAACCAGCGTACTTGTGTGCGGCATTATTATTGGATTAATGTAGTTTTACTTATTAAGTGATTCTAAATCCAAGACAATGAAGAAAATTATTATTTGTGTACTTGCTATGGCGAGTATTTTATCAGCTACAGCACAAAGCTCTACTTCCGGAAAATCAGAAGGGATAGTATCGGGATCGAATGGAAAAACTTCAGTTTTAGTTATTCCATTTGAGACTAAAATGTATTTATCAGATATTGATAGAGATTTAGGAGAATCAAATGATTTAAATTTTCAGGATATTAAAGCAAAGTTCAGAGCTGCTTTGGATAGAGAAATATTTATTGCTCTTAAACCGTATTACAATCCATTATCATTTTATGCTATTGAGCCTCAAGAGGCAAAAGCAGAGCTAGTTTATATTTACAATTCTATCGGCTATAAATACGAGGTTGTACCAAAAGAAGAGGTTGTTAAAAAAGAAAATACCGCTACAAAACTATTAAGTAAGTTTAAGAAAAAAGAAAAGGAAGATGAATATACTAAAGCGGGAATGAGTGGTGGACAAATAGTCTCTCAGGTTGATAATCGTGAAAAGTATATGAACACTACTTTACCAAACCCAAAATTATTACCAAACCTAAATGAAAAATATAGAGCGTCACATTATATCTTTATTAATCAGTTAGATATTAAACGATCTGCAGATATGCGTTATGTTGCTAGTGAGGAGCAGTATAAGAGAGAAATTAAGGTGCATTATACAATTGTAGATAACACTGGGAAAGAAGTTAGCAGCGGAGCTATAAAATCTCGTTTTCCTTCAAATCAAAACGATATGAATAAAATTATTAGAATTCAATTTCCTTTGATTGCACAAAGAATAGTTCATAACCTTTTAGGGCCTGATGCTGTTAATGTTGAATAATGTTTTTAGCCAAATCTCCAGCAATAATTTCCATGTCAGCAATAATGTCTTGTTGAAATTCTTTAACGAATTCTAACTCCTCAATTATCTCATTCAATTTTTTGATGGTATCATCTTTACTCATGCTTTTATTTTTTTGATTAAAGGGTGCATGTTTTTTAATCCAATAGTGTATGGATGACCTAGAAATATCATATTTTTTTAATGCATAATTTACGGAAATCTGTCCATTGCTTATTTGAACAATGACAAATAATTTATGCTCAAAGGTTACTTTTTTATACTGTATTTTTTGACAGTCTTGTTTTTCGTGTTTCATAAGTGACTATAATTAAGTATTTAATTTTTAGTCAATCTATTTCAGGATTTTATGAGTTCACCAATTACATCCCAACGCTACTCTATGTTTTCGTTTTGTTGAAACCAAATGTAAGGTAATCAGCCAACATAATGAAATATAGAAATTGTTGTACTTAGTTTTTTAACTATAGACAATAGTTATTCTTTGTAAATAATAATTCTTTCCCTGATATAATTTGCAGTGTCAGACTGGTATTCTATTTGCTGAATCCAATTATGGGAAATATCATAGGTATATTTATATTTCCACTGTGCTTCTGAATCAGTATTCCCTTTATCAAACTCAGAAGAACCATACAAATGCATTATTATATTCCCATAGTTGTTATAGTTGTATAAACTGGAATCTGTACTTCTAAGAATACTGTCATTATAACGATGATGATAATGTTTTATGAGTTGGTCTTTCTTATTGTAGACAAGAGAATCTTTTGAGCATAATTGTTTAGATGGATAATAACAAAATGAAGAGGAATATATTTTGTTTCCTTTAAGGTTGTAATTTGTTACCGTTTCAGACTCCAGCCTGCCATATGGTTTTGAATAGTGAGTAAGCACTATGTTTTTGGGGTCACTAAAATTATATTCATACTTTATATTGAATTTTCTATTCCAGTCAGTTCCAGTTATGTTAATTATCAAATTTGATTCATCGTAGAAATAGTTTGTCGTGTCTGGCGATTTATTCTCAAATTGATAATATCCAATTGTTGTAATCAAGTTCCCTGTATCGTCAAAATGATGATCCAGGTCTTGTGCCCAATCACTTTTGACGCCATTTCCTTTAAGGATACTATCATTTCTAATAATTACATAATAACTCCTTTCGGATACTTTTTTAACTTCACCGTAAATACCCATTTCTTCGGAAGAGTTTTTAAGTTTTACTTGAGAATATGAAGTCAATGAGAAACTGAACAGGATATTTATGATTATAAATCTCATAACATTTATACAATCTTTATTAAGTACAATGACAACTGTATGTTGCGTTTAAAAAGTTCATTAATATTTTAAAAGTAATAATTTTTGTGAGGCTTCCCAAGTTAAATAGTGTC